>Ga0207691_10002062_pt1 | contig 19627 bp, 19 predicted proteins | sample KBSM13metaG_FD_184327 | JGI IMG/M metagenome (GOLD analysis project Ga0207691, IMG submission 184327) | Miscanthus rhizosphere microbial communities from Kellogg Biological Station, Michigan, USA - KBS M1-3 metaG (SPAdes) (version 2) | ecosystem: Host-associated > Plants > Roots > Rhizosphere >... | reverse complement strand
CGAAGCCATTATTCAGCAATGCGCCTTCCCGGAAGCGCAGGGCATGGTCGCGCAGGTAGTTGAGCTTTCTTGCAGGAAGGTCACCGATTCGTTCGAGAAAATCGAAACCGCCCGCTGCTCGGATGAGCGGGGAGTAACGGCGCATCCGCTCGGCCCATCGCTGGCGCTTGTAGCCGAGGAAAAGCTCGTCCCCGCCTTCGCCGCAGAGCACGACCTTCACGTGCTGAGCGGCTTCCCGCGACAAATACCAGAGCGGAATGGCGGAATTTGCAGCGGACGGCTCGTCGAAGGCCCGCTGGACAGATGGCAGCACCTCCGCGGCGGTTTCGGGCTCGATCGGCAGGACGACATGCCTGCAACCGAGATGCTCGGCGACAGCGCGCGCAGCTTCGGTCTCATCGATCTTCGAACTGGGGAATCCCGCAGTGAAAACGGTCGTGCCCGGGTGGCCGGATTTCACCATAGCCGCGGCGACGGCGCCCGAATCGACGCCGCCCGAAAGGAAGGCGCCTACCGGCACGTCCGAGATCATGTGCTGACTGACGGTGTCGAGGACGCGCTCGCGGGTCTCCTCGATCCACTCTCCGTCGCTCTTTCCCTCCAGCGTGCGGAGCCTGGGTTCCCAAAAGCGGTGAAGGCGCGCCTCGCCGATCTGGCTCAGCCGGAGCACATGTCCGGGCGGGAATGTCTCCACTTGCCGGAAGATCGAACGCGGGCCGAGCACATGGCCGAAGCAAAAGAAATCGTGAACGCCGCGCTCGTCGACGTCGAACCTGTAACCCGAGACCTCGCGCAAGGCGGGAATTTCGGAAGCAAAGGCGAGGCCGTTTTTTTGCTGGGTGACGAACAGCGGCTTGATGCCCAGTGGATCGCGAGCGAGGCAGAGCGTTCGCGTATCGCGGTCCCAGATCGCGGCCGCGTACATCCCTTCCGCGCGGAGCCAGGCCTCGTCGCCCCAGCGAATGAATGCAGCGAGCAGTGACTCTACGTCGCTGCCTGTCTGGAATGCGTAGGATTGACCGAGTTGCCGGCGCAGCTCGAGATGATTGACGATCTCGCCATTGCACACGATCGAATATCGTCCGTCAGCGCTGGAGATGGGCTGGCGTCCATGCTCGACATCGATGATGCTGAGGCGCCGCATGCCGAAACCGAAGTCGCCGTCGACTAAGGCGCCGACGTCATCGGGACCGCGATGAACCAGCCGGTCGCACTGGCGTGCAATCACGCTAGCGCCAACTGGTCGGCTGCCCCTCCTGTACCAGCCCGCAATTCCGCACATGGATGTCCTTCGGCGCTTGTCGGCGTTCGAAGGCGAGTGAATTCGGCCGAGATTGCAAAAGCTTAATACGGCGGTCCGAAGACGTTCAGTTTGAGGCCCGAAAGTTGATGTGGGTTAGGAAATTGACACCTACTGGCGAAGTCGTTGCAGGATAGTACTAGACGTACTAGGTGCACTTCCGTGACGCTTGCCTCCGGGCAGTTTCGCTCGCCTTTCCGGAGGCGCGAGAGCCCTGAACCGCGAATCGAATGCGAAATCGGTCGATTGACCGGGCGTCTTATCACCACATGGCGGGCCTATCGCTCGCCATTGGGCGCACCAATGAGTTTATAGACAGGCTTCGAGATACGGCTGATCGAAGCCGAACTGCTTGGCCTTTTCCAAGGTGTAGGGGCGAAGACCCATCGAGCGATATTCGCCGATGATCTTTCCGTCAGCGGTCTCGTCCAGATATTCGAACTTGAACAGCTCCTGGGTGACGATGACGTCGCCTTCCATGCCGATCACTTCGGTGATGTTGGTCGTGCGGCGTGAGCCATCGCGCAGGCGCTTCACCTGGACGATGAGGTCCACCGAGTCCGCGATCTGGCGGCTGATCGCCTCCTTCGGGACCTTGATGTCCGACATCATCACCATGTTCTCCATACGCGCGAGACACTCGCGTGGGGAGTTGGAGTGGAGCGTTGCCATCGATCCGTCGTGACCGGTGTTCATGGCCGCGAGCAAGTCGAAGCACTCCGGTCCGCGAATCTCGCCCAGGATGATGCGGTCGGGACGCATACGCAGCGCGTTGATGACGAGGTCGCGGATGGTGATCGCGCCCTGGCCTTCGAGGTTCGGCGGACGGGTTTCGAGTGGAAGCCAGTGAGGCTGCTGAAGCCGAAGTTCGGCCGCGTCTTCAATCGTGATCACGCGCTCGCCCGGGTCGATCATCTTCGACAGAGCGTTGAGCATCGTCGTCTTACCCGAACCGGTACCGCCCGAGATGACCACGTTCATTCGGCTAGCGCCGGCGATCTTCAAAATTGTCGCCATCTTTTCCGACATCGAGCCGAAGCCGCGCATCATGTCGAGCGTGATGGGCTTTTCGGAAAACTTACGGATCGAGATGGCCGTTCCGCGTAGTGAAAGCGGCGGGATGATCACGTTGACGCGGCTTCCGTCCTGGAGACGGGCGTCGCAGAGCGGGCTGGTCTGGTCGATTCGGCGACCGACCTTGTTCACGATGCGCTGGGCGATCTGGAATAGATGTTCCTCGTCGCGGAACTGGATCTGCGCGATCTCCAGCTTGCCCTTGCGCTCAACGTAGGTCTGCTCAGGTCCGTTGACCATGATGTCGCTGACCGCCGGGTCGGCGAGCAGCTCCTCGAGCGGCCCGAGGCCGAGGAGCTCATCGACAAGAACCTTCTCGAGAGCGAACTGCTCGCGGCGGTTGAGCGTGATCTTGAGCTCGGCCAGCACTTCCGAGATGATCGGACGGAATTCCTCGGCAAGCTCGTCCTTGTTGAGAGTTGCTGCCGCTTCCGGATCGACGCGCTCCAGCAGGCGAGGCAGCACCTGTTCCTTGATCCGGTGGACGGAGGCCTCAAAGCCTTCCGTCCTGCTGCTGGCTGCTTCGCCGCTTGCGTTCTGGCGGGCGGTGAGGCGATCCATCGCCCCAAGACTGCCGGTTCCGGCGCCGGAATCGGGGGCTGGAGCGTCCGTGTCCGCATTCAGCTCGTCGATCGGCGGGAATTGATCGCCGCCAGCAACCGCAGAGCCCGGACTGACGGGTGCGGATGATGAGCCGCCTCCCTTCATCGGCTTGGCAACGCCGAAACTGGGGCGCGAACCTCCTACGCCGCTACGCTTTCCGAATGCGCTCATGCCAGTTGTCACTCGCTAACTTGAAATTGTGCGCACAGCATTAACGGCAGATGCCTAAGGAAAGACTAACCTTCACCGCCTTGCGTCAGGCCCCGCCGCGGCAGCCGGCAGCTAAGGGACTGAACGGAGTGGAGATCTCATATGTCTCGACACTCGTTCGGCCGATTACCTTGTAATGCGAAAGCAACATCGCGAATTTCGGATCGCGAAGGAAGAAGGGGAGGATATCGAAGCCCGCGTCGCCGGGCCTTGGCCTGGAGATGATGATCCTCTTGGGCGGAGCACAGGCGAAGTCGACTGCCGTGTCGGCGACGACCTGTCGGCCGAGAGCGGACAGGCGCGGGTTGGTGTCTCCACGTGCTTCGCTTCGAACGATGGCGGGCATCATCCAGTAACCCATGTATCGCGACGGGTAGCGGAAGCCGTGCTGCAGCGTCAGCGACCATGGGACGGCCGTTTCGACGGACATGAACCCGACCGTGTCGCCTCGCTGCAGACCGGAGACTGCTCCCTCGAGGTCAGGACCCGGCAATGACGGATGAAGCTGTTCCTGTGCAGTCAGGAAGAGCGGCAGGAACAGCAGAGCGGGCGCAGCAAGGCGCAGCATTTTCATGGGCGCCTTGGATTCGACCAGCATTGCGGCCAGCGCGAGCGAGCCGCAGCCCAGCATCGGAATCGCATGATAGATCCAGCCCTTCGACTGGATGAAATAAATTGCTGCAAAAGCGGCACTCGCAACGATCAGTGTGGGCGCCAATGATGAATCACGCTTTCGCAAGTCCCGTGTGTGAACGCCCGTCATGCCGAGAATGATGAGGCCTGCCACGGCGAACGGTCCAAACAGATAGCGGAGGCTTGGCGCTCCAAGCTGCCCATAGGCCAGGCGCACAAGCGGCACGATATCGGTGACGAAGTCGCGCGCCAGGAACATGATTGCGCAAGCATAGGCGAAGCCAACGCCAACAATCGCGAAGATCTCGGAGCGGTGCCATCGCCAGGCTCGGCCCTGGCCCGCCAGTAGCCACAGCTCGAGAGCCGCAGGAACGATCAGGAAGTAATGTTTGAGCGCGAAGCCGAGGGCAGCGCCGGCGCCAATCAGCGCAGCGAGCACCGCCGGGACCGGCTTGCCGTCGCGCCGTGCCGCGACCAGCGCGGCATAAGGCAGGCTGCCAATCAAAACGATTTGCTCACGCTGTCCCATGTGGACCCAAGGGATGCCCATCAGGACCAGCGCGGCATAGCCCAGCAGCAACAGCCTGCGAGTGGGAGTGAACTCCGGCAAAAGCCGAGCGGTGGCGGTGAGCGATAGCGCGACCATGCCGCCGATCGTGACCGCCAGCACCCATTCGATGCGAGCATGGAGGAACGTGGCTGCACTATCGACGGGCAAAGCCATCCAGAACCACAGGGGCGGGTTCACCTCGATGATGTCTCGATAGAGGTGGGCTCCTTCATGGATCCGGCCCGCGATCCACAATTGCCAGGCAACGTCGGAATCGACAGTCCCCATCGTTCGGAAGGCGGTGAGGAGCGCGACAATGGAAAGGGCAATGCCCAGTGGCCGCGACGCCATGGCGGCAAGCGGGGACACAGCGGGCGTGCGCCGCGAATTTCCGGATGATGGTGAAGCAGTGGCCATCGCCCGCCTTTCCTAGCGGGAGATGGTAAATGCCGCGCTAAGCGGCGGCTTCCGCGCTCTCGGCGAGGACGATCAGGCCCTTGGCGCTGACCTCCGCGAACCCGCCGGTGACCTGAATGCGCTCGGGCTGCGCGCCCTGGGTCCTGTAAACCGCGATGTCGCCGTTCTTGAGCGTCGTCATGTAGGGCGCGTGACCCGCCATGATGCCCGATTCACCGTCGGTTCCCGGAACGACAACCATGTAGACGTCGTCCGACGTGACCAGCCGGTCAGGCGTCACAAGCTCAAAATGCAGATCGGCCATTATTCCTTGCCTTCGATGCGGGCGTCGAATGCCCGGGTCGCCGCCTCGAACTTGTCGCGGCAGCCGGTGTTGCAGAAGCCGACGATCTTCCCGCGATATAGCGTCAGGCTGTCTGCGCTGACCGGTTTGCCGGACCAGGGACAGCTTTGATTGACGCAATCCTCGAGGCGAAGGTCACCGGCCAATGCTTAGGCCTCCTGCGCCAGCTTCTCGGCCTTGGCGACCGCCTCTTCGATGCCGCCAACCATGTAGAAGGCCGCCTCCGGGAGGTGATCGTACTCACCGCTCACCACCGCTTTGAACGAGCGGACAGTGTCCTCGACCTGGACGAACTTGCCCGGAATTCCGGTGAACACTTCGGCGACGTGGAACGGCTGCGACAGGAAGCGCTGGATCTTGCGCGCGCGGCTTACGGCCAGCTTATCTTCCTCGCTGAGTTCGTCCATGCCCAGGATGGCGATGATGTCCTGCAAGCTCTTGTAGCGCTGCAGCGTTTCCTGAACCGCACGGGCGGTTTCATAATGCTCCTGGCCGACGATCCCTGCAGTCAGCACGCGGCTGGTCGAATCGAGCGGATCGACTGCCGGATAGATGCCGAGTTCCGAAATGGCGCGGCTCAGCGTGGTCGTCGCATCAAGGTGGGCGAAGGAAGTGGCCGGCGCCGGATCGGTCAAGTCGTCCGCGGGCACATAGATGGCCTGCACCGAGGTGATCGATCCCTTGTTGGTCGACGTAATCCGTTCCTGCAGCGTGCCCATGTCGGTCGCGAGAGTGGGCTGGTAGCCCACCGCCGAAGGAATACGGCCGAGCAGCGCCGACACTTCCGAGCCCGCCTGGGTGAAGCGGAAGATGTTGTCGATAAAGAAGAGCACATCCTGGCCCTCCTGGTCGCGGAAGTATTCCGCCTGTGCCAGGCCCGAAAGAGCGACGCGGGCGCGCGCTCCCGGCGGCTCGTTCATCTGGCCGAACACCAGCGCCACTTTGGAGCCCTCCGGCGTCGGGTTGCCGTCCTTGTCCTTGGCGATGACCCCGGCTTCGAGGAACTCATGATAGAGGTCGTTACCCTCGCGGGTGCGCTCGCCGACGCCGGCGAACACCGAAACGCCGCCATGCCCCTTGGCAATATTGTTGATCAGCTCCTGGATGAGGACGGTCTTGCCGACCCCGGCGCCGCCGAACAGGCCGATCTTGCCGCCCCTCGCGTAGGGAGCCAGCAGATCGATAACCTTGATGCCCGTGACAAGGATCGAGGCTTCGGTCGACTGATCGACGAAGGCCGGAGCCTCGGCGTGAATGGGCGCCGTCATGTCGCTGCCGATTGGGCCGCGCTCGTCGATCGGCTCGCCGATCACGTTCATGATGCGGCCGAGTGTCTTCGGGCCGACGGGCACGCGGATTTCCGAACCGGTCGCATTGACCGTCTGACCGCGAGTCAAGCCGTCCGTCGAGTCCATGGCGATGGTGCGCACGACGCTTTCGCCGAGGTGCTGTGCCACCTCGAGTACCAGCCGGTTGCCGCCGTTGTCCGTCTCGAGTGCCGAGAGGATGGGCGGCAGCTCGCCCTCGAAGGCGACGTCGACGACGGCGCCGATGACCTGGCTGACGCGGCCGACGAGGTTGCTGACTTGTGCCGTCGCCGTAGGCGTACCGGCGGCAGCCGCCTTGGGTGGGGCCTTCTTGGCTTTGGGCTTGGTGTCGGCGGCGGTGGCCATGTTCAGTCTTCCTTGCCTTCGTCTGGTTAGAGCGCTTCGGCGCCCGAGATGATTTCAATGAGCTCGGTCGTGATGACGGCCTGGCGCGTCCGATTGTACTGGATCGACAGGCGGTTGATCATGTCTCCGGCATTGCGGGTCGCATTATCCATGGCGGTCATCTGCGCGCCGTAGAAGCCGGCCTGGTTTTCGAGCAGGGCACGATAGATCTGCACCGCGATGTTTCGCGGCAGGAGGTCGTTGAGGATGTCTTCTTCGTCCGGTTCATATTCGACGGCAGCGGGCGGTCCCGCCTGCGCGGGAGCGAGGTCCTCGCCCTCTCCGGCACGGCCCGGGGCGACCGGGATGATCTGATCGATCACCGGTTCCTGCACCAGCGTCGAACGGAACAACGCGTAAGCCAGATGCACGACGTCGATGTTATCGGTCGCGTAGCGATCGATGACGTCCTTGGCGATCCGCTGCGCGTCTTCGTAGGTCGGCGCCTTCATCGCGGCCGTATCGTACTGCGCGATGATGCCCTTTGGATAAAGGCGCTGGATCACCGGCCGGCCCTTTCGGCCGACGATGTAGAACAGCACCGTCTTGCCCTGCGCGATCAGCTCGTCGGCCTTGCGCCGGGCGGCGCGGACAATGTTGCTGTTGAACGCACCCGCGAGGCCGCGATCGCCGGTCGCGACGATGATAAGGTGAGTCTGGTCCTTGCCGGTACCGGCCAGCAGGGCGGGGCTCTGCGGGCCCGGAGTCACGCGGGAAGCAAGCGAGGCCACGACCTCCGTCATGCGGGTCGAATAGGGCCTTCCGGCAACCGCATTTTGCTGGGCGCGACGCAGCTTCGACGCTGCGACCATGTTCAGCGCCTTGGTGATCTTCTGCGTCGACTTCACCGAGCCGATGCGGATCTTGAGGTCCTTGAGGCTCGCCATGAGCTTCTAGGCGAACTGCTTGCCGAACTGCGTCAGCGCGTCCTTGAGCGCCGCCGCCGTGTCGTCGTCGAGCTGCTTCGTATCCCGGATCTTGCCGAGAATCTCCGGCTTGTCCGAGCGGAGGAAGCTCAGCATCGCGCCCTCGTAGCGAACCACGTCCTTCACATCGACGGAGTCGAGGAAGCCCTGGGTTCCCGAGAAGATCGAGGCGACCTGCTCTTCAACCGGCATCGGATTGTACTGAGGCTGTTTCAGCAGCTCGGTGAGACGGGCGCCACGAGCGAGCAGTTTTTGCGTCGAAGCGTCGAGGTCCGAGCCGAACTGGGCGAACGCAGCCATCTCGCGATACTGCGCAAGCTCGAGCTTGATGGAGCCGGCGACCTTCTTCATCGCCTTGGTCTGCGCAGCCGAACCGACCCGGCTGACCGACAAGCCGACGTTAATTGCCGGTCGGACGCCCTGGTAGAAGAGGTTGGTTTCCAGGAAGATCTGGCCGTCAGTGATCGAAATCACGTTAGTCGGGATGTAGGCGGAAACGTCGCCGGCCTGCGTCTCAATGATGGGTAGCGCGGTCAGCGATCCGCCACCATTATCGTCGTTCATCTTTGCTGCACGCTCGAGCAGGCGGCTGTGGAGGTAGAAAACGTCGCCCGGATAAGCCTCGCGGCCCGGCGGACGGCGCAGCAGAAGCGACATTTGGCGATAGGCGACGGCCTGCTTCGAAAGATCGTCGTAGACGATCACGGCGTGCATGCCGTTGTCGCGGAAATATTCGCCCATCGCGACACCTGTGTAGGGTGCGAGATATTGCAGGGGCGCAGATTCCGAAGCGGTCGCGGCCACGACGATGGAATATTCCATCGCACCATTTTCCTCGAGCGCGCGGACGATCTGGGCGACGGTCGAGCGCTTCTGGCCAATGGCGACGTAGATGCAATAAAGCTTATCGCTCTCCTTGCCGCTCTTGTTGATGTTCTTTTGATTAATGAAGGCGTCGATAGCGACCGCCGTCTTTCCGGTTTGGCGGTCGCCAATGATCAGCTCGCGCTGGCCTCGGCCGATCGGAACCAGGGCGTCGAGCGCCTTGAGGCCGGTCTGCACCGGCTCGTGCACCGACTTGCGCGGGATGATCCCGGGCGCCTTGACTTCGACGCGGCGGCGCTCCGTGAATTCGATCGGGCCCTTGCCGTCGATCGGGTTGCCGAGCGCGTCCACAACGCGGCCCAGGAGACCCTTGCCGATCGGCACGTCGACGATCGCGCCCGTCCGCTTCACGGTCGAGCCTTCGCCGATTTCGGCATCGGAGCCGAAGATCACAACGCCGACGTTGTCAGCTTCGAGATTGAGCGCCATTCCCTTCGTGCCGTTGTCGAACTCGACCATCTCGCCGGCCTGGACATTGTCGAGGCCATAGATGCGGGCGATTCCGTCACCCACCGAAAGGACGGTGCCAACCTCCGAGACCTCTGCCTCGGCGGCGAAATTCGCGATCTGGTCGCGGATGACGCGGGAGATTTCAGCGGCGCGGATGTCCATCGTTCAATTAGCCTTTCATCGCCAAAGCGAGTCGGTTGAGTTTGGTGCGGATCGACGCATCGATCATCTGGCTTCCCAGCTTGACGACGATTCCGCCGAGGATGTCGGGAGAGACCGTTGCATCGACATTGACCTCGCGGCCTGCGCGGGATCGGAGTTGGTTCTTCAGCGCCGTGAGCTGGTCATCGTTGAGCGGACGCGCCGTCACAACTTCCGCGGTCGCCTCGCCGCGATGATCGGAGGCAATGCGGCGATAGTCGCGGATTACCGCCCGGAGTTCGTTCTTGCGGCCGTTCCGGGCGAGGACGCCAAGAAAGTTGGTGGTGATCGGATCAAGGCCGAGTTCCGGTGCCAGAGTGGCAAACGCCTTGCGAGCCTCGTCCCGCGAAACAAGCGGACTCGCGATGAGCTCGGCGAAGTCCTTGGAATCGAGCAAGGCCTGCCTCAGCGTATCAAGGCTCTTGCCGACAGAATCGATCTGCCGCTGCTCAAGGGCAAGATCGAACAAAGCAGAAGCGTAGCGTCCTGCTAAGCTGGCCCGAATGCCGCCGGGTGTTTCCACGCGCGAATTGCTCCAGAACTGGAATTGCCCCACGAAAAAACGGGGCGCTATCGGGGTTTATCCCCGACGCCCGTTGTGGGTTGCGCGGGCCCCTAGCAAGGGGTTCGCGGGGATGCAACCGCCTAGCTGCGGTTTGAACGCAAGCTGCCGGAAGCGGCACATCCGAAGCGGCAATAAAAGGCTCTCGAAAGGAGCCACTTCCCATGTCTTATGTCGTTAAAGGAATCGATCCTTCGCCCTATCGCCACCTCTATGGCCTGCCCGATGCGGAGCTGAAGAGCCGGGGCGCCGTAAGGATGACGGTAAGCAGCGCGACATTCCCTTGTCGGGTGAGCCTGACCGACCGTGCGCTGGGGGAGAAGGTTCTCCTGGTCAATCACGTGAGTCACGACGTGGCGAATCCTTACCGGGCAAGCCATGCGATCTTCGTCACCGAAGGCGCTGACAAAGCTGCGGAATATATCGACCGGGTTCCGCCCGTCTTCGAACCAAGAATCCTCTCGCTTCGAGGATTCGACCGGGACGGAATGATGGCGGATGCGATCCTCACCCAGCCCGGTGAGGCGGATGCAGGCATCCGTAAGCTGTTTGATAATCCGGAAATCGAGACGATCCACGCGCACAACGCAACGCGCGGATGCTTCTCGGCCAGAATCGAAAGGAAGTGATGATGGCAAGCCTTGCACCCATGGCCGAGGCGCCTAGATCAGCGTCCGTGAGCAACGTCTCGCGCCTCGATCCCGACACAGCCTGGGCGGCATTCATGCGCCGCGACCGAGGCTGGGACGGGCGAATCGTGGGAGCCGTGAAGACCACGGGAATCTACTGCAAGCCCAGCTGCCCCGCGCGCCGGCCCAAACGCGAGCATGTCGAATTCTTCGGAACGTGCGGTGAAGCTCAGGCGGCTGGCTATCGCTCGTGCCTGCGCTGCAAGCCGGATGAGGTCGGTCGCGACCGCGAGGCCGTGACCAAAGCAGTCAAGTTGATCGAGCAGGCGGAAGAATCGCCAAGCCTTGCGGAACTGTCAGCGGCCGTCGGCTACGCTCCCCACCATTTCCAGCGCATCTTCAAGCGTGACCTCGGCGTGTCGCCGGCCGAATATTGGCGCGGGCTTCGTAATCGGCGGGGCGAAGCCGCGCTCAAGGCGACGGAGCGCGTGACCGATGCAGTCTATGATGCCGGCTATTCGGGGCCGAGCAGCTTTTACAGCGACGCGAAGGAAAGGCTTGGAATGACCCCGTCAGCTTGGCGCAACGGCGGGCGGGACGAAACGATCCGCTGGACTCACTTCGACAGTCCGCTCGGCCGGATGCTGATCGCGGCCACCAGCAAGGGCATATGTCGGCTGACGTTCGACGACAGCGAGGATTCGTTGAAACGGCTGTTCCCCAACGCGACGATCGTCGAGGATGCCGGCGGCCTCCGCGAGCTGGTTGAAGGCGCGCTCGCGGCAATCGAAAGCCCGCTCGCGATGCGGGATCTGCCGATCGACGTCGCTGGAACGGCCTTCCAGGAAGCCGTGTGGCGTGAACTTCGGAAGATCCCGGCGGGGGAAACGAGGAGCTACGCCCAGATAGCCGCAGCGATTGGCCAGCCGAAGGCGGTGCGGGCAGTCGGAACCGCAAATGGCGACAACCATGTCGCCGTGCTTATCCCCTGTCACAGGGTGATCCGGAGTGATGGAACGCTTGGTGGATACGCCGGGGGACTCGAGCGCAAACGGAAGCTGCTTGCCGCGGAAGGACATCGAGACCCGTCGCCCGAGCTGCCAATGTGATCGCCCCTTGCTGCGGTTCTCCTCTTCGGCTCAACAGCGAGCCGAAGGGGGAATGGTGCGCAATGCAAGCTGCGGATGAACGACCGCTTCTTCAGCGGTTCATTGAGTTTCCGCTGGTCGCACTGGTCGTTGCGATCTTCCTCTACGAATTGGCGACCACGCTTGGATTTTATCTCGGCAAGTTCGTGGACATCGGACAGCCCGGGACCGCAGCCGCGCATATTGCGATTAACGTTGGCCTGCTTTTTGCGACATACAAATTCGCGATTGCTCGCCTCGGCGAACGTCCTCGCGACGATTTGCCGGCGCAGGGATCACTAGTGAATCTCGGCAAAGGGATGCTGATCGGAGCAATGCTCTTCTGCGCCGTCGTGGGGATCGCCGCGGCGCTGGGGGTCTACAAAGTCGTTGAGCGCGGCAATAGCTCGGGACTGCTCCTGGCATTGATCACGAGCGGAATAATGCCAGGCTTCACGGAGGAACTTCTGTTTCGCGGGATCCTGTTCCGCTGGATCGAGGAATTTGCGGGGAGCTGGATTGCATTGTTGTTGACCTCGGCCCTTTTCGGCCTGGTCCACATCCTCAATCCAGGTGCGACCTGGTTCTCCACATTGGCGATCGCGTTGGAGGCAGGTCTTCTATTGGGGGGCGCCTATATGCTTGCGCGAAGCCTTTGGCTGCCGATCGGCCTTCATGCAGCGTGGAATTTCACCCAGGGTGGGATCTTCGGCGTGCCTGTCTCGGGCAATCCGCCAAATGGAATCATTCAGGCCACGCTTAGAGGGCCAACTCTTTTATCTGGCGGTTCTTTCGGCCTGGAAGCATCGATCATCGCCATCGCGGTCTGCATGGTTCCGGGCGCCTGGTTCATCTGGCGGGCAGTGCAGGAAGGCAAAATGGTCGAGCCCCGGTGGGTTCGGCGGCGCATCAGCGCCTAAAGAAAACTGTAGGGGTCGACGTCGACGCTAACGCGGACCTTTGAGCTCCAGTCCAAAGCGGCGAGCCAGTCGCGGATCACATCCTGGACATCAAGGCTGCGGCTCGCGTGAACCAGCAACCGCTGCCGATGGCGTCCGCGAAGCATGGCCAGCGGGGCAGGCGCAGGACCAAACACCGCCATTCCATCCACTTCGGGCGCGGCGTGGCCGATCCGTCGCGCAACGCTCTCCGCTTCGGCGGCATCCTCGGCCGATACGACGATCGCCGCGAGCCGGCCGAACGGCGGCATGGCCGCTTCGCGCCTCGCCTCCGTCTCCGCGGCGTAAAAGCCAGGAGCGTCTCCCCGAACCAAAGCGGCGATGACAGGCGCGTCGGGGTCGTGCGTCTGCACCAGCACCCGGCCGGGCTTGTCGCCTCGGCCCGCGCGGCCCGCGACCTGCTGAATCTGCTGGAAGCTTCGCTCGGCCGCTCGAAGGTCGCCGCCCGCAAGGCCTAGATCGGCGTCCACTACGCCGACCAATGTGAGGTTTGGGAAGTGATAGCCCTTCGTCACCAGCTGGGTTCCTACGACCACGTCGATTGCGCCCGCGGTCATCGCTCCGACGAACTCGGCGGCGCGCATCGGGGACCAGATGGTATCCGACGTGACAATCGCGGTCCGGGCTTCAGGAAAAAGCTCCGCAACCTCGTCGGCGATCCGCTCGACGCCAGGGCCGCAGGCCACGAGGCTGTCTTCCTCGCCGCATTCCGGACAGGCCTTGGGGGGCGGCATCACATGGCCGCAATGGTGGCAGGCCAGCCGGTGCATCAGCCGGTGCTCAACCATCCAGGCAGTGCAATTGGGGCATTGGAAGCGATGCCCGCAATGGCGACACAGGGTCAAAGGCGCAAATCCGCGGCGATTGAGGAAGAGCAGGGACTGCTCTTCGCGATCGAGGTTCGCTTCGAGCTCGCTGACCAGCTCGGGCGCAAGCCAGCGTCCGCGTGTTGGCGGGTCCTGGGTGAGATCGATCGCGCGGATCGTGGGCATGGACGCGCCGGCGAAACGCTCGGGAAGGCTGACTTCGCGGTACCGGCCGAGCTCGACCATATGCCTGCTCTCGATCGCCGGCGTCGCCGAGGACAGGATCACGGGGATTTCCTCGAACTTGGCCCGCATCACCGCCGTGTCGCGAGCGTGATACTGAACCCCTTCTTCCTGCTTGAAGCTGGGTTCGTGCGCCTCATCGACGATGATGAGGCCGAGGTTCGGGTAGGGCAGGAAAAGGGCCGAGCGCGCACCCACGGTCACAGCCGCCTCGCCGCTAGCGATCCCGCGCCAGGCCCTGCGACGCTGGGATGAGCGCAGGTCCGAATGCCATGCGACCGGCTGACAGCCGAAGCGCGCCTCGAACCGTTTCAGGAACGGCTCGGTGAGCGCGATCTCGGGAAGAAGGACAAGGGCCTGTTTTCCTTGCCGGAGGCATTCGGCAATCGCTTCGAAATAGACTTCGGTTTTGCCGGATCCGGTGACTCCGTCGAGGAGAACGGGATCGAAGCCACTGCCGACCGCTGAGACGAGGCTGGCGGCGGCCTGCCGCTGGTCGCTGTTGAGGTCGGGGGGCGCATGGTCGGGATCGGGTCGTGGAAGTGGGCGGTCCGCATCCACCGCGACTGCCTCCAGCGCTCCGGCATTGACCAGTCCGCGCAGTACGGCGTCGCTGACCTCGGCGTGGTCGGCCAGCTCACGAATCGTCCCTTGCCGGCCGTCGAGCGCTGCCAGTGCTTTCTCGCGCTGCGGCGTCAACCGGTCGGGGACAAGGCCAGTCGGCCGATACTCGACGAGCTGGCGCGACCCCTCCAGCGCCGCGGACGACGGCAGGACCATTCTCAAGACGGACGCGAGAGGACTGAGGTAATAATCCGCGGTCCATTCGCACAGCCGGCGCAGCGGAGCGGCCACCGGCGGCACGCCGACCGTCGCGACCAGCGGACGTAACCGCGAATCCTCGATTTCGTTGGTCGCTAGCCGGTCGGCTTCCCAAACGACACCAAGTAACTGGCGAGGTCCTAGGGGTGCGACCACAATGGAGCCGGGAACGACGTCGATGCCCTCCGGCACCCGGTAATCGAGCGGCCCGAGCGCGGCATTCAGGGTGACGACACGGACGCGCTTCATCGCTATGGCTGATGCGGGCTGTGAGGACGTCAAGCAAGAGGACGTTCGCGAATGATCGCACGACGCTGGCACGGCCGGATTCCCGCATCAAAGGCCGAAGAATATCTCCGCCTGATGAAAGACATCGGTCTCCCGGACTACCGGTCGACCGAAGGAAACCGCGGCGCCTGGTGCCTGCACCGGCGCGACGGAGACATCGTCCACGTGGAGATGTTTACTCTATGGGAAGGCCTCGAGGCGATCCGACGCTTCGCAGGGGACGACGTCGCAACGGCGAAATATTACGACTTCGACCCCAACTTCCTGTTGGAACTGGAGCCGGAGGTCACGCACTTTGACGTCGTTCCGGGATAGTGCCGACGTGGACGCGCAGGCGCGGCTAGATACGTTCATCGACAAATATTCACCGGAAGTCGCCGGTGAGGCGCGACAGGCCCTGGCGTTCCTGAACGCCCGGCTGCCGGGCGCCTTTCGACTCGTTTACGACAATTACAACGCGTTGGTCGTAGGTTTCGGCACGAGCGAAAAGGTCGGCGGGATCATTCTCTCGATCGCGCTTTATCCGCGATACGTGACGCTGTTCTTCCTGAAGGGAACTTCACTCCCCGATCCCCAGGGATTGCTTCAAGGAGGCGGCGTCACCGTGCGAAGCGTTAGGCTCAGCCCGATCTCCCGGCTGGAAACGGCGGAAGTCGCAGCCCTGATCGATGCCGCCGTTGCACAAGCTTCTCCATTGTCCGCAGGCGAAGGGCCACTGATCATCAAATCCATCTCGGCAAAGCAACGGTCCCGCCGGCCGAAATCCTAACGGCCGCGCTTCTTCCTGTGCGTGTCGAAGTCGAGGACTGCGGATTCGTCTTCGGGCTGCAGCAAGCCAAGGCGTCGGGCGACCTCCTGATAGGCTTCCTCGACGCCGCCGAGGTCCTGGCGGAAGCGATCCTTGTCGAGCTTCTGGTTCGTCTTGATGTCCCACAGGCGGCAGCCATCCGGGCTGATCTCATCGGCCAGGATTACGCGCGCATAGTCGCCGTCCCAGACACGCCCGAACTCGAGCTTGAAGTCGATGAGGCGAATTCCGATCGCCGCAAACATGCCGGAGAGGAAGTCGTTCACCCTGATCGCCATGTCGGCGATGTCGTTCATCTCGTCCTGGGTCGCCCAGCCGAAGCAGGCGATATGCTCGTCGGCAATCATGGGATCGCCGAGTGAATCGTCCTTGTAATAATATTCGATGATCGTCCGGGGCAGCTGGGTGCCTTCCTCGATCCCCAGCCGCTTCGACAAGGAGCCTGCGGCGACATTCCGCACTACCACCTCGATCGGGATGATCTCGACCTGCCGGATAAGCTGCTCGCGCATGTTCAGCCGGCGGATGAAGTGCGTCGGAACGCCGATCACTTGCAGCGCGGTGAAGATATGCTCGGAGATGCGGTTATTGATGACGCCCTTGCCGCTGATCGTGCCGCGCTTCTGCGCGTTGAACGCGGTGGCATCGTCTTTGAAATACTGGATGAGCGTGCCCGGCTCGGGACCCTCGTAAAGGATCTTGGCCTTGCCCTCATATATCTGGCGGCGGCGAGCCACTGTTCGCGTCACTCCAACGGAAAAAATCGGAAGGAGCGACGGCTATAAGCGAGGAGCGCGGTGCGTGCTAGCCCGCGCTCCTCAGGGGGCAATCAGTTAGAGCGGGCGCGGCGCGGCCTGGCGTTCCACGGCGCCGAATATTCGATGCGGTTCAGCACCTTGAACGCATTACCAAACGCTTTCCCGAAACGGCCGGCAAGGTCGAGCATCGCAGCATTCAGCTCATTCCGGCCGGCCTGGTAATTGCGATCGAAAAGTTCGTCGATCATGGTAACCATCCTTCCTGTCTCCGTTCGCGTCATCAGAGGGCTATCGGGTAGCCGTCGATGCGGTCGTTCGCGGCGCGAAGCGCCTGCTCGACCGCCTCAAGGCGGCACGCTTCGCTTAGGGTCAGCCAGGAGCGCTCGCTCGATCCGCTCGAGTTCGTTTTTCCCACCTGCACCGCCGGTGCGTTTTCGATGGGCGCACGGGCCCTCAGACCATAAGCCATGGTGGGTCTCCTTTCCGGTTGGTGGCCGCCGGCGAGGTGGGCTGTGAGGGGAGGGATCTGTCCCCGCCGGCGACTTGATGCGGAAATAGGTTTTCTCTATTCGTTCCGCCAATCAAACGCTTAATGCGAGCTATAAATTACGCTTATGAGGTGGGTTGATGAGGCGGCTTCCTCCACTGGCTGCAATCCGGGCGTTCGAGGCAGCCGCTCGAACGGAGAATTTCACCGCGGCCGCGGCCGAGCTGGGAATGACCCAGGCGGCCGTTTCTTATCAAGTGAAGAGCCTCGAGGAGCGGCTCGGCTCGCCGCTGTTCGTACGCGAGAAGGGAAGGGCCCGATTGACCCCCCTCGGGCACCGGCTGCTTCCCGCATTGTCGAGCGCCTTCGACGCCATTGAGTCGGCATTTGCGAGCCATCGTGAAGAAGACGAGACTCTGCTGACGATCACCACGACGCATACCTTTGCGAACACCTGGCTGGCTTGGCGGCTCGGGGCTTTTCAGATGGAGCACCCCGACCTTGCCGTCAGGATGACCACCAGCAACGAGCTTTGCGACCTGCGGGGCGGCGACGCCGACGTTGCGATCCGCGGCGGGAGCGGAGGCTGGGAAGGCCTGGAAGAATTTCGACTGTTCGAATCCAGCTTCACCCCGATGGCCAGTCCGGAGTGCATCGCCGCAGTCGAGCGGAAGCTTGGCCGCCCGCTCGAGCCGAGCGACATGCTCCATCAGAACCGCATCAATCCGAGCGACGATTGGTGGCAGCAATGGTTTGCGGACAACGGCATTCCATTCGATGAATCGATTCTTCGACGCGCCGGCATCAGGCTGGAGAACCAGGCCAACGAAGGGCATGCCGCGATGGCGGGACAGGGCTTCGCGCTCCTGACTCCTTTGCTTTGGAAGGGCGACGTGGCTTCAGGGCGCCTCTGTGTGCCCTTCGCGGACCGCGTGTCCGTTCGCGGCTGGGCCTATTGGCTGGCCTATCCGCGCGAACGTCGAATGGTTCCCAAGGTTAAACGATTCCGTGAATGGCTACTTGCAGAGATGCGGCAAGCTCTCGAAGAATATGACGGTGGCTGGACCAGTCAGGGGCGGGTCCCGGAAGCGATCCAGCAGGCTGCGCAAAGCTGAAAAATGGGCGCATCCCGATCAACTGTTGATGTCGAGGGCTTCCATTAAGTTCTTGTTTTAGGACGTTTGGTTAACGAATTTACTTGCTTTGGTAACCAAGTTCAGCTTCCCCTTGCGAGGTCCATAAAACGATTGGCCGAGTCGCGTCTCCTCTAGGGGCAAACGGAGCGCATGGTTCGCATTGCGTCGGAAGACCGCTGTATTGCGTGCGCCGGGGGGCGGGCTGCCCTGCTGCGCGCCTGCGCCTTGGCGGCTCTCGCTGTCGCAATGGTCGCAGGCACCGGAATAGCAGCGGCATCTCCTCCAGCTTTCGCGGGCCCACATCTAAACGCCGGTCCGCCGTCGACGCCGGGCCCACCTCCAAACGCCGGTCCGCCCCCAAACGCGGGCCCACCTCCAAACGCCGGTCCGCCGCCTAACGCGGGGCCTAAGGTGAACGTCGGCCCGCCACCAGGCGCGGGCCCTCCAGTCACCGCGGGCCCTCCATCGAATGTGGGCCCGCCAACGCTAGAGCTACCGCCTGTAACGCCCGTTATAGTGGCGCCGCCAGTCGTGGCAGCGCCACCTTCGGCGCCCCCGCCGACCGTTTTGGTTATCAACGTTCCGCCTCCTGCCAGCCCGGCCCCACCGCCGAACGCGGGGCCGCCGCCCAACGCAGGCCCGCCGCCCAACGCAGGCCCACCGCCGAACGCCGGGCCGCCGCCGAACGCGGGGCCGCCGCCGAACACCGGGCCGCCGGCAATCGCGCCTCCGCCTCCTAGCGCACCGAGTTCGCCTGCTCCGGTGGTCCCTCCGCCGGCTCCAGCCGTGGTGGAATCACCACGAGTTCCCGGACCCCCGCCTAACGCGGGGCCTCCGAATTCCGGGCCTCCGAACTCCGGGCCTTCGAACTCTGGGCCTCCGAACTCTGGGCCTCCGCCGAACGCCGGACCCCCGCCTGACGCGGGGCCTCCGCCGAACGCCGGGCCTTCTCCAAACGTCGGGCCGCCGCCGGACGCCGGTTCTCCGCCTGCCGCGGGAACAAGCTCGGCTCCTTCGAACAATCCGCCGCCAGCCGCCGGGCCGCCGCCCGATGCCGGTCCGCCATCCAATGCGGGGGGCGCATCGTCCGCTCCTTCCCAGACGAACGGCGCCGCGGTCGCAAACGCGGGCGCAGGTGCTGCGACGCCACCGCCTCCAAAGCAGGAACTCGTCGTCAGCCAGGGTACGTTTGACGTGGCCGCGAGCGTCACGGTTGCGCAACTCGCGTCTGCTCATTCGCCGTCCGCACAAGCCTCACTGATCGTGGTTTCGGGCAATATCGCGCCGGCGGCCGAATCGGCGCGGATGGAAGACGGCGCCGTTATCCTGGCGTCGTCGAACGCAGTCGGCCACGGCAACTCCGGCGCACGTCAAAATATTCCACCGGGAGATCCTTGCTCGCGCGGTGTGGGAAATCCTTGCAACGGCAATAACGGCAATGGCGGCAGTCAGGGCAACTCGAAGCCGACGCCACCGCCATCTCCGCCGCCTCCGCCTCCGCCTCCGCCTCCGCCACCGCCTCCGCCGCCACCTGCATCCTGTCCGGGCGTGGGCAATCCGTGCAACGGCAACAACGGGAACGGGAACAACGGCAACCAGGGTAACGCCAACCCGCCGCCGCCGCCGCCGCCGCCACCGCCACCACCGCCGCCGCCGCCGCCGCCGCCGCCACCGCCCCCGCCGCCGCCACCGCCGCCG
>Ga0207691_10002060_pt1 | contig 19655 bp, 12 predicted proteins | sample KBSM13metaG_FD_184327 | JGI IMG/M metagenome (GOLD analysis project Ga0207691, IMG submission 184327) | Miscanthus rhizosphere microbial communities from Kellogg Biological Station, Michigan, USA - KBS M1-3 metaG (SPAdes) (version 2) | ecosystem: Host-associated > Plants > Roots > Rhizosphere >... | reverse complement strand
GCCGTTCGAGGTGCAGCACGTTCCCGAGAATGCGCTCCAGGCCCAGTTCGACGCCGCACCCGACTCGCTCCAGAAGTCGTTTGCCGGCTTGATGCTGGACTACGCGCACGGCGACGAGATCCGGATGGACCAGACACTTCGCAGCACACCGGTGCAGCTCACGTCCGTTCGCGATTACGCGCGGAACGTACTCGGGGGATGAGGACTCGTGCAGTCGCGGAACGCGACTGCGTCACCGGCTAGCGGCATCACCGGCGCCGACTCATCATCCCGGCACTCCTACCCACCTGCAGCCATGCATGGCATCTCTCGTTCGTTCGCCCTCGCGTCCCTGACGCTGGCGGTTTCCGTCAGCGCCCACTCCCAGGAGCCGGCTCGTCCCGCGGCCGGAAGCCCGAAGCTCTCGTTCGCCGAGCCGGGCATCTCGCCTAACGGGGATGAGATCGCGTTCGTGCACGCGGGCGACATCTGGGTCGTCCCGGCGCGCGGCGGCGAAGCCCGCCTGCTGGTCGCGAATCCGGCAGACGACGGTCGCCCGATGTACTCGCCCGACGGCACCCGGCTCGCGTTCATGTCGAACCGCGCCGGAAGCCAGGACATCTGGATTCTCACGCTCGCCGACGGCTCGCTCCGGCGCCTCACCTTCGACGATGGCACCGAGGAGCTGGACGGTTGGTCCAAGGATGGCCGCTGGATCTATTTCACCACCGGGACGCACGACATCTCGAGCATGACCGACGTGTATCGCGTGAAGAGTGACGGCGGAACGCCCATGCCCGTCGCCGCCGACCGGTACGCCAGCGAGTTCATGGCGGCGCCGGCGCCTAACGGCGACGCCGTCGCCATCGTCGCCCGAGGCTTCGGTCTCTCCCAATGGTGGCGCAAGGGGCGCTCGCATCTCGACGAGAGCGAGCTCTGGATCGTCCGTGGCGACGGTTCCGCGGCCCCACGATACGAGCCGCTCACGCAGCGCGGCGCCAAGCAGCAGTGGCCCATGTGGAGCGCCGACGGCGGCTCGCTGTACTTCGTGTCGGATCGCACCGGCCCGCAGAACCTCTGGATGAAGCCTGTAAAGGGCGACGCGCAGGCGCTCACGTCGTTCCGCGACGGACGCGTCATGTGGCCGACGATGAGCGCGAACGGAAAGACCATCGCCTTCGAGCGCGACTTCGGGATCTGGACCTACGACGTCGCCAGTCGCTCGGCGAAGGAGGTACCGATCACGGTTCGCGGTGCCGCGATCGGCGGCGGCACCGAGCACGTGGCACTGACGCAGGGCTTCACCAATCTCGCCGTCTCGCCCGACGGCAAGAAGCTCGCGTTCATCGCGCGCGGCGAGGTGTTCGCCGCCAGCGCCGCCGACGGCGGTGACGCCACGCGCATCACGCAGACGACGGCAGCCGAAGCGCAGCCAGAGTGGTCCGGCGACAGCCGGCGCCTCGTGTACACCGCGAACCGCGATGGCGCGTGGAATCTCTACCTGTACGACTTCGCGACCAACAAGGAGACGCCGCTCACGGAGGGACGCGTGCACAGTGTCTCGCCGCGATTCTCGCCTGACGGTAAACAGGTCGCGTTCCTTCGCGATGGAAAGGAGCTGTGCGTCGTGTCGGTGGACTCGAAGCAGGTTCGCGTGCTCGCGCAGGGCATCTTCGGCCGGCCGCCCTTCTTCCTCGATCGCCCGATCGCGTGGTCGCCCGACGGACGTTGGGTCGCCTATCTGTCCGGCGGTACGAAGCTGTTCATGAACGCGTATGTCGTTCCTGCGGCCGGAGGCGACGCGCGACAGGTGAGCTGGCTCTCGAACACGCGCGCGTCGACCATCTCGTGGAGCGGCGACGGTTCCTTCCTGCTGCTCGACACCGGCATGCGTGTCGAGCCAGGGAGCCTCGCACGGATCGATCTCCTGCCGTTCGTGCCGAAGTTCCGTGAGGATCAGTTCACGGCGCTCTTCCGCGACCAGACGCCCGGCCGCACGACACCACCGTCGCCCGCACCGAATCGCGCACCCACCGACTCGGTGCGCCCGGATTCCGCGACTCGAGGTCGCGCCGAGCCGAAGAACGTTCGCATCGTGTTCGACGGCATCCGCACGCGACTCAGCCTCGTGCCTGTCGGCGTCGATGTCGGCGTCCAGGCGCTGAGCTCCGACGGCAAGCAGGTCGTGGTCACGTCGAACGTGGCCGGCCAGACGAACGTCTTCGCGTACGCCTTCGACGAGTTCGCGACGGACCCTGCAGTCACGAAGCAGGTCACGACGACGCCCGGCAACAAGAACTCACTCCAGTTCGCGCCCGATGGAAAGAGCATCTGGTTCCTCGAGCAGGGCAGGATCGTGAACGTGACGCTGGAGAACAAGAACGTCAGGCAGGTGGCGGTACGCGCCGAGCTCGATGTGGACTTCGCGCGCGAGAAGTGGGACGTCTTCAATCAGGCGTGGGAGTATCTGAACGACAACTTCTACGATCCGGAGTTCCACGGCACGAACTGGTCGGCGGTGCACACCGCGTACGCGCCGATGATCGCTGGCGCGAAGACGCCTGACGAGATGCGTCGAGTGCTGAGCCTCATGATCGGCGAGATGAACGGCTCGCACATGGGGATCTCTGCGCCGCCCGCGCCGAACCTTCCGACCGCGCAAACGGGCAAGCTCGGTCTCGAGTTCGATCGCGCTGCCTACGAGCAACGCGGTCAGTTGCGCGTCACGGCGGTCGTTCCCAACGCCGCGGCGGCGCTCACGGAGAGCATCAAGCCGGGCGACTACGTGCTCGCGGTGGACGGCGTGACGATGGGGCCTAACGTGTCACTCGACTCGGTGCTCGCGTACAAGGTCGGCAAGCGCGTCGTGCTCAGCGTGGCATCGGATGCCGCGGGTGCGGGGAAACGGGACGTGGCAGTCCGTCCGCGGAACACCGGGTTCGAGAAGCAGATGCTGTATCGCGCGTGGATCGAGGAGCGTCGCGCGATCGTGGCGAAGCTCAGCAACGGCAAGCTCGGGTACGTCCACATGTACGACATGGGCGGTGGCGCGATCGCGCAGCTCAACCTCGATCTCGACTCCGAGATGCACGAGAAGGACGCCGTCGTGTTCGACGTTCGCAACAACAACGGCGGTTTCGTGAACGGCGCCGCGCTCGACGTGCTGCAGCGCTCACCGTACGTGAACATGGTGCGGCGCGGCGTTCCGTCGGTGCCGGGCCGGCCGGTGCTGGGCCAGCGCGCGCTCGAGAAGCCGACGATTCTGATCACGAGCCAGGCGACGCTCTCGGATGGTGAGAACTTTACCGAGGGCTATCGCACGATGAAGCTCGGCACGGTGGTTGGAGAGCCGACGGCGGAGTGGGACGTGTACACGGGTGGCGGCACGATGGTGGATGGGACGGTCGTGCGACTTCCGTTCATGCGGAACGCGCAGCTCGACGGCGCGGCACTCGAGCGAGCGTCACGGAAGGTGGACATCGAGGTCGAGCGCCCGATGGGCGAGAGCTATACCGGCCGCGACGCGCAGCTCGAGCGCGCGGTACAGGAGCTTCTCAATCAGGTTCGCGGCTCGCGGGCGCGGGCTGGAAGCCCATAAAAAAAGGCCACAGGTAATTGGTTACTGGAGCTGGTTATTGGTTATTTAAACCCTCGGGATGCTCATGTCGCTGTAGAGAGGCGTCCCGAGGGTGCAAATCACTGATAACCAATTCCAGTAACCAATTACCTGTTTCTTTGCGGTTCTAGTTCTTGAGGGCGCGCCGCAACACCTTGCCGACCTGTGACTTCGGCAACTCCGCCACGAACTCGAACTCCGACGGCACCTTGTACGGCGCCAGGCGCTCACGGCAGAACGTTTTGAGCTCGGGTTCGGTGGCGGACATGGCTGGACGGAAGACGACGAACGCCTTCACCGTCTCCCCCTTCATCTTGTCAGGCACACCCACGACTCCCACCTCCGCCACGCTCGGGTGAGCCGAGATTACCTCCTCGATCTCGCGTGGCCAGACCTGATAGCCGCTCGTCTTGATCAGGTCCTTTTTGCGATCGACGATGAAGACGTAACCGTCCGCGTCGAGATACCCGAGATCGCCGGTGTAAAGCAGGCGCTGACCGTCGTCGTTCGTGCGCAGCATCGTCTTCGTCTCCTCCGGCCGCTGCCAATACCCCAACATGAGCTGTGGGGCCGAGAGGACGATCTCACCCACGTCGCCTAACGAGACCGGCGTGGTGCCGTCATCCGCATCCACGATGCGCAGATCCACATCGGGCAGCGGCATGCCGACCGAACCGATCTTCTTCTGGCCTCGGACGGGGTTCGCGATCACCGCCATCTGCGCTTCGGTGAGCGAGTAGCCTTCCACGATCACGCCGCCGGTGAGCTCCTCGAAGCGGCGCTGCGTCTCGGCCATGAGCGCCGCCGCGCCGCAGAAACACAGCTTGATCGAGTGAAAGTCCACTTTCCCCTGGCGCGCCAGCTTGTGATTCAGGATCGCGCTGAGCAGCGTCGGCACGGCACAGATGAACGCCGGCTTCACCGTCGCGATCTCCTTCAGCAGACTGCCGAAGTCGCGCGCATCGGGAATGAGGCAGAGCGGGTTGTGGTTGATGAACGCGAGGCTCTGTACGCCCGTGTTGCCGTACGTGTGAAAGAGCGGCAGCGGAAGCATGATGGTGTCGCTCCACTCGTTCATGGCGCTCTTGAGCCACGCGCGGAGCTGCATGCCCGCCGCGACCATGCCGCGATGCGATCCAACGACGCCTTTCGGAGTGCCAGTCGTGCCTCCACTCATGAGAATCACGGCGGAATCGTCAGGCGACACGCGATGCGCCGGGCGTCCTGTGCTCTGGTGGTGCGCAATCAGGTCGGCGAACCGCTCGTCGCCATCGCTGAGCGTGATGTGCTCGCCCTCCTCCTTCTCCTTGAGCAGCGTGTAGCCCATCCGGAGTGCGAACGGCAGGTACTCCTTGATTCCGGTCGCGATGAGCCGCACGAGCGACGTCTGCGACTGCATGCCCTTCAGCTTGTTGTAATAGCGGTTGAGGACGACGGCCGTCGCCGCCCCGCTCGCCGACAGCGCCTCGTGAAGCTCGCGTTCCGTGTACGTGGGATTGAGCGGGCACACGATCGCGCCGGCCTTCCACGCGCCCATCTCCGCGATGATGAACTGTGGGCAGTTGGGGAGGCATAGCGCGACCCGGTCGCCGGGCACGACGTTTCTCGCCACCAGTGCCGCGGCCAACGCGTCGCTCTGTCGCTCGAGCTCCGCGTACGTAACCGGGTGTCCCTTGAAGAGCATGACGGGACGGTCCGGATGGGTACGCGCGCTCTCGACCACGTAGTCGAGCAGCGTACGGTCAGGGTAAGGCGCGAGCGTCGCCGGAACGTCGGCGTCGTAGTGCGCGAGCCAGGGGCGCGTATCAGTCATCGCGTCTCCGCGGATACTATGTCGTCCAGCCGGTTTCCGCGTACGCTACGCTGGAGCAGTCCGTGTTGGCTACCTCCGGACCAGGGCGTCTGCGACTTCGCGAGCGCCGAGTGAGCCGCCATGCGTCGATGGATGGGCGTCCCGGGCCGACCCCGAGCAGCGCGACCAGCCCGGCAGCATAAAGAAGATTGACCTCGTACCCGGGCACGCCGAATCGCGGCCCGGCGGAGCTCATTCCATTGAACTGCATGAAGTCGAACCCCTGGCGGGCATGAACCACGACGAGGGTGACCAACATGTGGACGATGAGCGGAATGGGGACCACACGACTAAACGCGCCGAGGAGGATCGCGACGCCGCCCGTGAATTCGAACACTGACACGAACCACAGCACCGGATCGGGCACCGGCACTCCGATCCATTGAAGCAGCGTGACGAACTCCCAGTGCTGGCCGGTGAATACGATCTTGTGGAAGCCGTGGTGGATGAATCCCATGCCGAGCATCGCTCGCAGCGGAATCGGCGCCCACGCTTTCATGTCGGTTGTCATCGGTGCTCCTCGCGTGCGACGAAGTGAATGCGGATGGCGAGACCAGCACGGTCGGGGCTCGTCGCGACTGCACTCCAGCTTACAGGAGTCAGACGTCTTGCCTCGCCCTCTAACGCGATGGAGTCGTCCCCCATCCGCAGGTAGCCTGCGAGCACGGTATCGCGAATGGCGAACCGACCGGCGAAGGCGTTCGCCGCGACCTGACACTCCGACCCGTCGCCGACGTGGGCCTCGCCGGCGAGCTGCGTCGCGAGCTCCACGCCCTTGATGCGCGCGGCCACGCGAACTGGCCACGCGTAGTGCACGGTGCCATCGAACGTCCCGTCACAGCGGTACTGCACCCGCGCGTGTCCCGTGACCCGGATTCTGCCGACGGGAAGTCTCACGGCGGTGCCGATTGTGGCGACCACTGCGTGCGCACTGGGTTGGATCCACCCGCGCATCGCGACATCATCCAGATCGATCTGGTCGTTAGGCGCCACGAGTATAAGGAAGAGGGCCATCGAGCGCATCGCACACCTCCGGGAAGGGAGCTTGTCGAAACGCACGATGGGCCGGGGCGCCTCGGTGGGACCGTACGACGCGTGACGTAACGCGTCCGGAAGATTGACGCATCGGGCACGCGTCGTGGCGTAGGCGCGCGCCACACTACGTCAGGTGGCCAAGCCGGCTACGTCATCGGGCTCGCGCGCTGCGCATGATGGCGTACGGCGCGGTCAGCCCCGTGGGCCGTACGCTTGGCAACCCATGCAGGCCGTCACTCTCCTGAACGTTAGGTGCCACATGGTTGCGCATGTGCCGTCGCCGATCGCCCGTCGAGTAGTGCTCTGGGGCCCCGGTTCCCTGTGTGGTCTCGCGGCGCTTGCAGCGGCCATGTCATTCCGCGCCGGGCGACCATCCGACGCCGATCGGCACGACCCCCAAGCGGTCGTAAGCGAGTGGACATCGAGTGGCGGCGTGGGCGGCGCCCACTTCTCACCACTCACGGAGATTTCGCGCGACAACGTTCGTCTGCTCCGCGTCGCGTGGGCTTACCGAACGGGAGACGTCTCCCGTGGTACAGCGGGCATTTCGGCTACTTCCTTTCAGGCGACGCCGATCATCGTTGACGGCACACTCTACTTCCCCACGCCGTTCAGCCGTGTGGTCGCCCTCGACGCCGAAACCGGCTCCGAACGGTGGGTCTTCGATCCGCGGGTGGATCGATCGGTGACGCGACGCGCCTACGTCACATCGCGCGGTGTCGCGACATGGCTGGACGGTACGCGATCCGGAACGGTGTGTCGGCGCCGGATCTTCGTCGCAACCGTCGACGCCCGACTGATTGCGCTGGATGGCCGTACCGGCGCGCCATGCAGCGACTTCGGCACGCGCGGGCAAGTCGACCTCCGCGTTGGTGTGCGCGATCTCCAGGCCGATGGGCTCGACTACCGGCAGACGGCGCCACCCGCCGTGATCGATGACCTCGTCATCGTCGGGTCGTGCATTACCGATAACCAGCGTGTCGACGCGCCGAGTGGAGTCGTCCGCGCGTTCGACGCCCGGACGGGACTTCTGCGGTGGAGCTGGGAGCCTCTGGCCGACCTCGCGGATCCCGTGAGCGGCATGGTCGCGGTGTCACGACGCGCATTTCGTGCAGGCGCCGCGAATGCATGGGGAACGATCTCCGTGGACACCGCCCGCGGGCTGGTGTTCGTGCCCACGTCGAGTCCGAGTCCCGATCACTTCGGCGGCATGCGGCCGGGCCCAAACCGCAACGCGAACTCGCTGGTCGCGCTCGATGCGCGCACGGGGCGCCTCGTGTGGGGATTCCAGCTCGTGCATCACGACCTCTGGGACTACGACGTCCCGGCGCAGCCGGCTCTCGCTCACGTGATGCGCGGCGGCGAGCGGATCCCAGTCGCGATCGCGGCGTCGAAGACAGGCTACCTGTTCCTGCTCCACCGTGCGACGGGCCAGCCGTTCTTTCCCGTTCACGAACGGCCCGTGCCCGCGAGCGATGTGCCGGAGGAGCGGGCGTGGCCCACGCAGCCGATGCCCGACCGCCCGCGGCCACTGGCGCCGCAGGGCCTGCGACCAGAGGACGCATGGGGCCTAACGCCGCTGGATCGCGAATGGTGCCGGCGCCGGATTGCAGCACTGCGGTCGGACGGCCCGTTCACGCCGCCCAGCACGCGAGGCACCGTTGTCGCGCCGGGATTCCTCGGTGGAATGGAGTGGGGCGGGGTCGCCGTGGACGACGCACGCGGGCTAGTCATCACCACGAGCAACAACCTGCCCAGCATCGTCACGCTCGTGCCACGCGCCTCCGCCGACCGCATGAGTGCGAAGGCACGGCACGAGATCGCGTTAGGCGACCAGACGGACGCACCGTACGCGGCCCGGCGCGATCTCCTGCTTTCCCCCATCGGGCTGCCGTGCAGCGCGCCGCCATGGGGAACGCTCGTCGCCGTGGATATGTCGAGCGGCGACGTACGCTGGCAGGTGCCGCTCGGCACCCTCCAGGACCACTCGAAGGTGCCACCACCGAACCGCTGGGGTTCAGTGCTCCTCGGCGGTCCGCTGGCCACGGCGGGTGGCGTGGTATTCGTTGGCGCCGGCATGGACCACAGATTCCGCGCCGTGGACACGGAAAGCGGGCGCACGCTCTGGACTGCGCCGCTGCCTGCGTCGGCCCAGGCCAACCCCATGACCTACCGCGCCCGCACGGGCGGGCACCAGTTCGTCGTCGTCGCCGCCGGCGGCCACGCGGAAGCGAAGGACGTCATTGGCGACTACGTCGTCGCCTACCGGCTTCCATGACGATGCGCCTTCCACCAGCGGAATGCGGCCGGAATGGCCTCCTCCGGCGGGACACTCGGCGACCAGCCGAGCTCCGCGCGGGCGCGCTCGGAGGTAAACGGGTTGTCGCGCGTGAGCATGTCCAACACCCCGTGCGCGTGGCGCGCCAGCTCGTGCCGACCAGTGAGTCGCAGTCCGCCGCGCATGATGGTGAGCCCCGCACGGCCGACTGCGATCGGAATGAACACCGTGCGAACGGAGCGTCCAAGCCCATCGCTCGCGAGTCGCACGAACTCGGCGACGGTGATGGGAAAGTCGTTCGTGAGATTGTACACCCGACCGAGTGCGCGATCGGTACGCGACGCGACGACTGCGCCGTCGGCAACAGAACCGACGTGCGCGACCGACAGCGTCGATCGTCCGCCGCCCACGAGCGGAAAGAAACCGCGCGCGAGGATCGGCGCGATTCGCGGCACGAGCTGGCGGTCGCGACGCCCATACATGGCGGGCGGACGAACAATCGCGGCCCACACCCGTCCAGCTGCACAGGCGTCGAGCACGACCCGCTCCGCTTCCAGCTTGGAGCGTCCGTACGGATCGCTGTCGGGGTGCTGCGGCAGCGGAATCGCCTCGTGTGTCGGCGCGTGACGATATCGAAAATCGCCGGGATAGACCGCGGTGCTGCTGACGTGCACGAGCCGCGCTCCGGCCCGGGAGGCAGCGTCCACCACATTGGCCGTTCCGACGACGTTGCCGATGCGGTACGGCTCGTACGTCCCGAACGGGCCGAGCGCGGCGGCCGCGTGGAAAACGAGGTCACAGCCGGTAATCGCTTCGTGGAGGGACCCGACATTCTCGAGGTCGCCCGGCACGAGGCGGGCACCGAGATCCGCAAGCCACGCAGCGGCCGCGATGTCGCGTACCAGCGCCCGCACGACGATGCCTTCCGCCAGGAGTCGCTCGACGAGGGCCGAGCCGACCATCCCGGTGCCACCCGTCACGAGCGCGGTGCGCATGCGCCCAATATATGGCGTCGGCTTCCATGACTCTCGTTCGCCGCTTGCTCGCGCTGCTGACATTCGCCGTGATCGTTCTGGCCGCGACGCGTCAGCTGGATTGGCGGTGGGCTGGGCTGCTCGAGCAATTGCGTGGCGCATCGTTCCCTTTCCTGGCACTGGCGCTCGCGGCGAATCTGGCCTCGGTCGTGACGCGAGCGGCGCTCTGGTGGTTGTTTCTGCGCAGCGCCGGCGCGCCCGGGTTCTCCCTCGCGCTACGCGGCACGATTGCCGGACTCGCGTTGAACGGTGTGCTCATAGGGCGTGCCGGCGAGGCCGCTCGCGTGCTGATGGTCGTGAATGGCAGCGCTGTCGCCGGAGCCGCCGCAGTCGCCACAGTGGTCGCGGAGCGCGTGGCCCTGATCGCCGGCTACGGCGTGATCGCGATCGCCGGGAGCGGGTTCATCGAGCTCCCCGACGCCGCCGCGCGACGGTTGCGATTCGCTGTCTGGGCCCTCCTGGGCATTGGGACGCTGGCGGCCATGGGCGTCGTGGTCGCGACGAGGGTCACCGCACGGGCGCGGCAACTCGTTGCCGTCGTTAGGGCCACTCCAATGGCTGTGTGTACCCTGCTGGTCGCCGCAACGTGGATCCTCCAGTTCGCGACTTACCACCTCACGGCTCTCGCGCTCCGGTTTCCGGCACCGCTTTCCGGAAGCCTGGCCGCCCTCGTCCTGGTGAGCGCTGGCACCACAGTGGGGATAACCCCCGGGAACACGGGCGTTATGCAAGTAGCGTATGCTGCGGGGATGCGGATCTCGGGGCTTCCTGTGGACGCCGCCGTGGGCGTGGCCGTCGTACTGCAGGCCGTCCAGACCGTCCCGGTCCTGCTCCTGTGGCTCGCCATGGTGATAGCCGATTGGTGCTGCCCGACGCACCCACTACGACCGAGCAGTGGGGTCGAGCACGGGCGCCGCCACCGTAGCGCCCTCGCCGCCACCACATCCATATTGGGCGACCGAGGTGTCGGGAGTCTTCGCGGCTGGATGTCGTTACGGAGCTGTTTCGCGCCCGGACGTCGTCACGCACGTTCACGGTGACACGATGGGCGGCACGCGCCTAACGCGATGCAGCGCTCTGCGCGACGAGCTGTCACAACCACGGCGGCGCTAGAGACCTCATGGGACATCGCAGAGAGGTTGCCACGCTCTCGCGGGCATCCGCCCCTGTCGCGCCGCTTCCTCTCGTCGGGCGCACCGCCGAGCTGGCGATGCTCAGGCGCGTGCTGGACGAAGCGACAAGTAGCCGCGGCCGAACGGTGGTTCTGCATGGTGAACCCGGGATCGGAAAGACCCGTCTGGTCCAGGAGACCGTGGAGCTCGCCGGCGCGCGTGGCTGGACGACGGCCATCGGACGGGCGTACCCGGTGGAGACGGGCATGCCATACGCCCCGTTCGCCGATGCGCTGGTACCGCTGCTTCAGCGGTACGATCGCGCGGCGCTCGCGACACTCACCCGCGGTGGTGGCGAGCTCGCCCAACTCTTTCCAGTGCTCGCAAGCCATGAGGACGCCCCACGCGGGCTTCGCGACACACTCGGCGCGAGCCCGGCCGAGCTGAAGGCGCGCTTGTTGTGGAACTTCACACAGTTCCTGACGCGGCTCGCGGCGAAGCATCCGGTCCTGCTCGTGCTCGAGAACCTACAATGGGCCGACGCGTCATCCATCGAGCTCCTGCACTTCACCGCCCGTCAGATCGGCACTGCCCCCATCGTGTTGCTCTGCACGTATAGCGACGCGGAGCGCGACCACAGTACCGCGCTCCGCCAGGCCGAGCAATCGCTTCTCTCGTTAGGCGCGGCCGCGTCGCATCAGCTCGAGCCACTCCCCCGCGCCGCAGTCGACGAACTGCTCTCGCAGATGTTCAAGGCGGGCGAATCGACGCGCGAGTTCGCCGCGCTGCTGTACGGATGGACGCGCGGGAATCCGTTCTTCGTCGAGGAGACGTTGAAGGCGCTGGTGGAGTCCGGTCGCTTGTGGCAGCGCGACGGTCGCTGGATGGGATGGGAGATGGCCGAGATGGGGCTCCCCCGCTCCGTTCGGGATGCGGTCACCGCCCGCGTTCAACAATTGGGGCCTTCCGCGCGCGCACTCGCCGAAGTCACGGCGGTGCTGGGAACGCGTGCGACGTTCGGACAACTTCGGGCCGTGAGCGCGCAGGGTCCCGAGGAGCTCGTTGCCGCTGTCGATGAACTGTGCGCTCAGCGCATTCTGGTTGTCGACAGCGACCAGACCACATATGACTTCGCGCACCCGATCGTGCGCGACACCATCTACCGGGAGATCGGCGGCGCGCGCACACGAATGCTCCACGGCTTGGTCGCTGAATCATTGGAGCGGTACCATGGCCCCCGAGGCCCTGAGCACGCGAGCGAGCTCGCCTTCCACTTCCGACGTGCAGGCGCCGGCGATGGGGCGGATAGCGGCCTGGCGGCGAAGGCAATTCGATATCTGAGTGCCGCTGGACGCGCGGCTCTTGCATCGTACGCAAACCGCGAGGCCGCCGACGCCCTCGCTGAGGCGCTCGCGCTCCTCGCGCGCGAGCCCCAGGCGGACGAGCTCGAGCCGGATGTGACGTTGGTGGAGGATCTGGCGAAGGCACGCCAACGCCTGGGCGAATACGACGCGGCCGAGAAGCTCTGGTATCGCGTGCTTCGTCACGCCGAACGAGCCAATCGCGCCGATCGCGTGGCGGTGATCGAGCGGCGCCTCGGACTCGCCGCCTACTGGTCGGGTCGCCTTCAAGAGGCGCTCACGCACTACCAGGTTGGCCTCGAGGCCGCTCGTGCGAGTGGCTCCGACTCGCAGGAAGCACGCCTGCTGCTCGCACGCGCCACGTGCCTCCAGGAGCTCGGGATGCCCGCGGAAGCTCAGAACGAGGCGGAGCTTGCTCTCTCCATTGCCGAAACGCTGCGTGACCCGGCGTTGCTCGCACGAGTGCATCGAACGCTGCTCCTGCGATACATGTGGGCCGGGTCCACGTCGCTCGCGCGAGAGCATGGCGCACGAGTAATTGCGCTGGCTGATGAGGCGCAGGAGCCTGTCCTCGCGTGGTCTGGACATTGGGCGCTTGCCATGATGGCGGGGCTCACGGGGGACGGACGCGAGATGGACATCAACCTCGGCAAAGCACTGCGGCTCGCCGACGAGCTCCGCTCACCAGTGTTCCGCTTGTGGACCGCCGAGCTCGTGGTTCACTACAAGACGGCGGTCGGCGAATGGGACTCGGCGCTGGAGATTGCCGAGCGCACGATCGCGGAAGGCCGTGTGCTCGGGCAGCGCACCCTAACGCCCCGCATGCTCGTCTGGGCAGGTCTGATCTACCTGGCTCGTGATGAGTTCGAGCAGGGCCGGCGGTATATGGACGAAGCATGGGAGTTGAGCAGCGCGGAGCGGGTGGGACCGCCCGGCGCGCACGACCGGCGCGTGGACGTGCACTCCGTCGTGGTAGCGCACATTGGCCGAGCTTACTCACACATGTTTCAATACGAGTTCACGGACGCGATCCGCATCGCTGGCCGGGGTCTCGCGATCGCCGATCGGTCCGGATATGTGGTTTGGGCGATCTATCGCCTGCTCCCGGTTCTCGCGGAATGCTACTTCCGAGCCGGACAGATCGAGCTCGGCGAAGCGATCGCAAAGCGACTGCGGTCGGAGTCCGAGCGGGTGGGACACAAGTTGGGGCTCGCCTGGGCGTCCGCCGCCGATTCCATTGGTCCCATGCTGCGCGAGGAGTGGGACCAGGCCTTCGGGCTCATGCGACAGGCGATCGAAAAAATGGACGAGATTCCATTCGTTCTCGATTCCGCCCGCCTGCGGCACGAGCTCGCACGCCGACTGGCGCGAGTCGGCGACCGTGAAGCCGCAGCGCGTGAGTACCGGCTCGCGCACGAGGTGTTCGTCCGGTTAGGCACCGAGGGCAACGTCGAACGAGCGCGCGAGGAAATGCGCAGGCTCGGGATGCGGCCGCCGAGCCGTATCCTCCCCGGAAGCGGCGTCGCGGGGCTCACGCAGCGCGAGTCGGACATAGCGCGTCTCGTCGCTGGCCGGAAGTCCAATAAGGAGATCGGCAAAGCGCTTGGCATCTCCTCGCGGACCGTAAGCACGCACCTCTCGAACATCTTCGAGAAGGTGGGCGTGTCATCGCGGGTCGAATTGGCGGACGCAGTGCGGTCGATCGAGTGAGGACCTACTCGCTGGTCGACCTCCGAAACGAGAACAGTTGCGCCGGTCTGCCTGCGCCAGGATTCACGGATTCCTTCAACGGCCGCACGACACCAAGCGCGTCCACGCGCTTGCGGAAATTGCGCTTGTCCAGCGCCTCTCCCAAAATCGCCTCGTGCACGCGCTGCAGCTGCGACAGTGTGAACTTTCTCGGTAGCAGCTCGAACCCGATGGCCGTATAGGCCAGCTTCCCGCGCAGTCGCTCGAGCGCCGTGGCAATGATCGCTTCGTGGTCGAACGCGAGCGGAGCCGGCGTTCTCGTCGCCGGCCACCATTTGGCTTCGGCGGCATCACTGCCTGCAAGCGGTGGCGCCCGATCCGGCGACACGAGCGCATAGTACGCCACCGTGATCACGCGGCCGCGTGGGTCGCGGCCCGGGTCGCCAAAGCTGTAGAGCTGCTCGAGAAATACATCCTCCACGCCGGTCTCCTCCCGCAGCTCACGCCGTGCGGCCTCTTCCAGCGATTCGTTAGGTAGCACGAACCCGCCCGGAATCGCCCAGTTGCCCTGGAAGGGCGGAATGCCGCGCCGCACGAGGAGCACCTGCAGCTCGGCGTCACGGATGGTAAAGATGACAATGTCGACGGTGACGCGTTCCTGCTCACTCGACGAGCGACTGCGCGGGTTCATCGATCCGCTCCGCGAGGACGTTTCCCGGGAATCACCAGTGATGCCGTGCTGCTCGACACTCCCACCGTTGCGATCGCACCCGCATCGAATCGAAGGAAATCACTCTCGATGCCATCGCTGAAGATCACACCGCCCGTGGGCATCAGGGACTGAAGGCGTAAGGTCTGGTTGGCTTCGAGAATCCCCGCGATCTGCTCCGCCGTCGAGTGTCGGCTCACGAACGGCTCGCGCACCGCGAACAGCAGCCGCCGATCATCCCATTCGAGGCGAATCGGCCGGCCGCATGTTCCACCGGCCAGCGTCGTCACGCCTGCCGCCATGTTGAACACCGACGAGATCCAGCCCGTTGACCCTGCGCCGGTTGCCACGAGGACACCACTGGATGACTGCGATTCACGCGCCGATCCGCGCGCCAGTACGTAGCGCATGGACACGTGCGAGCGCGCACCGATGAACAAATCGTTGAACGCGAGCAGTCGCTGGCCGTCATCGAGTCTTGCCTCGGCGAGCGTCACGCGGCGAACGCTCGCTCGGCCGTCGAAGACCGTTGCAATCGCCCCGGCGCATCCATCGGCCAGGAAGGGGAGCAGCACGCCGTCAAATCGCTCCGGGTCGGGGTTCACGCCGAGGAGGGGACGCGCCAGCGTGTACTTCGCGACGTTGGCGACGAGCCCGTCCTGCCCGACGGCCACCACGACATCGTGCTCGCCGAAGGTGTACGTCGGCACCAGATCGCGGTCGATGACGTGCCGCGGGACGCCCACGTCCGTCGCGCGATGGACGAGCGCGACCGCACGTTCGTACGCCGCGTGTTCGCGTTCGTATTCGCCGAAGTCTCCCGTTCCCTGGGCCGAGTGCTCGATGTAGAAGCGAGCCTGGCCGCGCGTGTTGAAGCGGGCGATGAGCTCCTCGAGCCGCGTCCGTCGCGTGACGACGACGATGCGGTCGTACACCTAACGACCCTCGCCCTTCCTGTCCGACGTCACCCTGGCGACAGCCGCCGGCGGTGTCGTGATCAGCTGCGACAGCAGATCCGGCGTCACGGTGAGCGAACCGATCTTCCCCGCATTCTCGGCCATCTCGCGGAAGGCGAGCGCGATCATCAGCTTGGGGTCGGTGCCGCCGGCCGAGACCGCGAGCAGTGTTCGCCAGTCGACATCGCGGACTGGCTGGAGCGTGGCCGACAGCGCATAGGCGCGCGAATCGGCTTCGGCGCGCTCGTTCTCGGTTTGCTTGGCCAGCAGATCCGAGCGCTGCTCCTCGATCGCGATGTCGGCAGCCATTCGCGTTTCACGGATCTGGCGCTGTTTTTCCTGAACCGCGATCTCGGTCTGCAGCTCGCTCTCCTTGATGCGACGCTCCTGCTCGACCGCAGCGTTGCGCCGCGCGTAGATAGCTTCGTCGCTCTGGCGCTGCAGCGCCTCTCTCGCTTCAGCCTCCAGCGCCCGACCGATTTCCGGGGTCGGCTTGATGGCGACGATGGTCACGTCGAGGATGCTGACGCCGAGCATCCGGACCGCCTCGCTGGAGCGGAGTTCGTCGAGCACATGGGCGACCACGTCACCCGTGCTGACGAGCGCGTCGCGCAGCGTTAGGCGCTGGACCACATCGTGGGCCTGGATCTGCGCCGCGTTGACGAGGCGCTCCCCGAGCTTTTGCGGATCGTCGCTGGCATGATGTCCCCGCCGATCGAGGCTGAAGTCGAGGACACTCGCGAGCCGGTGAGGGTCCGTGACCTGATAGGTGAGCTGCCCCTGAATGGTGACGGTCTGGAAGTCGCTCGTCGTCTCGGTGAAGACGAACGGACGGTCTGCGCTTCCGATGGGGATGGCGACGATGCTGGATGCAGGGCTGTAATACAGGAAGGCCAGTCCGGCGCCTTCACGCCTTACCCGACCGCCCTGGTAGTGGATCACGTAGGTGGTGGGCCGGGCTTTCATGAACGCAAGCATTTGGCGGCCTCGTTGTTAGTGTACTATGGACACTAATATGGTGTCCATGGCACACTAATGTCAAGGGACAGGATTGCCGCCCCACCGGAAGTAGTACAAACGGGTAATGGCGAAAATGTGACGTCATCGCGTTCGTTTGACACGCTAGGCCATCGTCTTAGCTAAGGCGTAGCTGTAAGGGAATCGCCGACTTTCGAGCGGCTCGAGACTTCGCCATCGATGTTGGCGCCGGTACTTCTCGAAGTTCGTTCGTAGCGCGTCGCACCAGCGAGCCCGGAATCGAGCCATGCGCAACTCGCCGTTGAGTCTGCTCCAATGGGACCTTCCCCGAGCTCGAACCCGCATCCTCACGGTCCTGACGGTCATCGCTGCCGCCGGCTTCCTCGGATGTGAAGACGATGTCGTCTACCAGGATCGCCCGCCGTTCAACCCGCCGGCGGACGCAGCCGCGAGCTTCCTCGGCTACTACGACCCGACAATCCAGAAGACGACCTGCGGCAACTGCCACGCCGACTTTGCGGGCAGTTGGAGCGGAACGGCACACGCCCACGCCTACAACACCCTGAACTCGAACGCCGGCAAACAGGACTCGTGCTTCGGCTGCCACACGACGAACGGGCGAGGCAACGCCGCCGTCGGGACGACCGCCGGTTGGGACGGCGTCAAGAGCTCCGTGTACCAGGACGTTCAGTGCGAGAGCTGCCACGGCGCCGGACTCCAGCACGTCGAAGGCATCGGCCAGGGCAATCTCGTTAGGCCGCTGGCAAATCTGGGGTTGAACGGCACCGGCAACTGCGGCGACTGCCACAGTGGAGCCCACCACCCGTTCGTGGACGAGTGGAAGCAATCTAAGCACGGTATCGTCGATACCGAACATGCGTCGAACCCCTCGTGCGTCGGTTGCCACGAGGCTCGCGGAGCGCTCGCGAAGTGGGGTGTCGACGCGGACTACAACGAGAAGGCGGATCCCACCAACTATCAACCGCCGGCGACCTGCGCCACCTGCCACGACCCGCACGGGTCGGGGAACCCGAATCAGCTGCGCTTCCCGATAACCTCGACGGATCCGGAGCAGAATCTGTGCATCAAGTGCCACCTCAACCGGGGCGAGCCAGTCGCGCCATCGAAAGTCACACCGCACGCGCCTCAGGGCGCCGTCCTGCTGGGCTTCGCCGGTTGGCGCCCGCCCGGATTCGTCTACGACACTAACCTGATCTACGGGTCACACGCGACGACCAAGAACCCGAAGCTCTGCGCCGGCTGTCACGTGTTCGCGTTCACGGTAACCGACCAGGCGACGGGCAACTTCACGTTCCAGGCAACCGGCCACCTGTTCCGCCCCATCCCGTGCCTGGATGCCCAGGGCAAGCCGACGCCCGACAAGACGTGCGAGTACACCCCTGCCGCCCGGAGTTGGCAGTCGTGTACGCAGTCGGGATGTCATCAGGACGCGAACGTGGCGGCCAACGCGTTCACAGCGAATCGCGCTATCATGGCGAATTTCACCGGTCAGCTCTGGAACGACGTGAACAAGAACGGGACTATCGACCCCGCGCCGACCGACGGCGGCTTGCTGGCCACGTTGAAGGCGACACGGCCGGGCGAATGGAGCACCGACGACATCACGCCGGCCGAGGGCTCCGAGTTCAACGCGCGGCTCTGCGGCGAGTATGGCTCCGGGAATAGCGACAACTCGAAGGGAGTTCACAACCCCTTCCTGTGTACCGCGCTACTCACGGCCTCCATTTCATACCTCAAGTCCTACTACGGCTTGCCGGACGTCGCCAGCAACGCGCGCGCGTCGGCCGAGAGCCTAACGACACAGCGCGCGTCGACGCAGAGCTTGATGAGTGGAGTGCTTGCCCACGCGCGTCGCGTCGGCGGCACGGGCCCGGGTCGGTAAACCGCTCGCTTTCGCGTCGTGACCGAACTGCCTGTGAGCGCCGCCATCCCGACTGGGTTCTGGATGGCGGCGTTTCAGCAAACGACGCCGTCGCAGGCGACGCCACCGCCGGATTCGATCATCGTCCACTCCCCGCTGCCGGGCGGTGTCGCGGCGGTCACGCGGTTCCTGCTGACCACGGTCCCGCAGTGGGTGCAGATCACCGGAGTCGTGCTCGCGGCCATCGTGGCGGTGATCGTCGTCGTGTGGGTCATCCGGAACCGGGCACGGATTCTCGCCTGGCTGGCCACACGCAGCCGCGCCGCGGCGTGGGCGCTCGGGGTCGGGGCCGTGGTGCTCCTCATCGCGATGGCGGGGTTTGGAGCCGCGACGTGGAACTACACGCAGCACTCGAACGACTTCTGCACGTCGTGTCACGTTATGCACCCGGCGTACTCGAAGTTCGCGGATGTCGGCAACAAGCACGGTGAGCTGTCATGCCATGCGTGCCACACGCAATCCGTGTTCGCCAGTGCGTGGCAGCTCTACTTCTGGCTCAAGGAGCGGCCAGACAAGATCGGCAAGCACGCGACGGTGGAGAATCGCGTCTGCGAGACGTGCCACGTCACCGCCGACACGGCCAAGTGGCAGCACATCCGATCGACGGCGGGGCACCGCGTCCACCTGGAATCGGATTCGAGCGCGCTCAAGGACGTGAAATGCGTCACGTGTCACGGCGCGGAGGTGCACCGCTTCGAGCCGGCTCGCGCGACCTGCGGCCAGAGCGGGTGTCACAAGGAGAGCGACACGAAGATCGTGATGCAGAAGATGAAGGATCAGACGATCCGACATTGCACCGTGTGCCATCAGTTCACCGAGCAGGTTCCCGCCCTCGCGACCACTGACTCGGCACGTGGAACGCTGGTCCCGGGCCGGCCGCAGTGTTTCGGTTGCCACGACATGAAGAAGGCGCTCCCGGATTTTGATCCGGCGAAGGACCCGCACGGCGGCAAGTGCGGCACCTGTCACGATCCGCACAAGCAGGAAACGCCGGCCGCGGCCGCGAAGACCTGCACGACGGCGGCATGCCACGGAAACTGGCGCACCGTCCCGTTCCACGTGGGCGCGGCGCATCGGAAGGTCGCCGCGACCGCGAAGTGCATAACGTGTCACG
>Ga0207691_10002059_pt1 | contig 19656 bp, 22 predicted proteins | sample KBSM13metaG_FD_184327 | JGI IMG/M metagenome (GOLD analysis project Ga0207691, IMG submission 184327) | Miscanthus rhizosphere microbial communities from Kellogg Biological Station, Michigan, USA - KBS M1-3 metaG (SPAdes) (version 2) | ecosystem: Host-associated > Plants > Roots > Rhizosphere >... | reverse complement strand
GTGTTCTCGTGCGTGCCGGTCACGAGCACGAACTGCACGCCCATGTCGAGCAGCCGCTCGGCGCACGCTTCGATGGTGTCGTCGTCGTCGGCATCGGCGAGCCTTCGCGCTTCGAGGGTGTTCGGCGTGAGGATCGTCGTGAGCGGCAACAGGAGCTCGCGCAGTGCGTCCGTCATCTCTTCGGTCGCGAGCTCGTCGCCGCGGCCGGAAGCGAGCACGGGATCGAGCACGAGAGGCACGTCGGGATAGTCGGAAACGATTTCGGCAATCACGGCGATGGTCTCGACGCTTCCCAGCACGCCGATCTTGAACGCGTCGACCGGAATGTCCTCGAGCAGGCAGCGCGCCTGGTCCGCGACCCACTCGGCGTCGAGCGCCTGGATGTCCTCGACGCCGCGCGTGTCCTGCACCGTGATCGCGGTGGCGACGGACAGCGGATGGCAGCCCATGCTCGCGAACGTGAGGATGTCAGCTTGCAGGCCGGCGCCCCCCGTCGGATCGGATGCGGCGAACGTCATCACGATCGGTGGAAAGTCGGGTTCGTTGTCGGCGGACATCGCGGAAGCGGCTCAGCGGCCGGAAGTGCGGGGATCTATTGACAACAGCGGGCAACAGCGAGGGCAACAGCGGCAACACCAAAGGCAGGCGCTCGCTCGCGCTCTCGATCGGCGACGGCAGGTCGCGTGCCCTTCGGTCGTCTTGCTAGAATCGCAGGATTTTACTCCAACGGCTCACGCCAACGGCTTTGCACAATGAAAAAATACATGTGCCTAATCTGCGGCTGGATCTACGACGAGGCTCTAGGCGCCCCCGACGAAGGAATCGCGCCCGGCACGAAGTGGGAGGACGTGCCGCCGAACTGGACCTGCCCCGAATGCGGCGCGCGCAAGGAAGATTTCGAGCTCGCCGAGTTCTGAAGACGATCACAAAGGAGGCTCAAGATGCGAATCCTGCATACCATGCTGCGCGTCGGCGACCTGCCGCGCGCGATCGATTTCTACACGCGGATCCTCGGCATGAAAGTGATCCGCACGACGGACCGGCCGGAGCAGAAGTACCGCCTCGCGTTCGTCGGCTACGGCGACGAGTCGTCGGGCGCGGTGCTCGAGCTCACGTACAACTACGGCGTTGCCAGCTACGAGATGGGCACGGCCTTCGGGCACATCGCGATCGAGGTCGACGACGCCGCTGCGAGCTGTGCCGCGGTGCGCGCCGCGGGCGGCACCGTCACGCGCGAAGCCGGGCCGGTCAAAGGCGGCACGACCGTCATTGCGTTCGTCCAGGACCCGGACGGCTACAAGATCGAACTGATAGAGCGGCGGAAATAAAGTCAAGCAGAGGCACCCCTCGTGGCAGGACGTGGGGCGGTGCCTGCGGGCGCCTCAAGTGCGAAGCCCGCAGATGCCCCACGGCCCCGCCTCTGCAGGAGTCGCCGATAGCCGCCGCACCGAAAGCGAATCTCAGGACTTCGCCGTGCGCAGCAGCTCGCGCAGGTCGTGCGCGAAGAGTTCCGCGTCCTGGCCGTGGCCCACGTAAAGGCGCAGCCGGCCGTCGGTGTCGAACACGAACGTGCCCGCCGAGTGGTCCATCGTGTACGTCTGCGGCGTGGGGCCCGGCTGCTTCTGGTAGATGATTTTGAACTCCTTCGCCGTGCGTGCCGTCGCCTCGGCGTCGCCATAAAGGCCGAGGAACGAAGGATCGAACGCGGTTACGTACGGCAAGAGCAGCTCGGGCTTGTCGCGCTCGGGGTCGATCGTCACGAACAGCACCTGCACCTTGTCGCCGTCGGGCCCGAGGCGCTTCTTCGCCTCTGCGAGCGTCGCGAGGGTCGTCGGACAGACGTCAGGACACTGCGTGTAACCGAAGAACAGGACGACCAGCTTGCCGCGGAAGTCGGCGAGGGTCCGCGCTTTGCCGTTGTGGTCGGTCAGCGCGAGCTCGCGGCCGAACGACGACCCCGTGACATCCGACGCGCGGAAACTGGGCCCTTCGCGGCCGCAGCCTGCAAGCGCGAGCGCGAACGCGACGAGCACCGCCGCCGCAACATGGACCACGGGGGCCGCACGACGGCGCTTCGTCATTGCCAGTAGTGATCGATCAGCAGCGCGGAGAACAATGCCGCGAGGTAGTAGATCGAGTACTTGAAGGTCGCCCGCGCCAGCGCATCGCTGTAGGCGCGATACAGGCGCACCGTATAGCCGAGGAACACCGCGCCGAGTCCGAGCGCCGCCGCGAGATACAGCAAACCGCTCATGCGGATCGCATAGGGCAAAAGCGACACGCCCACGAGCGCGCACGTGTAGAGCACGATCTGCAGCTGCGTGTAGCGGCGCCCGTGCGTGACGGGCAGCATCGGCAGGCCCGCATTCGCGAAATCGTTGGTGCGGTAGAGCGCGAGCGACCAGAAGTGCGGCGGCGTCCAGATGAAGATGATGAGGAACAGGATCAGCGCTTCGGGACCGACGCTGCCCGTTACGGCCGCCCACCCGAGCACCGGGGGCATCGCGCCCGACGCGCCGCCGATCACGATGTTCTGCGGAGTCGCGGGCTTCAGCAGCACCGTGTAGACCACCGCGTAGCCGACGAACGTCGCGAGCGTGAGCCACATCGTGAGCTCGTTGACGAAGCCGTACAGCAGCAGGAGGCCGATGCCGCCGACGATTCCCGCGAACGTCAGCGTCGACACCGAGGTGAGTTCGCCGCTCGGCAGCGGTCGCCGCCTGGTGCGCGCCATCAGCGCATCGATCTTCTGCTCGACGAGGCAGTTGACGGCCGCCGCGGCGCCGGCGACGAGCGCAATGCCGAGCGTCGCGAACAGAACGATCCGCGCAGGCGGCAGCTCCTTCGTCGCGAGGAACATTCCGATGACCGCGCAGAACACGATCAGCGACACTACTCGCGGCTTCGTCAGGGCGAGAAAATGCTTGAGCCGGGTCTCGGCAAGCGCGAGCGAAGTCAAGGCGGCGGGCGGTTGGCAAGGCGGGCGGCGGGAGTGCGCCTGCCGCTGCAGGCGCGTGCATCTCTCGTCCCCCTGCCTGGATTTTACCCTGGCGGAGGACCCTTCGTCAGCCGATGCGCGATGCCTTCAGGAGCCGCGTCAGGTCCCGCGCGATCCCCTTGATGTCGGGCTCGGCCGGCCACCACAGCACGAGGTTGCCGAGCGGATCGACCGCGTAGAGTGAATTCATCCCTGCGGGAAACTTGCCGGCGACGATCTCCGGCACGCGTGCGACGACGAGCCCCGGATGCTGCGCGAGCAGCCCGGGCGACGGCTCGAGAGCACGCCGCTCGCTGCGTGCGACGAGCAGGACGACCCGCACGATTCGGTCCTGCTCCTTGCCTTGCATCGTTCGCGCCTGGCGCGTTGCATAGAGGCGGCGCTCGCAGCTCGGGTCGCACTCGCCGCTCGCCAGCGCGACCAGCACCCAGCGCCCGCGAAGATCGTCGAGGCGGAACCGCGAGCCGTCGGCCCGCGTTCCTTCGACGCCTTCGATCGCCGCCGTAGGCAAAAGCGTTCCGTAGTTGGCCGAGGGCGCGCGCGGGAAAAGATAGTAGACGACATAGGAGGCGACGATCGGCGCGAGCGCAATCAGCGCGATCCAGAGGAGCGGATTCCGCGCGAGGTGCGGGCGCCGCTGCCCGCGTTCAGCAGTGGACCGGCCGTCAACCATTGGAACCGCGGGCCGTGCGTGGGCGATGGAACCAGAGCCAAAGCAGCGCAGCGACGAGCGCGAACGCGTACCACTGCACCATGTAGACGCGATGCGTGTCGATGCCGAAGTCGGGCGCGGGCCACGCGCGGACCAGGCCGTCGTCGGCTATCGGCGCCTCCGTTGCCTCGAGCACGGCCGGAAGCACGTCGAGGCCCGTTGCGGCGGAAAAGCGCGCGGGATCGAGATTCTGTCTCACCGGCCCGCTCGCGTCATCGGGCGTGAGCTCGAGGTAGCCGGCGCTGGGAATCGACACCCGTCCGCTGACGATCACTTCGCCCGCGGGCGGCGGCGCCTGCGGCAGGACCAATCGCGATGCCTGCTGGGCGATCCACCCGCGATCGACGAGGAGCACGCGACCGTCTTTGAGGGCGAGCGGCGTGACGACGTGAAACCCTGCGCGGCCGGCCATGATCCTGTTGTCGATCAGCATCTGCTTGTCGCCGAGGTATTCGCCGGTTGCGGTGACGGCGCGGTAGCGAAGCGATCGCCAATCGGCGTTCCGCGGCACGGATGCAATCGCGACGGGCGGCTCTGCGCGCGCTGCGTCGTACTGCGCACGCAGCTCTTCCTTCGCGTGCATCCGCCTCTGCTGCCAGTTTCCGGCAGCGATGCATACGACGACGGCGCCGAGTGCGGCGAGCGTCGGCAGGAGACGCGGACGATATCTGCGTCCGGCTCGGGCGCGACGCGGCTCCGGGTCGTGCATCGGCATCGTGTTAGCCATCGATGGGGAGCGGCCTGCTGCTAAACTTCCCGCGAGGAGCGGGCACCGTGAAGATCATCGTTATCGCCGGGCTCGTGGCGGTCATCGCGAGCCTCTTTTCGGCGCTCTACTATCTCTACCGCGATCGCGGCCAGGGAAGAACGCGGATGGTCAAGGCGCTGGCGCTGCGCGTTGCGCTGTCGGCCGCGCTGATCGTTTTCCTCGTGCTGTCCTACTTCATGGGATGGATCGCCCCCACCGGCCTTCGCTGAACAGCGCGTTCAGAGCCAATAGACCAGAACGAAGAGCAGCAGCCATACCACGTCGACAAAGTGCCAATACCATGCCGCGGCCTCGAACGCGAAGTGGTGCTTCCTGTCGAAGTGTCCCCGCAGGATCCGCCCCAGCATGACGGCGAGCATGATCGCGCCGATCGTCACGTGGAGACCGTGGAAGCCCGTCAGCATGAAGAACGTCGAGCCGTAGACGCCGGTGGTGAGCTTCAGGTTGAGCGCGTGATAGGCGTGGATGTACTCGTACGCCTGGAAGCCAAGGAACGTGAAGCCCAGCACGATCGTCAGGAACAGCCACACCTTGAGCGTGCCGCGATGGCCGGCCTGCAGCGCGTGGTGGGCGACCGTCAGCGTGAAGCCGGACGTCACGAGGAGAATCGTGTTGAGCAGCGGGATGCCGATCGCGCCCATCGGCGTGAACTGCTCGTTCAGGTATGGGCCGTTTGTCGGCCACGCCGCCGTGTAGTCCGGCCACACGAGCTTCGAGGTGAGGCCGCCCAAGTCCGGCACCGACTGCACGCGGATGTAGAACAGCGCCCCGAAGAACGCGGAGAAGAACATCACCTCGGAGAAGATGAACCAGCTCATGCTCCAGCGGAACGAGTGATCGACCCGCTCGTTGTAGAGGCGAGCCTGCGATTCGCCGATGACCACCCCGAACCAGCCGAACATCATCACCATGAGAACGCACAGACCGGCCGCGACCAGCCAGGGCCCGGCAGCCACGGCATTCATCCACAGCGCCGCTCCGAGCCCGAGCAGGAAGAGCGCGGCGGAGCCCACGAGCGGCCAGTACGAAGGCTGCGGTACGAAGTAATACGGCTTGGCGCCGGAATCGACTGCGGTCATATTGGCAACCCCTCGAATTCAAGCGGCCGCGCGTGACGCGCGTCCGCAACTGCTTTTTCAGCTCTTATCCGCACCCTCGACCTCGAAAAAAGTGTACGACAGCGTGATGGTCCCCACGTCCTTCGGCAGCGCCGAATCGACGACGAACACCACGGGCATCTGCCGCCGCTCTCCCGGCTGCAGCGTCTGCTTCGCGAAGCAGAAACACTCGAGCTTGCGAAAATATTCGGCCGCGTTCGGCGGGCCGTAGCTCGGGATCGCCTGGCCGGTGAGCGGACGGTCGGTCGTGTTGGCGATCTCGAACATCACCTGCGTCAGCTGCCCGGGATGCACGCTCACGACCGGCGACAGCGCGCGGAACGTCCACGGCAGCTTCCGTACGTTGGAGTCGAATTCGATGCGGACCGCGCGCGTGTCATCGACCTGCGTGTTGTTCACGGTGTCCGCCTGGGCGATGTTGCGCAGGCCCGTCGCTTCGCAGATCTTTTCGTAGAACGGCACCAGCGCATACCCGAAGCCGAACATCGCGACCACGATCACGCAGAGCTTCGTGAAAAGTTGCCGGTTGACGCGTTGCCGCTTATCGTCAACAAGGTCGTTCCTCCGGTCGCTCATCGGCCGCTCATTCGTCAGCGCTTGTCGCACAGGTTGCGCCCGATCGCCACGACGAGAAAGAGCACCGCAGCGCCGCCGAGGACGCCGATGCCGGCCGCCTGTCCGCCGATGAACCTGCTGCCGATGATGCCGACGAAGAACGTCGCGGCGATCGCGAGCAGCACGAACGCCGTCCGCCGGTTCGACGCCCTGAGGCGATCGCCTGGAGGTTTGCCTGCGGGAAGGTTCGTGGACATGACGAATCGGCGCGCGAATCCGGGCGTCAATGCACGTGGGGCGGCGTCTCGAACGTGTGGTAAGGCGCCGGCGAGGGCACCGTCCATTCGAGCGTGTTGGCGCCTTCCCACGGACGAGCCGGAGCCTTCGAGCCGTTGCCGCGCGCGCACTGGATCATCGAGTGCAGGAAGAGGAGCTGCGACGCGCCGAACCAGAACGCGCCGATCGACGACACCATGTTCCAGTCGGCGAACTGCTGCGCGTAGTCGGGAATCCGGCGCGGCATCCCGGCGAGCCCCAGGAAGTGCATCGGGAAGAAGGCGACGTTGAAGGAGATGAGCGACGACCAGAAGTGCACCTTGGCGAGCGTCTCGTTGTACATCGTGCCCGACCACTTCGGGATCCAGTAGTACGCGCCGCCGAAGAACGCGAAGAGGCTGCCCGCGACCATCACGTAGTGGAAGTGGGCGACGACGTAGTACGTGTCCTGCATCTGCACGTCGACCGGCATGACCGACAGGATGAGGCCGGTGAAGCCGCCCAGCGTGAACAGGAACAGGAAGCCGATGGCGAACAGCATCGGCGCCTCGAACGTCATCGAACCCCGCCACATCGTCGCCAGCCAGTTGAACACCTTCACACCCGTCGGCACGGCGATCAGCATCGTCGCGTACATGAAGAACAGGAGCCCGGCGGTCGGCATGCCCGTGGTGAACATGTGGTGCGCCCAGACGATGAAGGACAGGATCGCGATGCCGGCGGTCGCGTAGACCATCGACGCATAGCCGAACAGGGGCTTGCGCGAGAAAGCCGGGATGATTTGCGAGACGATCCCGAACGCGGGCAGGATGATGATGTAGACCTCGGGGTGCCCGAAGAACCAGAACACGTGCTGGAATAGCACCGGATCGCCGCCGCCCGCGGCGTTGAAGAACGTCGTGCCGAAGTGCCGGTCCGTGAGCAGCATCGTCACGGCGCCGGCGAGCACGGGCATGACCGCGATCAGCAGGTATGCGGTAATGAGCCAGGTCCAGCAGAAGAGCGGCATCCGCATCAGCGTCATGCCGGGCGCGCGCAGGTTGAGGATCGTCGTGATGATGTTGATCGAGCCCATGATCGACGACGCGCCCAGGATATGGATGGCGAAGATCGTGAGATCCATGCCCATCCCTGTCTGAATGGTGAGCGGCGGATAGAGTGTCCACCCTCCCGAGGCTGCGCCGCCTGGAACGAACAGCGAGATCACGAGCAGCATGGCTGCCGGCGGCAGCAGCCAGAAGCTCCAGTTGTTCATGCGCGCGAACGCCATGTCGGGGGCGCCGATCATGAGCGGGATCTGCCAGTTCGCGAAGCCGACCGCCGCCGGCATGATCGCGCCGAACACCATGATGAGCCCGTGCAGCGTCGTCATCGAGTTGAAGAACTCGGGGTCGACGATCTGCAGTCCCGGCTGGAACAGCTCGGCGCGGATCACCATTGCCATCGTCCCGCCGACCAGGAACATCGTGAACGAGAACCACAGGTACATCGTGCCGATGTCTTTGTGGTTGGTCGTGGTGAGCCAGCGCGTGATCCCGGTCGGGTGATGCGCGTGATCGTCGTGCGCGTGGGGATCACCGAGGCCGGCGGGGTGATCGTGGGCGATTGTGCTCATCTATCGATTCTCCAGGCTGGAAATGCTCGGCCTCAAGTTTGGCGATCCGTCGCGCGCTCTTACTTGCCTTATTTACGTGCCGCCAGGACTTCGGCGGGCTGCACCGCTTCACCCGTCTTGTTGCTGCCGAGGCCGTTCCGCGTGTAAGTGATCACGGACGCGATGTCCAGGTCCGAAAGCTGCGACCACGGCGGCATCGCCGTTCCGGGTTTGCCGTGCAGCACGATCTGGATCTGCGCCGCCTTCGGCCCCCTTACGATCTTCGAGCCGTCGAGCGCCGGATAGCTGCCCGGCACGCCTTTGCCGTTCGCCTGGTGGCAAGCGGCGCAGTTCGAGGCATAGATCCGCTCGCCGGTGACGACGAGGTCCTTCAAGTCCCATACCTTGTTCGGATCGGCGCCTGCCGCTTGCGTCTTCGCTTTGTGCTCCTCGACCCACTTTGCGAAATCCTCTTTCGACTTCACCTCGACGACGATCGGCATGAATCCATGGCCCTTGCCGCAGAGCTCCGCGCACTGCCCGCGATAAGTCCCCACTGTCTCGGCCTTGAACCATGTGTCGCGGACGAAACCCGGGATCGCGTCCTGCTTCACGCCGAGCGCCGGCACCCACCACGCGTGGAGCACGTCGCTCGCGGTCAACAAGACTCGCACCTTCGTGTCGACGGGCACGACGAGCGGACTGTCGACTTCCAGCAGGTAATGCTCGCCCTTGGGCGCGCGGTTCTCGATCTGCGCTGTCGGCGTTGAAAGCGTCGAGTAGTAGCCGAAGCCCTCCTGCAGGTAGTCATACCCCCAGCTCCATTGGTTCCCCGTCACCTTGATCGTTAGCCCCGGCGCGCTCGTGTCCTTCATCGCGAGAATCGTCTTGGTCGCCGGAAACGCCATGAACAGCAGGATCAGGAACGGGATGACCGTCCAGACGATCTCGACGACGGTGCTTTCGTGGAAGTGGGCGGCCTTGTGATCCACCGACTTGCGATGACGCCACAGCGAATAGAACATCACCGCGAAGACGATGACGAAGATGGCGACGCAGATCCAGAAGATGTACAGATGGAGGTCGTACATCTGCCGCGCAATCGGCGTCACGGGCGTTTGGAAGTTCCAGTCCGGGATGGCCCACGCCGGGGCGGAGAAAACCGCGAGCGCCATCGCCAGCGACGTAAGCAAGAGTCGGGGCCGGGCGATGAAGGCGGGAAGGGTCATGCGGTCCTCGGATTGCTTGCTCGCGATTGCCGAAAAAGCGCGAGATGTTAGCACGGACCGATACCCCGGCCAAGGCACGGCCAGCGGCAACCGCGTGCGCGCGCTCCAGTGCTGCGGCATGAACGGAGCGCGCTCTAGTGCCGCGGCGCGAACCCCAGCGCGCGCACGGCGGCGCGCGGAAAAATCGGCGCACGCGCCGCGTCGTCGCTCCACGCGATGTCAGCGCAGAGCGGCGCACGTAGGCGCTCGGTCAACGCCGCCACGCTCGCATTGCCCTCCAGCATGTCACGGTCGATGCGGTTCGCCACCCAGCCGGCGAACGCCAGGCCGCGCGCACGGATCGCGAGCGCCGTCAGCAGCGCGTGATTGATGCAGCCGAGCCGGATGCCGACGACGAGCAGCACCGGCAGATGAAGTCGCGCCGGGATGTCGAGCATGTCGGCGGCGCGCGACAGCGGAACGAGTGCGCCGCCCGCGCCTTCGACCACGATGGCCTCCGCGCGCGCCGCGAGTCGCGAATACGCGCCGGCAATGACGTCGAGATCGATGGTCACTGCCGCGGCCCGCGCCGCGAGCTCGGGCGCGATCGGCGGCGCAAAGACGTACGGGCCGACGTCGCCGAGAGGGGCATCGACGTTGCCGGCAGCGATCAGCGCCCGCGTATCGGCGGGGACCGCATCACCGGCTTCCTCGGTTTCGTCCGCTCCCGCCGCGACGGGCTTCATTCCGACGGCACGGAAACCCTCCGCCACCACTCCGCGCAGCAGCGCAGCGGCGACGACCGTCTTGCCGACGCCGGTATCGGTGCCCGTCACGAAGATGCCGCGAGTCATCGCATCGGCGCTCCAGTCGGCCGCATCAGGTGGCGCGCGCATCGGCGCTGTTGTCGGTGACGCGCCGACCTGCGCCGTTGTCGGTGGCGCGCCGATCGGCGCCGTTGTCGGTGGCGCGCCGATCGGCGCGCGTTGCGTTGGTGGCGCGCCGCCGACGCGCGTGCGTGGCGGCACGCGGCCGGATCGCCGGCGCGCTGCAGCCTTGCGCTACTTGTGCTTCGGCGCGGCGGGCGCTGCCTGCTGGGCCGGCGGCCCGAAGAACGTTCCGCGCGTCAGAAACGTGTAGTCCGCTTCGAAGGCGCCGATGGCCACGAACACGAGCAGCAGCAGCGGGGGCACGAGGATCGCATACACCATCGCGAGGCGCTCCCACACCATGTGCATGAACACGGCCACGATGAGGCCGGCCTTCAGCATCATGAAGACGAGAATGAGTCCCCAGCGCAGGTAACCCTGCACGTGGAAATAATCGACCGCGTACGACGCGGCGGACAGCACGAACAGCAGTCCCCAGATCTTGAAATAGATGCCGAGCGGATGCTGCTGCCCGACCTCGTGCTTCTTGTCCGGCGCCGCGTGCGAATGCCCGGCGGTGGGTGCGTGCCCTTCTGCGTGTGCCATGGCTGTCTTTTACCAGAGATAGAAAACCGCGAAGATGAAAACCCAGACCAGGTCGACGAAGTGCCAGTAAAGCCCCATCGTCTCGACGATCTCGTACGTGCCTCGCCGCCCCGTCATGAAGCCGGGCCGCTGGTGGTCGAGGTCGCCGCGGCCCACCTTGATCGCGACGATGATGAGGAAGATCACCCCGATCGACACGTGCGTGCCGTGGAAGCCCGTGATCATGAAGAACGCGGCGCCGAACTGGGCCGCGCCCATCGGATTGCCCCATGGCCGCACGCCCTCCTCGAGGATGAGCTTGCTCCACTCGAACGCCTGCATTCCGACGAACGTCGCGCCGAGGATTGCGGTCAGGATCAGGAAGATGACGGTCATCTTCCGGTCCTTGCGATAGCCGTAGTTGACGGCGAGCACCATCGTGCCGCTGCTGCTGATCAGCACGAACGTCATGATCGCGATCAGGATGAGCGGGATGCTCTGCCCGGCGATGACGAGCGCGAAGACCTCGCTCGGGTTCGGCCACGGCGCCTGCGTGGACATCCGCACCGTCATGTACGAGATCAGGAACGAGCCGAAGATGAACGTGTCGGAGAGCAGGAAGATCCACATCATCGCCTTGCCCCAGGGCACGTTCTTGAACGCGCGCTGATCCGACGACCAGTCGGCGACGATGCCCGGGAGCCCTTCCTTGAGCTCCGCTGCGTGGGCGGTGCTCGCAAGTGCGGTTTGCGTCATGGGGTCATTGCTTCGCTTGGTTGGATGCGGGTCGATGCGCGCTATCGATGGGTGTTGAGCAGCACGAAGAAGAGCGCCGCCCAGACGAGCAGCAGGTAATGCCAGTACAGGGTGCAAAGCTCGACGGACAGCCGCACCCTCTTCGGATCGACGCCGCGCATGGCACGGTACGTCGCGCGCACGAGGACCCACATGCCGCCGATCAGATGGAGCCCGTGCACTGCGGTCAGCAGGATGAAGAAAGCGTACGCGGGATTGGCCGGCGCCAACTCGCCCGAGGCGCGGAGCTGCTGCCAAGCCCAGACCTGCCCGCCCAGGAACGCGAAGCTGAACGCGCCGCTCGCGATGAGCCCTGTGCGGGTGGCGTCCAAATTGCCGTGGCGGGCCGCCGTCCGCGTCATATGCATCGCCGCGCTCGCCAGCACGAGCACGCCGGAGTTGATCCACAGGACGCGCGGCAGCGCGAAGTTCGTCCAGTCGGTCTCGACCATGCGCATGTAGTAGGCGCTGATCAAGAGCGCGAACAGCGAGGTTGCGACCGTCATGAACACGACGAGGCCCACCTGCACCGACGGCATCTGCAGCTCGCCGTTGCCGGGGGCCGCATCGCCGGCGCGCTGCGCAGTCCAGGGCGCCACGTTGACCGTGCGCCGCCACAGCCATCCGACGATGATGGCCATGATGACGGACAGCACGACGAGCGCGGTGGTCATCGCAGTCAGGCCCTGGCGCGCGCTGCGGGCGTGATGGGCGCGGCCTTCGCCGGCGGCTGGTTCTGCGGGATGAAGTCCTCGGCGGCGCCGGGGACGCTGTAGTCGTACGCCCACCGGTACACGGCCGGAAGCGTCGGCCCGAAGTTGCCGTGCTTGGGCGGCGTCTCCGGGGTCTGCCACTCGAGCGTCGTTGCGCGCCACGGGTTGCCGCCGGAAGGCTTGCCCCTGAAGTAGCTCCAGACGAGGTTGTACAGGAACAGGATCTGCACCGCGGCGACGATCAGCGCCGCGACCGTGATGCCAACATTGACGGAATGCGCCGACTGCGGAATGAAGTCGGTGCCTTCGATGGCGTAGTAGCGGCGCGGCACGCCCAGTATCCCGAGGTAGTGCATCGGATAGTAGATGCAGTATGTGCCGACGAACGTGATCCAGAAGTGCCACCGGCCCATGGTGTCGTTCAGCATCCGGCCGGTCACTTTCGGATACCAGTGGTAGATCGCGCCGAACACAACGAGGATCGGTGAGACTGCCATCACCATGTGGAAGTGCGCGACCACGAACATCGTGTCGGAGAGCGGCAGGTCGACCGGGACGTTGCCGAGGAAGAGGCCGGTAAGCCCGCCGTTGACGAAAGTGAACACGAAGCCGATCGCGAACAGCATCGGCACCGTCAGGTGGATGTCGCCGCGCCACAGCGTCAGCACCCAGTTGTAGACCTTGAGCGCCGTGGGCACGGCGATGATCAGGGTGGTGGTCGCGAAGAAGAACCCGAAGTACGGATTCATCCCGCTCACGTACATGTGGTGCGCCCAGACGATGAACGAGAGGCCGCCGATGGCGAGGATGGCCCACACCATCATCCGGTAGCCGAAGATGTTTCGCCGCGCGTTGATGCTGATGAGGTCGGACACGATTCCGAACGCCGGCAGCGCGACGATGTATACCTCGGGATGGCCGAAGAACCAGAACAAGTGCTGGAACAGCACCGGGCTGCCGCCGCTGTGCTCGAGGCCCTTGCCCTGCGAAACGAGCGCCGGCATGAAGAAGCTCGTGCCCAGCAGGTGATCGAGCGTCATCATGATGGCGCTCACGAAGAGCGCCGGGAACGCGAGCAGCGCGAGCACCGTCGCCATGAAGATGCCCCAGACGGTGAGCGGCAACCGCATCAGCGTCATGCCGCGCGTGCGCCCCTGCAGCACGGTCACGACGTAGTTCAACCCGCCCATCGTGAACCCGATGATGAAGAACGCAAGCGATACCAGCATGAGGATGATGCCCCAGTTGGCGCCCGGCGTGCCGGAGAGAATCGCCTGCGGCGGATACAGCGTCCAGCCGGCGCCTGTCGGCCCGCCCGGGACGAAGAAGCTCGCGAGCAGCAGCAGCACGGCGAAGAGATAGACCCAATAGCTCACCATGTTGACGTACGGGAAGACCATGTCCCGCGCGCCGACCATCAGCGGGATGAGATAGTTGCCGAAGCCCCCGAGGAAGAGCGCGGTCAGGAGATAGATGACCATGATCATCCCGTGCATCGTCACGAATTGCAGGTAGGAGCTCGGGTTGATGAATTGGAACGTGTGCGGGAACCCGAGCTGCAGCCGCATGAGCCCCGATAGCACGAGCGCAACGAGCCCGACGAAGATCGCGGTCAGCGAATACTGGACCGCGATGACCTTCGCGTCCTGGCTCCAGACATACTTGCCGATCCAGGTTTTCGCGTGATAGAGCTCGGGCTCGTCGACCTCGACGGGTGGAACGAAAGCCGATTCGTCGTGCGTTACATAGGTCATGTCAGTTTCTCATTTCAGCGTGTTGATGTAGCCGACCACGTTCTCGATGGCGGCGTCGTTGGTCAGGGCGGCGGCCATCCACACCATCTGCTGGCCGTAAAGGTCCTTCGGGTGCGCGCCGCGGACGCCGTTCTTGAAGTTCTTGAGCTGGGTGACCATGTACCAGTCGCTCATGCCTTTGAGCCTCGGTGCGTTCGTCGCCTGCACCCCCTGGCCGCCGGCCCCATGGCACACGCCGCACGTCTGGTACAGCGTGGAGCCGTCCGCCGCATGGCTCTGCTTCGTCACCGTCGGCGACGCCGGCTGGTCGGGCAGGGTCTTGATGTACGCGACGACGTTGTCGATCGCCGCTTCGTCCGCGAGCGTGGCCGCCATCGGGGCCATCATCTTGCCGAACGTGTCCTTCTCGTGCGCGCCGCGCGCGCCGGTCTTGAAGTACTGCAGTTGCCGCTTGAGATACCAGTCGCCCTGCCCCGCGAGCTTCGGCGCGTTGAGCTGCGGATTGCCCTCGCCTTGCGCGCCGTGGCAGCCCGCGCACACCGCGAAGCCCTGCTGTCCCGCGACCGCGTCGCCTGCCACCTGCTTCATGCTCTGGGCGAACGTCGGATACGAGGCGAGCCACGTCGTGAACGCCGCGTCGTCCTCCACGACAACCTTGCCCCGCATCGTGAAGTGAGCGACGCCGCAGAGCTCCTCGCACAGCACGTCGAACTTGCCGGCGCGCGTCGGCGTGAACCACAGATGGGTCACGAGCCCGGGCACGAGGTCCATCTTCACCCGGAACTGCGGGACGGTGAAGTCGTGCAGCACATCAGTGGAGCGGAGCAGCGCCTTGTACGGCTTGCCCATCGGCAGATGGAGCTCGGGACTCGCGATCAGGACGTCATCCTGCCCGTGCGGGTCGTCGGGGTTGATGCCGAACGGGTTCTTGTCGCTGATGAAACGCGCGTCGTCCGTGCCGAGCACCCCGTCCGCTCCCGGGAAGCGGTAGGACCAGTACCACTGCTTGCCGACCACTTCTACCACCGCCGCGTCCTTCGGCACGTCGACGAACTTCGCCCACACGACGAGTCCTGGAGCGAGCATCGCAGCGACGCCGACCGACGTGAGGACCACGAGCCAGCCTTCGAGCTTCTTGTTCTCGGGCTCGTACATCGCGTGCTTCACTTTGCCGTGGCGATAGCGCACCACGCACCACGCGAGGAACAGGTTGACGGCGACGAACACGATGCCGGTCACCCAGAAGGTGATGTGCACCGTGTCGTCGATCATGCCCCAGTTCGACGCGATCGGCGTGAAGTACCACGGCGACAGCACATGGAAGAGGACCGACCCTACGACCAGCAGCAAGAGGACGATTGCTAGAGCCATAGCGGCGGTTCCGATCGATGGGGGGAAAACACGAGGGCAAGCGCGATCGCGGCGCACGCGGCGGCGTCGCGGTGACGCGCCGCGGGGCAGGACCGGCTCTTCGCGGCGCTCGCTTCCCGCAAGGGCTGCGGCGCCGCTCGCGCTCGGCCGGGCCCGCCGTCAGTCCCGCTGCAGGGCGCCTTCATGGCCGTGCGGAACGTGATGCCGTCGCCTGACAGGCCGGAACGGATTGACGAAGTGCCGGTTGACCGCGACGAATTCGGCTTCCGGATGCTTCTGCCGCATCAGCGCGCGGACCTGGGCACCCTGCATCTTCCGCGCATAGACGAGGATCAGGTACTTGCCCGCCTCGATGTCGTGATGGAATTTCTTGAGGTTCTTGTTCTCGGTGGCGATGCCCGTGAGGCCGCCCTCCCACGCCCCGAACATCGTGGCGACGCCGACGATGATGAAGTAGACGTAGTGCGGCACGTCGGGCCCGAAGGGCTGGAAGTACATCAGCAGCGCGGCGCCCGCGAGGCCGCACAGCGCGCCGATGGCGGCGCCGATGAAGCCGTCGCGAATCACGTCGAGCGTCTCGAGGTAATTGCTGGAGTGGATGTGCTCCGCTTCGAGGCCCGACTCGTCCTTGGAGATGACGTGAAGGAAGAAATCCTTCAGGCCCGCAGCATGCAGGTCGTCGGAGATCCGATGCGTGCTCTCGAGCGTGGGCGCGAGATAGTAGAGGCAATTCATCGTTTCCTCCTAGCTCGACGCGGCTCGTTGCCCGAGCTCTTGTTGCCGCCGAAGTCGAACGGAACACCAGAACTACATTGCTACCAGCGTGGTGCCGGCCGGTGCACGACGGATGCGCCTCGCGCACCCGCATACACGCCCGCCGGGGCCGGCATTTGGATGCCGAGCCGCGGTCGAGTATCACACAACGCTTCGGGCTTTGGAAGCGGGGAGCCTCACCGCCGAACTTCAGGACGCTGGCGCTCGAAGCGCACGATCGCGTGTCCTTCCGTGGTGTGCCGCGGCGCCACCTTCCACGCGTGGCCGTAGATCACTTCGAACGTCGCGGGCAGGCGCCCGTCGCGGCGGCTCACCTCGAGCGCCGCCACCGCGCGCTCCCATCGCTTCCGCCCCATCAGCGCCCTCGGCCGCAGCTTCGTCGCGTTGGTTGCGCCGATCGCCTTCAAGTCGCGCAGCATGGCCGTCGCGTCGCCGTACGTTAGCGTCACGTATTCCATGTGCATCACCGGGTCGCCAAAGCCCGCCGCGACGAGCAGGTCGCCGATGTCGTGCATGTCGATGAACCGGCTCACGTGACTGTGCCGGTCGACGCCGGCGAACGCTGCCCGCAACTCGCGCAGCGTGTCCGGGCCAAATGTCGAGAAGGAGACGAGCCCGCCTTCGCGCAGGACGCGGCAGAGCTCGCCCAGCGCTTGCGGCAGGTCATCGATCCACTGCAGCGCGAGATTGCTCCAGGCAAGGTCGAAAGCGCCGGCGGCGAACGGCAGGCGCGCGATGTCGCCGCACACGTGGCCGCACACGTGGCCGCGCCGCATTGCCGGCGCCACGGCGGACAGAAGCCGGGAGAAGACGGACCTTCCCTCCCTCGCCTGAGCGCGGGCTTTCGCCTTCGCGACCGAGAGCATCGGCAGGGCGACGTCGAGCGCGACCTGGCGGGCTTCCGGATAGCGCGAAGCGAGCTCGGGCTGGGCGTCGCCGGTGCCGCAGCCGGCGTCGAGGATTGCCGCTGGCGCAAGCTTCACGACGTCGAGCTTCTCCGCCATCCGCCGGCCCACTTCGCGCTGCAGAACGGCCGCTTCGTCGTAGGTCGCGGCCGCGCGCGCGAAGTTGCGGCGCACTGCCCGCGCATCGACACCGCCGGCGTCGTCGTCGGGCGCGCGCTCAACCATCGAGAAAGCCGGCCAGTGCCGAGTCGAACGCATCGGCATGCGACAAGAACGGCGCGTGAGCGGCGCCCGCGATCAGCTCGAATCGCGCATTCGGAAGCTGCTCGGCGAGGAACCGACCGGCGGCTGGAAACGCGAGCGTGTCGCGATCCCCGGAGATCACGAGCGCCGGCTGTTCGATGCGAGCCGCATCGGTTCGGAAGTCGCTGTCCCGAAGCAGCGCCAGCGCTTCGGCGAGGGTCGCCGGCGAAGGCGGGTTCCGCGTCAGCAAGCGCTCGCGCATGTCTGCGAGCAGGGCTCGCGAATGCTCGCCACCGTGCAATTGCAGCGCCAGGAATCGCTGCACGGTGAGCTTCCATGCAACGCGTAGCTCGTCGCCGAAACGCGCGAGCGTCTCGGGCGCCATCGCATGCGGCCAATCGCCGGCGGCCACGAATCGCGGCGACGTGGCGACGAGCGCAAGGCGCTCGACGCGGTCCGGGTGCGCGAGCGCCCAGCGCATGGCGACGAGGCCGCCCAGCGACCACCCGACGACGGAGAGCGGCGGCTCGGTCGTGGCAAACGTCGCCTCGAGCGCGTCGACGACGCCATCGAGCGTGAACCTCGAAGGCGCAGGACTTTCGCCGTGCCCCGGAAGGTCGACCGCGTGCACGCGATGGCGGGCCGCCAACCGGTCGACGAGTCCGCCCCAGATTCCGGAGTGCATCGCCCACCCATGGAGCAGCACCACAGGAGGTCCGTCACCGGTCGCATCGACGTGCACTCGCTCCCTCATCGGACTGAATCGCCCCCGCCGGTCCGCGCTTCGCTCGCGTTCCGCGCGCGATGGGCAAACGCGGGTGCGAGCTCGGTGAGCGTCTCGACGAGCGCGTCGACGTCGGCGATCCGATGAGCAGCGGAAAGCGAGACGCGAAGACGTGCCGTGCCTTTCGGCACCGTCGGGGGACGGATGGCGGGCACCCAGAAGCCGCGGCACCAAAGCTCGCTCGCGAGCTCGACGACGGCAGAATTCGCGCCCACGACGATCGGCTGGATCGGCGTGAACGATTCGCGCAAGGCCCACGGCAAAGCGCGCATTCGCTCGCGGAATCGCGCGACGAGCGCGAAGAGATGCGCGCGCCGGGCGCCGTCGTCGCGAATGATCGCAACGCTTTTCTCGAGCGCCGCGGCGATGAACGGCGGCAAGGCCGTCGTGAAGATGTACGAGCGGGCCGTCTGCAGCAGCGTGTCGATGACCAGGGGGTGCGCGGCCACGAATGCGCCCGACACCCCAGCCGCCTTGCCGAGCGTGCCCATGTAGACGACGCGTTCGCTTTCGAGCCCGACATGCGCAAGCGTCCCGCGGCCGCTGTCGTCGCCCGTACCCAGCACGCCAAAACCGTGCGCGTCGTCGACGACGAGCCACGCGTCGTGCCGCTCGGCGAGCGCGCACAGCTCGGCGAGCGGGGCCAGGTCTCCATCCATGCTGAAGACCGCGTCCGTCGCGATCAGCTTGCGCTTGGCCGTCGATGCCGCGAGCCGGCGCGACAGCGCTTGCACGTCTCGATGCGGATAGCGGACGAGCTCCGCGCGCGACAGCAACGCACCGTCGTTGAGGCAGGCGTGATTGAGGCGGTCAGCGAAAATCGCGTCGGACCGTCCGGCGAGTGCCGTCAGGATCGCGAGATTGGCAAGATAGCCCGACGAAAACACGAGCGCGCGCGCGCCGGCGCATGGGCGGACGAAGCGGGCGAGCTCGTCCTCCAGCGCCTCGTGCGGCGCGAAGTGCCCGCAGACGAGATGCGACGCGCCGGCGCCCGCGCCCCATCGCGCCGCGCCATCGCGCACCGCCGCGATGACTTCGGGGTGACTGGCGAGGCCGAGATAGTCGTTGCTCGCGAACGACAGCAGCTCGCGGCCCTCGACGATGACTCGGTGGCCCTGCGGCGATCCCAGTGTGCGCCGCGTGCGCCTTTGCCCGGCGGCGGACAGCTCCTCGAGGCCGCTCGCCAAGCCTGCGAGAAGCGCCGGCGTCACGTCGCGGGCGTCATTCCCAACTTGTCGAGCAGGCACCGGTCGGCATCGGCGCCCGGATTGGCGGTGGTGAGCAGCCTGTCCCCGTGAAAGATGGAATTGGCGCCGGCCAGGAAGCACAGCGCCTGGATCGCGTCGCCGAGCTCGCGCCGTCCTGCGGACAGCCGGACCATCGCCTTCGGCATCGCGATGCGCGTCGCCGCGACCGTGCGTACGAATTCGAAGGGATCGAGCGCGCTCTGTCCGCCGAGCTCTCCGTGGAGCGGGGTGCCTGGCACCTGCACCAGTTGGTTGATCGGCACCGACTCGGGGTAGGGGCTCATGTTGGCGAGCGACACGACAAGCGCTGCGCGCTGCGCGCGTGTCTCGCCCATGCCCACGATGCCGCCGCAGCAGACGCCGATGCCGGCTGCGCGAACGCGATC
>Ga0207691_10002058_pt1 | contig 19664 bp, 14 predicted proteins | sample KBSM13metaG_FD_184327 | JGI IMG/M metagenome (GOLD analysis project Ga0207691, IMG submission 184327) | Miscanthus rhizosphere microbial communities from Kellogg Biological Station, Michigan, USA - KBS M1-3 metaG (SPAdes) (version 2) | ecosystem: Host-associated > Plants > Roots > Rhizosphere >... | reverse complement strand
GCTGGCCGAGCGTGACCTTGCGGATGTCGCCGCCCTGCTGCAGCTCGGTCACGTATTTCGCCACCGGGTCGTCGAGCGCGACCTCGCCGCGCTTGACCGCCTGCGCCAGCAGGGTGGAGGTGAACACCTTGCCGACCGAAGCGAGGTTGAACAGCGCATCCGACGTCATCGCCTGCTTGCGTGCGGTGTCGGCCATGCCGAAGTTGAAGAACTCGGTGCGGCCGTCGATCGTGAGCGCGACCGCCATGCCGCCGGGCGGCAGCAGCAACGGCTGCACATGACGGGTGACGAGGTCGCGCAGCTCGGCGTCGGGCTCGGCGCGCGCGAGCGTGGAGGGGATCGCGGCGGCGAGCGCCAAGAGGGCAACCGCTATGAGGCCGACCGCCGTCATCACTGCTGCCGACATGCGGCGCATCGCTCTCTCCTGTCGGACTTTAGACCAGGGGGATCAACCGAACGTCGCTTTTTCAACTGCGCCGGGAGTTTAGCTTGCGGCCACGGGCTGCCGAGTTAATTCGAGTTCATGCAGATCAATTCCAAGTCACCTGATTGCGATAACGGTGCGTATTCACCGCTGCTCGATCAGCAACCGGTCGGCGTCGTCCTTGAGCTGCACGCCCGAGAGCCGCCGCGCGCGCATGGCGCGCAGGAGATGCACGAGCTTCATCGCGGCATCGGCATAGGACAATCCCTCCGGCCGGATGTTGGAGATGCAGTTGCGCTCGGCATCGCTGGTTTGCGTCGTAGGCTTGAAGGCGAGATAGGCGCCCATGCTGTCGGGCGCGGACAGGCCCGGCCGCTCGCCGATCAGCATGACCGCGATCTCGGCGCCGAGCGCATTGGCGACGGCGTCGCCGAGCGCCACCCGGCCGAGCCGCGCCACGACCAGCGGCGCGATCCGCCAGTCCGAAAGCCGCGGCAGCACCTCGCTCAGCAGCGGCTCCGCGTGCGCCGTGACCGCGCGCGCGGACAGGCCGTCGGCGACGACGAACACGACGTCGTAGCCGCTGCCGGCGTCGCGGCCGCCGCCGGCGTGGGCGGCGAGCAACGCCGCGGCATCGTCCGCCAAGCGCCGGCCGAGGTCAGGCCGCATCAGGTACTGCTGGCGGTCCTGCGCCGCGCTGGCGACCGTGAGCACGGGAAGACCGAGCGGCGCGAGCGCGCCGCACAACTGCGCGGTGTCGAATGGCGCATGCACGGCATCGCGCGCGCGTGCATGGGCGAGGCGGAATTCGAGCAGCGGCGCGGTGGCGAGCGACGCCCCGCTGCGCGGCAGCGCAATCCGCGCGGCGGTGAACCGGCGCAGCTCGGCCCACGGCTCGTCCTGCGCCGGCTTGGAAACCGCCGCGATCGGCGGATGAGCTGGAGGTCGTTGCTCGCTCATGTCGGCCGCTTGACCTTACGCCGGCAGGAGCGCGCGGAAACCGCCGGGCATGCTGTGCGGGCGGATGCGCGCGGACGTATCGATCAATCCCTGCCGCGCAAGCCAGGCCTCGAATTCCGGCGCCGGGCGGCGGCCGAGCAGGTCGCGCATGGCGAGCGCGTCGTGGAACGAGGTGCTCTGGTATCCCAGCATGATGTCGTCGGCGCCGGGCACGCCCATGACGAAGTTCACGCCGGCCGTGGTGAGCAGCGTGAGCAGGGCATCCATGTCGTCCTGATCGGCTTCGGCGTGATTGGTGTAGCAGACGTCGCAGCCCATCGGCAGGCCCATGAGCTTGCCGCAGAAATGATCCTCGAGGCCGGCGCGGATGATTTGCTTGCCGTCGTAGAGATATTCCGGCCCGATGAAGCCGACGACGGTGTTGATCAGCAGAGGGCGGAAGCGTCGCGCGACCGCATAGGCGCGGGCCTCCAGCGTCTGCTGGTCGACGCCGTGATGCGCGCCGGCGGAGAGCGCGCTGCCTTGTCCGGTCTCGAAATACATCACGTTGTCGCCGACGCTCCCGCGGTGAAGCGACAGCGCCGCCGCCTGCGCCTCGGCCAGCAGCGCGAGATCGATGCCGAAGCTCTTGTTGGCGGCCTGCGTTCCGGCAATCGATTGAAACACGAGATCGACCGGCGAGCCGCGGGTGATCAGGTCGAGCGTGGTGGTCACGTGCGCCAGCACGCAGCTCTGGGTCGGCACGTCGAGCTTGAGCCGCAGCTCCTCGAGCATGGCGAGGAGCGCGTGCGCCCGCTCCGGGCTGTCGGTGGCGGGATTGATGCCGATGACGGCATCGCCGGCGCCGAGAAGAAGGCCATCGAGAATGCTGGCGGCAATGCCGGCGAGATCGTCGGTCGGATGATTGGGCTGCAGCCGCACCGACAACCGGCCGGGCAATCCGATGGTGTTGCGGAAGCGCGTGACCACCGCGCATTTCGCCGCCATCACCATGAGATCCTGGAGCCGGCTGATCTTGCTCACCGCCGCCGCCATCTCCGGCGTGATCCCGGGTGCGAGCGCGGCGAGCGCGTCCGTGGTCGATGCGTCCGACAGCAGCCAGTCGCGCAGTCCGCCGACCGTGAGATGGGCGATCGGGGCAAACGCTGCACGATCATGGCTGTCGACGATGAGCCGCGTCACCTCGTCGCTCTCGTACGGAACCACCTGCTCAGCGAGGAAGGTCGCAAGCGGCAGGTCGGCGAGCGCGTATTGCGCCGCCACGCGCTCTTCGCCCGATGTTGCCGCGACGCCGGCGAGCACGTCGCCGCTGCGCAGCGGCGACGCCTTGGCCAGCAGCGTCTTGAGATCGGGAAAGGCGTAGCGGGTGGGTCCGATCGTCGCGCTGTACATGCGGCATGTCCTCTGGAGAGAGGTCGCATTGTAGCAAATGTAGGATTGATAAAGCGAAGGGTGCCCGCGCCCGCGCCCGCAGTCGGGAAACGCGTACTACTCCTTCGGCCGTGCAATCGGTGCGTCGGCGAAGATCTTGTATTGCTGCACGCGCGGCTTGTCCTTGTCGGCCTCGTTGACGTATTGGATCGAGCTCTTGCCGACGAGCGCGCGCGGCAGGATCATGACGCGAATGAAGCGGCTGGGACGATCGACGGCGGCCTGCGCGAACACCGCGTCGGGCCCGGTCTCGTACCAGGCGCCGCCCGGTCCGTACGACGTCGAGCGGCCGTGGGTGTCGATGCGGATGCCGCCCTCGAGGAGACAGCGGATGCCGGGCCCCTGATGGCGGTGCAGATAGGCGCAGCCGCCGGGCGGGAAGCCGACGCTGTCGGCGCGCAGCAGGAGATCGCCCGCCGGCAAAGTGTCGAGCCGCGCCGAAAGCTTCGCACGCGAGCTCACACCTGCTCTGACGCTGTCGGCGCCGGGGCCCGAGGTCAGCTCGAATCGCCAGCAGGTCGCGCCCCCCGTGCCGGCCGCGAGCATCGCCGCAGCCTCGCCATGCCATGAGTCGCCGTCGCTCAAGCTGCGGTCGGCAATGGTGATGCCGCCGTGCACGACAAAAATCATGCGTGGCAATGCCGGCAGCGCGAGCGTGGCCTCGTTCGGGAAGACGTCTTCGTAGAGCACAAGCACGGGCGGCATGAGTGACCTTTCCTGGCGGGTGGGCTAATGCGACAACCATGACCGATACAGTTGGCCCCAAATGAGCCTTGAGCATTGACCTCCGCAAGCCCCTCCGGCAGTCGATCTGCGCCGGGCGCCCAACATCAGCCCTGGCTCAAGTTTGCCGCGCTCGCGCTGGTGGTTGCGGCGCTCGGTCTTCCCGTCAACGACCTGTTTCGCTACGGGCTTCTGGTCATCGCCGCCGTTGTCGTGGTGGCGGGGACGATCTCGCGCCGGCGGACGCGGTGGGTCGGCGCGCTGGCGGGGGTTGTGCTGTGCGTGCTGGCACGGGTCGGACTTGAGGCGCCCCGCATCGAGGAGGGGCACAACGTCTTTCTCGTCGACGACGCGGGCGGCGTGCTCGAAACCTCGCTGCCGTCCGCAGCCTTTCGTTTCATGGCCGCCGAGTTCGACGCCAAGTATCCGCCGGCGCGACGCTGCGACCCAGCGCGGGAGGGCTGCTGGCGCGGCCAGGCGTTTCCTCGCCAGCCCTTCGCCTTTTCGGCTGACGGCATCTACGACCGCGCGGCGCTGTCGCGACGCGTGAGCGGCATCGATTTTGTCGATCCGGTGTGGTTGCGCCTCGGGTTCATCAACGAACACGGCTACAACTGGAATTCGGAGGTCAGCGACGTCACGCGCGCGTCGCGCGAGCGCAACTCGCTCGCATTGATCCATCGCTGGCGGCTGGAGATGCCGTGGTTCGTGATGTATCGCTTCCCCGCCGCGTTCGTCGGCAGCGCGCTGTGCTGGCGGGGCGAGGTGTTGTGGGAAGGCGCGGACGAGCGCTTCGAGCCGATCGCGCACGCGGCCATGCAATGCCGCACGCTCGCGCCTGACGATGTGGGGCGGCACATTTTCGGGGTAACGATCGCGCAGCCGCTCGCGATGCGTCTGGCACCGAGCGCGACCATCAGGGTGCGTCAGCTGGTCGAGCCCTGCCTCGCCTTGATCGGCACGGCCATGGTGCTGGCGTTGCTGGTCAGCGTGCGGGCGCGCCGCCTCTTGCCGTCGTTCGCGCTGGTGGCGGTCACGTTGACCGTGGCGTTTTTCAACGACGCGAGCTTTCTCGGTGGCGTGCGCCCGTTCGACAGCGGCGACGACGGGCTGGTCTATGACGGATATGCGCGCGTCATGTTGCGGCAGTTCCTGGCGGGCGATATCACTGGTGCGCTCGAGGGCTCCGAGGCGGTGTTCTACTTCACGCCTGGATTGCGCTACCTGCGCGCGGTCGAACACCTGATCTTCGGCGAAAGCTATCTCGGCTATCTCTCACTCATTCTGTTGCTGCCGTTCCTGGCCTTCGCCATGTTCCGACGTTTCCTGCCGTTGCGCTGGGCGCTGGCGCTGACACTGGTGTTCGCCGCCGTGCCGATCGGCGTCGTGTTCGGCTCGAGCCTGGTGCAATACGTCAAGTGGGCGGCGCGCGGCTTTGCCGATCCTGCCGCCTACGTGCTCTTTCTCGCGGGCTTCGTGCTGCTGGTCGGCCGTACCGCCGCGGGTCCGCGCAATCGCTTCGCCGCCGCTGCCGGCGCCGGGCTGCTGTTCGCGCTCGCGCTGTTCGTGCGCCCGAACATCGCGCCGGCGGCCGGCATCCTGCTTGCGGGCGCCGGCGTGGCGGCGCTGTGGCAGCGGCAGTACCGCCACGTCGCCGGGTTGTGCATCGGCTTCCTGCCGGTGCTGGGCATGGCGCTGCACAACTGGGTCTACGGCGGTGCCCTGGTCCTGTTCACCGCGACTGCGGCGCACCCGGTTCTGCTGGCGATGCCGCCCGCAGCCTATCTTGCCGCGCTCGGCGACCTCGTGCATCTCGATGTCGCGGGCGAGCATCTGACGCGCGCGCTGCGGCAGATCGGCGGCTGGCTCTCCGGGCCGTCCGAAGCTCTCGCGATGGCACCGTTCCATGCCGCCGCGATCGTCGTCTTGGTGCGTATGGCGCTATGGCGACGGGCGGAGCCGTGGCTGCGCCTGACTGCCGTTGCGACGCTGGTGCAGCAAGCTGTCGGGTTGTTCTACGCCAGCGCCGGCCGCTACTACTACCTGACGTGGCTGCTGACACTCCTGGTGGTGGCGGTCTGGTTGCACGACGAGGGAATCGAGATTGTCCGCCGACGGTTTCCCGACTTTTGCCAGCGCATCGCGAAGCACCGTGGCAGCATCAAGTTTGTGCGCGGTCTTGATCGCATCGCGCGCATGATTGCATGAGTGGGCCGCCGTGCAAGCCGCAGCCTCGGCGATCTCCTCCCGCAAGCGCGAGAGGTACTCCAGCTAGCGTCGCGCGCGCGGGGCTTTGCGCACCGTGCGCGGTTTTGCCTCCGTCCGCGGCAAGGCGAGAAAGCCACGCAGCTCCGCGAGCAGCAGGGCGCCGATGTGGAGCTGGGAGACGAAACCGCCGCTCGTGATCAGGCGAGCGAGATCGGCGGGCGACACCAGTTTCACGGTCATGCCCGCTTCCGGCTTGAATCCCTTGATGCGTTCGCCGGCTTCGACGAAGAAATTATGAATGCTGTTGTCGAGGCGCCCGGAGCACGGCGAGTTCTCACCCAGAGGATGGATGGCGCGCGCAGTCAATCCGGTCTCTTCGAGCAGTTCGCGGCGACAGGCGTCGGCCGGACTCTCTCCGGGATCGAGCAGGCCCGCCGGCAGCTCCCATGAGAACGTCTCGATCACCGGCCGGTACTGCCGCACGATCGGAATCTTCCCGCCGGGGGTGAGCGCGACGATCGAGATATAATCGGCCTGCTTGACAGCGTGATAGACCTGCGGTGTCTCGCCGCGGGAGAATTCGACTTCGCGTGCGACGATGCTCATCCACGGCGACACCGCAGTCGTGCGGCGGGAGCGTATGCGTGGCCATTTCATGGCTGATCGGGTCCTCATGGGCCGCGGTCCTTCAGGGCGACCGTCTCTGGGGGGCGACGCAGAAAGGTCGTGGCGAAAGCGTAGCCATACCAGCGCAGATAGGCCGGAAGCCACTTGAGAACCCGAAAGCGGCTGGCGCCGTGCTGGCGCTCGATCCAACGTACCGGCACCTCGCCAATCGTCCAGCCTAGTCGGTGGGCCTTCACCAGCAGTTCGATGCTGTAGCAAAAACCTTGGTCGGACTCGACCGCGATCTGCTCGATCACGCGGCGCGAGAACATGCGAAAGCCGTTGCTGGCGTCGGTGGCGGGAAGCCGCGCCAGATGCCGCAGGGTGAAGTTGGCGGTGCGCACCAGCGCCGCCTTGAGGGGCGGGCAGCCGACCATGGCGCCGCCGGGCATGAAGCGGCTGGCGCAGACGATGTCGCATCCTCCATGCGCGAGCGCCATCATCGGATCGAGCATCGGAGCGTTGGTATGGTCGTCGGCGGGATACATCAGGACGAATGGGGCGGTGCTGGCGGCAAAGCCGGTCATGACCGCGCTGTGGGCGCCGCGTCCGGCATTGCGCACGAAGTCGACGGGAAGGCCGGCATGGGCCTGCGGATTGTCCTTGATCGCCGGCAGGGTGTCGTCGTCGGCATGATCGTAGCAGATCAGCACGCGCGCCGGCGTGGTCACCGCGCCGGCAAGGCCGGCCAGAGTCGCGACGATGTTGCCGCCTTCGTTGTACACGGGAATGACGATGTCGAGTTCGGGCGGCATCAACGTTTGGTGCCGACGGTCAGCACGAATGGCCGCAGCCGCTCCATGAAACCCAAGCCGAACACGACCGCATCGATGAAGTTGTAAACCGGCAGCAGCAACCGTGCGCGCTGTGAGGCCACGTAGCGATAGGCGAGACCGGAGAGATAATGCGTGGACACCGTGAAGCCGGTGTTCTCGAACACGGCCAAGACCTCGTGGGCGAGCACGGGCCGTTCGTTCTCGGTCACGCCCAGCGGGCTGTAGAACGGCGACGCCCGATCGCGGTAAAGCCACATGAACGGGTTCATGCGATTGGGATCGAAGGCGAGGAAGCGGCCTTGCGGCCGCAGCACCCGAAAGACCTCGGCGGCGCAACGCGAGGGATCGGGAAAGTGATGCACGACCCCGCTCAGAAGCACGCCGTCGAAGCTGGCATCCGGAAACGGCAGGTGCTCGATATCGCCTTCAAGAAACTCGATACCGGGATGCTTTCGTTGTCCGACCGCGATCAGTTTGGCGCTGATGTCGAGCCCCACGCAATCATAGCCGGCGCGCGCGAGCAAGGCGGTGAAGGTGCCCGACCCGCATCCGAGATCGGCTACGCGCGCGCGGGGCTGCAGCCCCGTGAGCCGCACGAATGCGTCGACCAGACGCGCGCTCGCCTCCGGCGTGAACACGTCGTAGTCGTCCGCGGCGGCATGAGCGTCGAAGAAGGTGATCTCTTTCTGTTTGTCTTGTGCTGGCGTGGTCATCTGTTCGCTCTGCTTGCATGGCGGAACAGGTCTGATCCGCCGGTTGTGCCGTGCCCTAGCACGCCGCGCGCGCTCGACCAACAGCCCAGCACGCGCGTCCGGTCCGGCTCAGGGCGAGGCCGATCGATCCGCATTCGGTTGCCGCTGCAGCACGATCAGGGCATCGAGCGCCAATCCCCCCTTCGGCAGGGCAACGAACGGATTGATGTCGACGGACTGCACGACGTCTTCGAGCTCGACGGCAAGGCGGCCGAGCGCGACCAGCGCATCGACGAGCGCATCTGCGTCGAGCGCGGCCGTCCCGCGATAGCCTGCAAGCAGCTTGGCGCCGCGCATGCGGGCGAGCATGTCGCGTGCCTTGTCCGCGCTCACCGGCGGCGCGCAGAACGTCACGTCCTTGATGAGCTCGAGCAGCACGCCGCCGCTGCCGGCCATCACCACCAGGCCCATTTCGGGGTCGCGGTGAAGGCCGAGCACGAGTTCCAGGCCACCTCGGATCTGCCGGCAGACCAGCATGCCGGTGAGGCGGTGCTGCTCCAGACGCTGCGTCATGCGGTCATAGGCCGTCGACAATTGCTCGGGACCGGCGAGATCGAGTGTCACCGCCCCGACCTCGGACTTGTGCATGAGCTCCGCCGATACCGCTTTGAGCACGACCGGATACCCGATGCGCTCGGCAGCCTCGATCGCGGCCGCGCGCGACGTCGCCAGGGCTTCCGCCGGCGTGGCGATGCGGTAGGCGCGCAGCACCTCCTTAGATTCGCTTTCGTTGAGAGCGACCGGTGTTGCCGTCGCCCGCGCCCGCAATCGCTCGATCAGAGCGTGGCGTTCCAGCGTCGGCGCGTGAGCCTCCAGGGTAGTGCCGTGCGCCAGGCGCGCGCGCTCGTCGCGGCGTGCGACGCTCGCGATCGCGCGCAAGGCCTTGTAGGCCTCCTGCAGAAACGATACGTGGCCGGCTTTCGCGCGTAGCGCGCGGCTGTAGTCGGTCTGGCCATGGGAGATGGGCGTGACGAACGCGATCGGCTTTGTTGCCCTCGTCGCGGCGTAGTCGTTGGCGAGCCCGATGTAGTGCTCGGCGCGATCGGAACCCGGCGCCCGCGGCAATCCTTCCTGGACCAGCACCATGTCCACGTTCGGGTCAGCCTGCAGCGCGTCGATGCTGGCCATGAAATTGTCGGCGCTGCTCAGGACCCCATAACCGCCGTCGATCGGATTGGCGACGAGCGATCCGACCGTGAGCACGGCATTGAGCCGCTCGGTGGTGGCGGGTGCGAGCGCGGGGAATTCCAGCCCGTTGCGCTCCGCCGAATCGAGGAGAAGGCCGCGATACGCGCCGGAGAGCGTGACGGCGCCGAGCCGGCGACCCGGCGGGGCGCCGGTGTGCACGAGCAGCTCGGTGATCTCGACCGCGTCGTCGAGGGTGTCGGCGCGGATGACGCCCACCTCGCCCGCGATCGCGTCGAAGGCCTCGACGCTGCCCGCGAGCGAGCCGGTATGCGCCATGGCGGCGCTGCGCCCGCCTTCGGACTGGCCGAGCTTGACCGCGACGATCGACTTGTTGGCGGCGCGTGCCATGCGGCAGGCGGCCTTGAATTTTGCCAGCTGCGAGATCGCCTCGACATAGATGATGACCACCTTGAGCTCGGGCTGATCGGCGAAGAAAGCGATGTAATCGCCGATCGAGAGCCCGGCCTCGTTTCCGCTGGTGATCAGATATTCCGGCCAGATACCGCGCTCCTGAAGCGCCTGATTGGTGAAGATCATCATGCCGCCGCTCTGCCCGACGAGCGCGACCGGGCCCGGCCGCACCGCCAGGGGACGATCCTCGGTCAAAGTGACCAGGCGGCTCTTGGCGCAGACATTGCCCATGCAGTTCGGGCCCGACACGCCGAGCCCGGTCTGCGCAATGACGGCCGCGAGCTCGCGTCCGAGCGCCGCGGCCTCGCTATCGAAGCCTTCTCCGAAGCCGGCGGAAAAAACCGTGGCGCTGCGTGCGCCGGCAGCGGCGCCGCGTCGGAGCGTGTCGATCACGGCGGCCGCTGGCACCAGCACGACCATATGGTCGGGATTCTGCGGCAGCGCATGGAAATCGGGATAGCAGGGCTGGTCCCAGATCTCACTCCGGCGCGGATTGATCAGATAGATCGGGCCGGAAAATTCGTAGCGGTTGAGATTGTGCCAGACGCGCGCCGCCCAGCTCCCCGGCCGGTCGCTGGCGCCGACCAGGACGACGTTGCGCGGCGCGGTGAGCGCCGCGACCTTCTCCTTGGACGCATCGAGATTCAATTCGATCCCCCGTTTGGTTTCTTGCGTGGCGGTTCATCGCAAGGCGATGTCACGCTACGGCGGCAGCAGTCGGAAGGGATGGCGCGGCCGGCACGCTAGGACTTGAACAGCTCGTTGACGACTTTCAGCCAACGGGGAATGCGGTCGTAGGTCTCGTCCGGACGAAAGAACGTGGCCTTGAAGGCACCGTCTTCGGGACGCAGGCCCGGCTTCATTGCCGGCACGCTGGTCATGGCCGGAAGGTAATCGGCCTTCTGCAAGGCCCGTTGTCCGTCTTCGGACGTCAGAAACTCGATCAACAGCCGCGCCGCGTTGGGATGCGGCGCTTCCTTGAGAATGCCGACGGCATCGAGCGCAACCGGGACCGGTTCGAGCTTGAGCCAATCGGACGGCGCACCTTTCTGCGCGCTGATGACGGTGTGATGGTTGAACGACATCAGCCCGATGGCGTATTCGCCGGCGATGACCTGATCCAGAATTGCGCGCGCCGACGCCTCGACGTTGACGATCTTCTGTCCCGCAAGCGCCTTCAGGTAGTCGGTGCCGCGCACCTCGCCCATGCTGGTGAGAATGTTGCCGACGAAGCCGATGGCGCCGGCGATCGAGTTGGGGTTCCAGGCCATCTTCCCTTTCCATTGTGGATCGAGCAGGTCCTGATAGGTCCGCGGCGCGCGCTCCTTCGGCACCAGCGTGGTGTTGATCCCGGGCGTGAAGACGTAAAGCAGGAGCGCGTTCCAATAACCCTCCCGGTCCCTGAGTTCGGGCGGGTATTGCGCAGCCGCGGCCGGCACATACGACGCCAGCAGCCGCGCGCGCTTGAGCGGGATCATGTTGGTGATGCCGTCGAAGATGTCGGCCTGCACGCGGCCGGCTACGCCTTCCTCGAGGATCTTGGCGGCGGTCGGCGTCTCGTCGGCGCGCGCGTATTGCAGCTCGATGCCGGGATACTTCTTTTCGAATGCCGCCTTCAGTGGACGGATCGCCTGGTTCACGATCAGCGTCGTATACCAGACGACCTTGCCTTCCTTTCTTGCGGCCTCGATCAGGGCGGCGTCGGCGCCATCGGCATTTTGGCTCGGCGTGAGAATGGCCAGCGCGAGCAGAATGACGAGGGCCGAGCGCATGGATATTTTCCTTCCGGTTAGTTCGGCGGGTTTGACGTTCCTATCGGCGAGCGTTGTGCTGCAAGGGATACGAGCGTCGAGCTGGGACACTGCCTGCCGGGCGCGATAACCGCGTCACGCGGGCGGGAGGCCGTCGCTGACGGGACGTCAATGGCCCGCGCTGGCGGCAACCTTTTTCGCCGCCGCCAGCGCGGGGAAGTAGTCCCCGAGCCAGCCGCGCAGCAGATTCCAGATGCGGGTGTTGCCCTCGCCGAACATGAAATGGTCGGCATCGCTGATGAGGTGCAGCTCGCTCGGCTGGCCCGCGCGCTTGAACAGCTCGATCGACTGTTCCGTGGGCGTGACCGAATCGTTCGCCGCATGCAACAGCAACAGCGGTCGCGGCGCGATCTTGCCGACGACATCGTCGGCGCGGAAGTCGAACATGCTCTGCGCCGTCTCTGCCGGGAACGAGTGGATCGAATTGCTGGCGAGATTGTTGCGCAGGTGCGGCGGGATCGGCACGATGTCGTAGCGCGGCACCATCAAAGACTTGCCGGTCTTGGCGCGATGCTCGCGGCCCTCTTTCAGCATGTTGGTGAAGCGCGTCCATTCCTCGGGGCTCTTGTGCTGGCCGCGGAACTTGCGCTCGCCGTCGCCCCACCCGCCGTTGGAAACGACTGCGGCGACGCGTTCATCCACGCCGCCGGTATAGACCGCGACGGCGCCGCCGAAGCTCGAACCGATGACGGCGATCCGCTCCGGATCGACCGCGGGATGGTCGGCGAGGAAGGTCAGCGCACTGCGCGTATCCTCGACCTGTTCCAGGCAGATCACGCGACCGAATTCGCCTTCGCTCTCGCCGCAGCCGCGCATATCGAAACGAAGAACGACGTAGCCGAGCTCGCCGAGCACCTTGGTTGGCTGCATCGTATTCGACGAGGTCTTGTTGCTGCCGAACCCGTGCAGCACGATGAAGGCGGCGCGCCGCTCGCCCGGCCGCATTCCGCTCGGGACATGCACGACCCCCGACAGCTTGAGTCCGGCGGACGGAAAGGTGACGGCGTGTTCGGTCATCGGAATGGTCTCCGTGGGGGCAGGAAGCGGCGGGCGACTTTATCCAATTGACGCGCGGATGGAAGCAGGGCTTTTGCCACGCCCTCCGGCCGTCCGGCCGGCGCCGGCAGATGCAAGAGCCAGCTTGCTCCGACCCGGTTGGCCGAAACTTCCGCGACACGGGTCTCTCGGCAGGGTCCCGTGCGGGCGCGGAGCCGCCGCCCTGGGCGTTTCCGCTCCCCAACATGTCATCGGCGGATCGGTGCGGCGGATTGAAATCAGCCCGGAAATGGATGAATGTCCCCCCTGCGGGCGGCCTCCGCGTGGAGAACCGGTATGAAGGCGTATCTGTGGTCGGTAGACGGGAACCCGCCCCCGACACGATCCAGGTGGCGGCGGTTTGTCGACCGCTACCTGCCGAGCCTCGTGATCTACCTGATGGTCGTGACGCTCATAGGCGTCGTGCTCTTTCCCCACGTCGCGATAACCGTCCCGAGCGGCCATGTCGGCGTATTGTGGAAACGCTTCGGCGGCGGCACCGTGCTGGATCCGCGCCAGCTCAAGGATGAGGGCCTCCACTTGGTCTGGCCCTGGAACGAGGTCTTTCTCTACGATCTGCGGCTGCAATCCATCACGGACACCTACAACGCCATCTCCAGCGACGGTGTGAGTCTCAATGCGACCCTGGTCATCCGATTTCGGCTGCAGCGCGACGCCGTGCCGGTGATCCACCAATCGATCGGGCGGGATAACCTGCAACTGCTGGCGAAGCCCGGAATCGGCAGTCTGACGCGCGAGGTCATGGCGCAGTATACCGCCGAGCAGGTCTATTCGACGGCGCGCCAGGAAATCCAGGACAAGATTCGCAGCCTCGCCGAGGACAGGTTGGGCGAGAAGATGATGGAGCGCGAAGGTGGTGATGCACCGTATCGCGTTTCATTGCGGGACACCGTCATCCTCTACGATACGCTGGTGCAGAGCATTGAATTGCCCGCGCTCGTGGTCAACGCCATCAACCGCAAGACCGAACAGTACTACATTTCGGAAGAATACAAATTCCGCGTCGAGCGCGAGAAGCGGGAGTCGGAACGCAAGAAGATCGAAGCCGAAGGCATACGCGAGTTCCAGATGATCGTCAGCCAGGGGATCTCGGATTCGTACCTGCGCTGGCGCGGCATCGAGGCGACGCTTCAGCTCGCCCAATCCACGAATTCCAAGGTCGTGGTCATCGGCAGCGCCAAAGACGGCTTGCCGCTTATTCTCGGCAACATGGATACGCCGCCGGCGCAAAGCACCAGCGCGCCGACGCCCAATGACGGCGGCTCGACTCCCAGGGAAACAACTGCTGCCGGACCGGCGGTACCGTTGGAGAAAACCCCCGCCGCCGGGCTGACGAAGCCGTCCGAGAAGATGCCGGCCGCCGAGTCGTCATCTGCCGGCGCGTCGACTGCACCTGCCGGCGCACCGAAGCCGGCCGCCGCTGCACCGGAGCCAACGCGCTCGTTTTGGCCGATCACCTTGCGGGACATCGAGGCGCTCTTTGCCCGGGCGGTCCGGCCGGCGGAGCCGAAGAGCGAGGCGCCCTCAAAACCATCGTCGCAGACGCCGCCCGGGTCGGGCGCGCCGATCGCGGAGCAGCAGGCCAGATAGCATCCGGGCTCTTATTGCTTTCAATATCAGGAGAGCCGTCCCGAGGCATTCCGCACCAAACCATCGTTTGTTAGTCCGGCTCGCGTTTATTAGGGGCCTATCCTTCGACTGGGCGCTCGCTCTTGGTGCACGACGAGACGAAAGTCATGACGTCAGTGAATCCCGTGTTGCCCAAGGTGGCGACCGCCTCGGCCGCCTTCGGCGAGCTGTCGGCCGATCAGCAGGCCGAGATCTGGTCGCGCGCTAGAATTCGCCGTCTGCTCAGGGGCGAAACGCTGGTCTTGCAGAACACGCCGGCCGACGCGGTGTTCGTGGTCGTGTCCGGCCGCTTCGAGGTCCGGCTGGACGAACTGCCGGTGCCTCTGGCCGAAATCGGAGTCGGCCAGCCGATCGGCGAAATTGCTTTTTTCGCCGGCGGATTACGCACCGCTACCGTCGTTGCGGTGCGCGACTCGGTCGTGCTCGAGCTCGATCGCGCCTCGTTCGAGGACGTGGCGCGGCGCGTGCCCGCCATCTACGACCAACTGCTGGCGGCCATGGCGCGACGCCTTGCCGAGACCACCGCCCGCGTCACCAGCAGCGGCCGGGTCGCCGCGGCGCGTACGGTCGCGATCGTCACGGCTGGGCACGGCGGCGTTCCACCCGCGTTCTTTCATCGTTTGCACAGCGCCTTTGCAGGCTCGGGACCCTGCCTTTTCCTCAATCAGGCGGAGATCAAAGAGCGCTTTCCAAATCTGCAATTGGACGACCCGGCCATCCTCAATTGGCTGAATGCGATCGAAAGCGAATACGAGCTGGTCGTCTACCTCGCGGATGAGGAGCTGACAGACTGGACGCGCACCGCCATCCGACAAGCGGATCAACTTGTTGTCGTCGCGTATGGGCCGGCTTCCGGCTTGAATCGGGTCGAGGACGTCGCGCTCGCCGTCCACCCCGCAAGCCGCCGCCGGCTCGTGCGCATTCACGATCGTCGCGTGTCGTATACGACCGGCACCGCCGAGTGGCTGCGCGCACGCGACGTCACGATGAGCCATCACGTCTCGCTTGAAGACGACCAGGATTTCACGCGGCTTTATCGTTTCCTGACCGGCCGGGCGGTGGGCTTCGTGGCAGGCGGGGGCGGCGGGTTCGGGCCGGCTCATGTCGGCATCTTCCAGGCGTTTCAGGAGCGCGGCGCGAAGTTCGATATCTTGGGAGGCGCAAGCGTGGGCGCGGCGGTGCTCGCAGGCTTTGCCTTGCTGCTCACGCCCGCGGAACTCGATCTCGCGCTCAAGGATATCTTCGTCTCCAGCCGCGGGTTCAAGCGGCGCACGTTCCCCCGCTACGCGCTGCTCGACCACGTCGAATTCGACAAGGCATTGCAGCGGCAATGCCGAGGGGCGCAGATCGAAGACGTGTGGCTACCCTATTTCGCGGTCGCCACCGACGTCGACCGTGCCGGCCAGAGCCTTTATGTCATGCGCCGCGGGGAGCTGTGGAAGGCGGTGCGTGCGTCCGGCTCGATCCCCGCGGTGCTGCCCCCCATGTTCACCGACGACGGCCGAATGCTGGTCGACGGCGGCGTCGTCGACAATATTCCGCTCGCTCCGATGAAGGCGATCAAGAGCGGCCCCAACCTGGTGGTGCATTTCGGCGTGAACCCGGTTGAGCCCTACAATGTGAAGTATGAAAGCATTCCCGGCCGCCGCCAGCTGATGATCAGGATGCTCAATCCGTTTGCACGCGGGACGCTGCCGCGGGTGCCGGGGCCGATTTCGGTGCTCCGGCGCTGCTTCGGGATTCACCAGAATCCGGACCTGCTTCCAATCGAGTCCCTCGACCTCGTGCTCGCGCCGCCGCCCTTCCCGGGTTCGAGCTTCATCGACTTCGATCGCCACACCGAGGTCTACGAGGCGGCCTATCGATGGTGCAATCTTCAACTCGACCAGCTTGCGGCGCAGGGGCACCCGGCGCTGGAGGCGATCTTTGCCAATAAATAGAACGGCGTCGCTTCAGGTCGAACCTTTCGGCTTGCCCAGACCGAACTCGCTCCAGCGCGCATAGGCCTTTTCGATGTCGCCCTTGTCCGGCCAGACCGTGGGCGGGAAGCGGGCGCCGCCGAGTTCCGGGTCGGGGTCATAGTCGAGATTGATGGTGGCATCGATCAACACCCGGTTCCACTTGCCGGTGCCGAACAGGTCCGGATTGCGGTCGCGCCGCCGCGTCGAAGGGTCCAGTCCCGCGCCGAATGTCGACGGCATGATGATGACGTCGTCCTCGCCGGCGTTCACCCGATAGGCGACCGCCCAGTCGACCGCGGCGTAGTCGTGGATATCGATGTCGTCGTCGACAACCGTGATGTGCTTGTAGCGCACATGCGCGGCCGACGAGCCCCAGATCGCATTGGCGGCCTGCTTCGCTTGTCCGCGATAGCTCTGCTTCATCTGAATGAGCAGGTTGATGCCGGCTTGCACCGGCGGGCACCACACGTCGGTGATCCCTGGCACGCCGGCGCGGTCGAGCACGTTCCATGCGGTGGCGGCGCGCATGATCGACGAGCACACCGCGTTCTCCGAGTAACTGCCGGGCATCGAACCTTCGATGGTGCCGCGCAGGATCGGGTTGTTGCGGTGAGTGATGGCAGTGACACGGATGGTCGGCTTGGGCGAGCGGTCGCCGGCGAGGTAGCCGGTAAACTCGGCGTAGGGACCTTCCATCATGTAGGTCTTGGGGTCGAGCCCGAGATAACCTTCGATCACGATCTCGGCCGTTGCCGGAACATAGAGGTCGACGGTTTCGCATTTCACCAGCTCGACCGGCGCGCCGCGAATGGCGCCCATGACGTCGTACTCGCACACGCCCTTGGGTACCGGCGAACCCGCGCAGAATCCGAGCGAGGGCTCCCAGCCGATCGCCACCGCGATCGGCATCTCCGCCTTGCCGCCGTTCTGCCAGGCGGTGAAATGGTGCCCGATATGTTGCGCGCGCCACATCAGGATCGGGATCTGATCGCGGCTGCCCACCATCCCGCGATAGATGCCGACATTCATGATGCCGCTTTCGGGGTCCTTGGTGACGCAGCCGCCGTAGGTCAGGAGATAGCGTCCGCCATCGAGCCTGTTCCAATAGGGCGACGGCAGGTCGTAAAGGTCGATATCCTTGCCGGTGATGATGTTCTCCTTCACCGGCCCGGTCGGGACGATCGTCGGAGGAATGCTGCCGGTGAGCGCGGTGCGGCCAATCTTGACGAGCTCGCGCGGATGGGTTTCGGGCGGTAGTCCGAACATCATCGCGATGCGCCGGTAATTGTTGAGCGCCGAGCCGAAGATGCGTCGGCATCGGCTCGCCGGCGTGTTGTAATCCTTGATGTTGTTGAACAGGAGCGCCTTGCCGGTGCCGGGACCTTGCGCCAGCCGCATGATGGTGCCGAGCTCGATGTTCCAATCGACTTCCGCGTCGATCTCCTGCAACTCGCCGTGCGCCGCGAGTGCATCGATCCATCCGCGGAGATCGCCGAACGCGGTCGGGTTTCGTTCAACGGACATGTGTTCTTTCCGGGTCTGGAACATGGTTTGGTCTCGTCAATCGCTGAGTTTGGAGCTGTGGTCTGTCGGCCGTACGGTCTTCCGTGATGCTCGCGAGAGCGGGGACCATGGTGCCACACACCGAGGTCTCCGGGATATGGATTCCCGCCCTCCCGGGTGCGGCACCGTGGTGAGCGCAAGCATCCGATGCGTCATTTCACAAATCGTTCCGCCGGCGGCGCGATCTCGGTGACGAGGTCGCGCACGAGCCGCTTGTTGGACAAGGGCGTCAGCGTCATTTCGCGCGCGGCGAGGCGCGCCGTGCAGGCATAGACCGTCGTGCCGTCGAGTTCGATCATGCATTCCTTGCAGGCGTTGGCATTGATGCAGGAGAACCGGATCGCAAGGCTCGGATCACGGGTGGTCCGGATCCAGCGCAGGCCGTCGAGCACGGATTGTCCGGGCTCGAACGGCACCTCGTAGTGCTCCCATCGCCCGGCATCGGCGCTTTCTCCGCGCCAGATTTTCAGATTTGCAATCGAAGTCATTGTGCGGCCGCCGGCGTGACGACAGGCGCCGGCGTGAGCGCCAAGCCGCCCGACTCCAGCCGCGCCACCTGGTTCAGGCGCCATTGCGACAGCATGCCCGGCAGATCCTCGCGCTGGTGTGCGCCGCGGCTCTCGCCGCGCGCGAGCGCCGACATGGTCACGGCGCGTGCGACCAGCAGCATGTTGCGCAGATCGAACCAGTCGAGCCGGCGCAGATCGAACGGCTTGTTGTCGCCCATCGGGCGCGCGCCGAGCGTGCGCGTCATCTCGTCGATCGCGGCAAGAGCGCGCGCAAGCCTGGCTTGCGTGCGGAGCGGACCGACGTCGTCCGCCATCGTCGCCTGCAGGCGCTCGATCATGGCCGCGGTGTTGAGGTCGTCGCCGTCGCCGGAGGCCGCGATCAGGTCAATGGTGGGCCGCGCCGCTTCCGCGCCGAACGGATGCGTGGGCATGCGCTTGACCCGTTCGGCCGCGCTGCGCCCGGCGCGGCGGCCGAACACCAGCGCCTCGGTGATGGCGTTGCCGGACAGGCGGTTGGCGCCGTTGGCGCCGCCGACCGCCTCGCCGGCCACGAACAGGCCGGCTACTTCGGTCGCCATCCGTTCGTCGGCGATCACGCCACCCATGTGGTAATGGGCGATGGGCGCGACCTCGATCGGCATCCTGGTGAGATCGATCTGGTTGTTCGCAAGGCGATCAATCACCGGTCCGAAGGCCTGGCGCAGCGCGGACTCCGAGCAATGCTCGAAGCTGAGATAGGCGCCGCCGTGCGGGGAGCCGCGTCCGGCCTCCACTTCCTTGACGATAGCGTAGGTCGCGACGTCGCGGGTGGTGACGTAGCGCCCTTCCTCGCTCACGCCGTAGCGCGCGGTGAATTCCTCGCCCTCGCTGTTGAGCAGGCGACCGCCGAGCTTGTAGCGGAATGGGTCCCACATGATCGGATCCATGCCGATCAGCCGGGGCGCAAGGTGCCCGATCGGGAAGAACTGCACGAACTCCATGTCGATCAACGGTGCGCCCGCGCGCAACGCCAGCGCATACCCGTCGCCGCCCATGTTGGCGGAGGCGCTGTTGCGACGATAGAGCCGCGTGAGCCCGCCGGTTGCCACGATCGTCGCCTTGGCGGCAATGGTCACCGGTGCGCCGCTCGACAAATGCCACGCCACCGCGCCGGTGACTTCGCCGCCTTCCTGGACGAGATCGACCACAACGAGATCGCCGGCCTTGCGGATGCCTTTGCTGCGTGTGACCGCGCCCCGCAGCGTCTTCGATACTGCCGGCCCGGTGTTGAGAAAGTCGACATAGACGCAACGCGGGCGGTCATGGCCGGGAGCAAATGCCTGGGTGATGCGGCCGTCCTTGCGCGCCCACCCGATGCCCCAATTCTCCATCTCGCGAATGCAGGCGGGGCCTTCCTCGCACAGGAGGCGTGCGAGGCGCTCGTCGCACAGGCCGCGGCCCGCTTCGAGCGTGTCGTTGTAGTGAAAGCTCCAGTGGTCCGGCGTCTCCGAACCGAGTGCGACGGCGACGGTCATCTGCGCCATCACGGTGGCGCCGCCGCGGCCGATCAGGCTGCGGTCGGCGAGCAACACGCTGCAGCCGGCGCGCGCCGCCTCG
>Ga0207691_10002056_pt1 | contig 19668 bp, 20 predicted proteins | sample KBSM13metaG_FD_184327 | JGI IMG/M metagenome (GOLD analysis project Ga0207691, IMG submission 184327) | Miscanthus rhizosphere microbial communities from Kellogg Biological Station, Michigan, USA - KBS M1-3 metaG (SPAdes) (version 2) | ecosystem: Host-associated > Plants > Roots > Rhizosphere >... | reverse complement strand
TGTCGCAACCCAGCAAGGCGATGGCCAAGGCGCACGCCTGCAGCACGCGTCCGACGACTGGATGCATCCTCGATCCTGACCGTTGCATTCGCGTCCGCTCAACGCCATGTGAAGGATCGGGTCGCCGATAAGGCGCACTACCATGCTCTACGCCATGCGGCGACACTCGGATGCATTCGTCGAGCCGCCGTCGCCGCAAATCCGGACATCGCCATGCAGCCCCGATTCGACAACGCGTTCATTCGCGACCTTCCCGGCGATCCGGAAACGGGACCACGGATCCGCCAGGTGCATGCGGCGTTGTGGTCCAGCGTTGCGCCTGAGGCGGTGCCGGACCCGCGGCTGGTCGCGTATTCGCGCGAAATGGCAGAGCGGCTCGGATTCAGCGACGCGGACGTGGCATCGCCTGAATTCGCGCAGGTCTTCGGTGGTAACGCGCTTCTCCCCGGCATGCAGCCGGTGGCGTCGAACTACGGTGGGCACCAGTTCGGCCATTGGGCCGGACAGCTCGGCGACGGGCGCGCCATCACGCTGGGCGAACTGGTCAACGCGGCCGGAGAGCGCTGGGAACTGCAGCTCAAGGGCGCCGGCCCGACGCCCTATTCGCGCACTGCCGATGGCCGCGCCGTGCTGCGCTCGTCGATCCGCGAATTCCTGTGCAGCGAGGCGATGCATCATCTCGGCGTGCCGACCACGCGTGCGTTGAGCCTGGTCGCGACCGGCGACTCGGTGGTGCGCGACATGTTCTACGACGGCCATCCGCGCGCGGAGCCGGGAGCGGTCGTATGCCGGGTCGCGCCCTCGTTCCTGCGCTTCGGGCACTTCGAGTTGCCGGCGTCGCGCGGAGAAGTCGACGTGCTGCGTCGGCTGGTCGATTTCTGCATCGCGCGCGATTTTCCCGAGCTTTCGAAGGCGGGAGGCGAAGCGGAGCGCCGCGACGCGGAATGGTTTGCGCAGGTCTGCGAACGCACGGCATGCATGGCGGCGCACTGGATGCGCGTGGGCTTCGTCCACGGCGTGATGAACACCGACAACATGTCGATCCTCGGGTTGACCATCGATTACGGACCTTATGGCTGGATCGACGACTTCGATCCCGACTGGACGCCGAACACCACCGATGCCCACGGTCGCCGCTACCGATTCGGCTGGCAGCCGAAGATCGCGTACTGGAACCTCACCCGGCTCGCGCATGCGCTGTCGCCGTTGTTCCCCGATCCCGCGCCGTTGCGGGACGGCCTGCAGCGTTACACCGACGCGTTCGTCGACGCCGATCGCATGAACATCGCCTGCAAGCTTGGCTTGTCCGAATGCACCGATGCCGACGTCGAGTTGACGCAGACGCTCCACGCGCTGTTGCTCGAAGGCGAAGTGGACATGACGCTGTTCTTCCGGAATCTCGCGGACGTGGATCCGAATGCACCCACGATTGCGCCGATCGCGGGCGCGTTCTATGACGATGCCAAGCGGGACGCGCTTGCACCACGATTCGAAGCGTGGCTTGCGCGTCATGCCGAGCGGGTCCGAAGCGACACGCTGCAGCCCGGGCACCGCCGCGCGCGGATGAACGCCGCGAACCCCCGCTACGTGCTGCGCAACTACCTCGCGCAGCAGGCCATCGACCGCGCGGAGCACGGCGACTACAGCGAAGTCCAGACCTTGCTCGAGGTCATGCGTCGTCCCTACGAAGAACAGCCCGGACGCGAGGCCTACGCTGCCAGGCGGCCAGACTGGGCCCGCGAACGGGCGGGGTGCTCGATGCTCTCCTGCAGCTCCTGATCGCATGCGACTCCGGCGATGCATTGCCGGAGCGCATGCGCTTCATCGATCAGTCCTGCGCACCCGGGAGCGGAGTGTTGAGATACGGGAACGTATTCGCGAAGTCGGTCGCCTTGACGCCCACCTGGTCGGTGTACGGCAGGTTGCGCGACGGCGCCTCGGCATCGGTCAGCAGGATGCCCATCGCGACGCGCAACTCGATGTCGACGACGTCATCGCCAGGTCGGCGTCCGTTGGGGAAGCCCGCGGTGTCGCCGGCCAGCACGCCAAGCGATTGCTGTGCGCTCGCAGCCTTGGGCGCGATCGATGTGTTGAGCCGCATCATTTCCGATGCCGTCACGTGCGCGGGCTGGTTGAGCCCGGGAACGCCAGTCAGGAAGGCGGCGACCAGGTCGGTGCGCGGGAACCTGTTCGGCGCCTTGACCCCGGGAAACAGGGCCTGGATCAATTCCGGTAGCGAAGGATTGGTGACGTACTTGGCGAACTGCGCGTCGTCCTTCGGTTGGGACGCGTTGAATATGTCCTTCGCCGGAAGGCCGATGATGACTTCGTTGACCAACGGCGCGGACAGACGCGATACCTGGTGCATCACGCCACCGGAATCCGGAAGCGACGCGGTGCTCCATGCGCCGATGACCGGGTCCGATTTCCTCAGGCAGGCGATCGGAAGTTCCAGGGCAATCGTCGTGACGTTCTTGTTGTAGAGGTCATTGCGGTCGGAGTTCGGTGCTCCGACGGGATCCAGATGGATCAGGTCGAAGATTTTTCCGACGTTGACCGCGAATCCTTCCTTGCGCTGGCCGACGAACACCCGGCCCGATGCGGCGCAGCCGGGTACGCCAATGCGCGAAATGTATTTGTTGGCATAGCGCGCATAAGTGGGTAGCGACTTGGTGCCGATGTTGTCGAACGGCTTGATGAACGCGTCCATTCCCGTTGCGACGTTCACGGCCTTCGCGGGTGCCATGCCGGGACGCAATACGTCCACCGTGTAGCTCTGCTGGACGTTCAGCATCGGATCGGTGTTGCCGGAAATCTGCCCGATGTTGCTCAAAGGCACCGGAATCTGCATTCCGCCGGCGTCGACGGCCAGATTCCTGAAGCGATTGGTGAATCGGAAGTCGAAGGTCAGGTCGGGAAGCGCGTCGCCGTCGTTGTCGATGTGTATGGCGTAGCTGGCCTTGCCGTCCATCAGGAAATAGTTCGGGCCGCCGCCGGGATCCTGGAACGGCTGGAAGTTGGCCAGGATCGTCACGTATCCGCTGTGGTTCTGCTCGTAACTGCGGAACAGGTAGAGGTCGGTGTTGTCGACCTTGGGCGTCTTGGCGATGCCGGGAGCTTCGCGATGGCTGGATGCCAGCGCGGAGCCGCCGACCAGGAGGGTCGCGCATGCGATGGCGAGCGCGGTCGCCGTGGGTGCTGTCTTCATTGGGGGACTCTCTTGTGTGCTGCCCTTCGACGGACTGGATGAAGGAGATCCGGACGCCCGCCGAAGACCGGATCCATGGCAGGAATCCCGGCCTGCCGCCGATACGCCAAGGAGCAACGAGACAAGAGGGGGGATGGATGCACGCGGCGCGGGAATTTCTTTGCTGGCGCATGCGCACAGGATCGCGGGGCTGGCGCTGGCGTCCTGCGCGGAACGTGGAACGGCGCCTTCGCTGCGAATGCGCCCACTAAGAAAACGCCCGCTTCACGCGGGCCTTGCAGCGGCCAAAAACGCGGCCAAAAAAAGCCGGCTTATTTGCCGGCTTTCTTTTCCTTCTTGGCCGCTCGTTTTTCCTTGAGCGACTTCTCCGGTTTCTTCTTTTCGGTCTTCTTCTGGTCCATGCCCTTGCTCATCGGGACTCCGCTGGTTGGTGGAAGGCCGGACGAGCCTACACCGCTACGGCGCGCGCTGGAATGCCCGGTCGCGTGCGACGCTAAACTGCGCCCATGCCACTGATCACCCTGCAGGACCTCGACTACAGCGTCGGCGGTCCGTTGCTGCTCGAACGCGTCAACCTCACTGTCGAGCCGGGCGAGCGGATCGCGCTGATCGGCCGTAACGGCGCCGGCAAGTCCACGCTGCTCAAACTGCTCTCCGGCGACCTGAAACCGGATGACGGCCAGGTGCGGGTCGAAGGCGGTCGTCGCGTGGCGCGGCTGGAGCAGGAGGTTCCGGCGGCTGCGCATGGCGCGGTTTTCGACGTCGTCGCGGAAGGGCTGGGCGACTTGGGGGCGCTGCTGGCGCAGTTCCATCACCTGAGTCACGCCGAGCCCGTCGACGTGCAGGCGCTGGAGCGGGTGCAGGCGAAGATCGAGGCGGCGCACGGCTGGTCGCTGGACCAACGCGTATCCGAAGTGCTCGAACGGCTCGGCCTGGACGGAGAAGCTGCGTTCGATCGCCTGTCCGGCGGCCTGAAGCGGCGAGTCCTGCTGGCGCGCGCGCTGGTGTCGTCGCCCGATCTGCTGCTCCTGGATGAACCCACCAACCATCTGGATATCGCGGCGATCGACTGGCTGGAAGGATTCCTGAAGGCGTGGGCCGGCGCGCTGGTGTTCGTGACGCACGACCGCCGCTTCCTGCGCGCATTGGCGACGCGCATCGTGGAGATCGATCGTGGCCAGGTCACCAGCTGGCCGGGCGACTGGGCCAATTACCAGCGCCGTCGGGAGGAACGTCTCAACGCCGAGGCGCAGGAACAGCAGCGTTTCGACAAGCTGCTCGCGCAGGAAGAGACCTGGATCCGGCAGGGCATCAAGGCGCGGCGCACGCGCGACGAGGGCCGCGTGCGACGGCTGGAAGCGATGCGTCGCGATCGCGCCGCGCGGCGGGAGCAGGTCGGCAACGTGCGCATGGAGACGGCGCAATCGTCGGCGTCCGGGAAGAAGGTGATCGAAGCGCGCGGAGTGTCGTTTGCGCGCGGCGACCAGGTGATCGTCCGTGGTTTCGACACCACGATCCTGCGCGGCGACCGGATCGGGCTGATCGGCCCCAATGGCAGCGGCAAGACCACGCTGCTCAAGTTGCTGCTGGGCGAGCTGCAGCCCGACACTGGTGAAGTCAGGCTCGGCACGCAGCTGCAGGTGGCGTATTTCGACCAGTACCGGGCGACGCTGCGCGAGGACTGGAACGCCATCGAGAACGTCGCGGAGGGCCGCGATTTCATCGAGATCGGCGGACGCCGCAAGCACGTGCTCAGCTACCTGCAGGATTTCCTGTTCACGCCCGAACGCGCCCGTGCGCCGATCACGCGCCTGTCGGGCGGCGAGCGCAACCGCCTGTTGCTCGCTCGATTGTTCGCGCAGCCGTCCAACCTGCTGGTAATGGACGAACCCACCAACGATCTTGACGTGGAGACGCTGGAACTACTCGAGGAACTGCTTGCCGAATACGAAGGAACGCTCCTGCTCGTAAGCCACGACCGTGATTTCCTCGACAACGTGGTCACCTCGACGCTGGTGCTGCAGGACGGTGGCGCCGGCCGCATCGGCGAATACGTCGGCGGCTACAGTGACTGGCTGCGACAACGCCCGCAGGCGCCGTCGGCCCCCCAACCGAAATCGCTTCCGGTTGCCCGGACCGACACTCCGGCGGCGCCGGTCCGGCGCAAACTCAGCTACAAGGACACGCGCGAACTCGAGGCGCTACCCGCGCGGATCGAGGCGCTCGAATCGGCGCTGGCGCAGCTGACGTCACGCATGAACGATTCCGCGTTCTATCAGCAGGACGGCGCGGCGATCACTGCGCACAATGTCGCGGTTGCACGCGCCCAGGCGGAACTCGACGCCGCGTATGCGCGCTGGGAAGAACTCGAGGCCGGCTAGCCCATGCATCGGCTGTTCTTCGCGCTCTGGCCGGATGCGGCGCTGCGTCGCGGGATTGCCGAGGCTGCGGAGGCACACCCTGCGATTCGCGCCGCCGGAGGGCGCGCGGAAGCGGCCGCCCGTTACCACCTGACAGTGCAGTTTCTCGGTGACTTCCGCGCACTGGCGCCGGCGATGCTCGATGCGCTCGGCGCCGCAGCGACGGGTGTCGCGGCCCTGCCGCCCTTCGAACTGCTCCTCGACCGCATCGGATCGTTCAGTGCCGGCCGTGTCGTGTGGATCGGATGCGGGGCGCCACCGCCGCAACTGCTCCGACTGCACCGGGATCTTGGCGAAGCACTGGCGGCCGTCGACATCGCGTCGAAAGTGGCGCCGACGTTCATCCCGCATTTGACGTTACGCCGCCATGCGCATGGAGCGATCGAACAGGCGATCCCGCCGCTGCGCTGGTGGGCGAGGGACTTCGTCCTCATCGACAGTACGGCAGGCGCATATCGGATCGTCGGCCGGTGGCCGTTGGCGGGCGCCTGAGAAGGAAATGCGCCGGTGCGGCGCGCACGAAGCATTCACGGCTGGCGTGAGATCGATATGCCGATCGATCGACGAGTGCAGGACCATTCCATCCACCGCTGACACACCCGGGTCCAGGATGCCGGCTCATCGCATCGGGTGCGCCGGATGGTCGATCCTGTCGCGGCACGACGCGCTGTTCGGTGAAGGCGACAGCCACCTCGCACGATACGCCACGCGCTTCAACGCCGTGGAAATCAACTCCTCGTTCTATCGCCCGCACGCAGCCGCGACCTACGCGCGCTGGGCCGCATCGGTGCCGCGGTCGTTCCGTTTCTCGGTGAAGCTACCGAAGGCCATCACTCACGATGCACGGCTGCGCGGCGCAGGCGATGCCACGTCGCGATTCGCCCACGAGATCGCCGGCCTGGGACAGCGCCTGGGTGGCGTGCTGGTGCAATTGCCGCCGAGCCTGGCGTTCGACGCGCGCACGGCCAACGCCTTCTTCGCGATGCTGCGGCGACGGATCGTGGCTCCGGTGGCGTGCGAACCGCGGCACGCCAGCTGGTTCGAACCGCGCATCGATGTCTTATGGACGCGCTACGACATCGCGCGCGTCGCCGCCGATCCCGCGCGGATTCCGGAGGCCGTGCAGCCGGGAGGCGAGGGACGCTGGGCATACTGGCGCTGGCACGGTGCTCCGCGCATGTATTACGACAGTTACGACGAGGAGCGCCTGCATGCACTGGCCGCGATCCTGCGCGACGCAATGCGCCCAAAGCGCGTGCCATGGTGCATCTTCGACAACACCGCCGCAGGCCACGCCATCGCCAACGCCGCACGCCTGCAGGCACTGTTGGCGTTGCCGGAAACCTCGACGATTCCGCACAAGCGGCGCGCAACGCGTGCTGCGCACCGCTGACGACCGGTCACAAGCGGACGACGTTGCCCTTGGCCACGACCGGACCAGTCGGCGCTTCATGCGCCTGGCTGCCTGCGGGCTCCAGACTGATCGCGAGTAGCCCATTGGCGCTGGCGGCGCTGCGCAGCCGGGCCGGGATATTCACGACCATCGCTTCGCCACGCCGGATCATCCCCAGCGAATGCGGCTTGCCGCCCTCCGGGATCAGCCAGAGCTCCGGCGAAAGCGTCGGATCGCCTTCGAGTCGTACCGGCACGAGCACGACCGTTCCGCGCGCCGGATCGACCGTCGCGGTGTACGCCGTGGTGCCGTCGTCGTGGCGCAGGGACACGACCATCGGCGCCGCGGCGGGAGGGGGTGCCACCACGACGGGTGCCGGCGCAATGGGTGGCGCGACAGGCGCCTGGCGCACCGTCAGCAACAACGCGGTGATGCTGGCCACCGCGACGGCGAATCCACCCGCTGCCACCCCGCGCCAGAACCCGAGCCTGTTCCACAGCGATGGCGGCACCGTCGGCGCAATTTGCGGATTGCGTTCGGGAAGTTCGTGTTGCCACAGCGCGGCGCGCACCCGCGGCCAGGTCGATTCCGGCGGCTCGACGGGCGCGATCGACTGCAGCCAAGGGGAGAACCATGATTCCCACTGCGCGACTTCCGCGGCGAAAGCCGGTTCGCGTTCGATGCGTTCGCGGGCCAGGCCACGTGCATTGGCGTCGAGCACGCCGACCACGTACTCGGCAGCCGTCAGGTCGACGTCGCCCACGCCGTCTTCGAATGAAGGCTGCGTGCTCATCGCTGCAGGCACTCCTTCAACTTGAGAAGCCCGCGGCGGATCCAGCTCTTGATCGTGCCGATCGGCGTGGCGCTGCGGTGCGCGATCTCCTCGTAGGTGCAGCCCTCGAAGAACGCGACGCGGATGACGCGGCCCTGTTCGCCGGTGAGTTCTTTCAGGCAGTCATGCAGGCGCCGGCCTTCGGAAGCGGCTTCCACCAGTGCTGGCGCGGCGGGACCGTCATCGGCCAGCTCGGCGGCCAGGTCGATGGGTACGGAAGCCCGTTCGACGCGAGCGGCGCGCAACCGGTCGATCGACTTGTTGCGGGCGATCATCGCCAGCCAGGTGATCGGGCTGGCGCGGTCGGCGTCGTACTGCGAGGCCTTGCGCCAGATCGTGAGATACACATCCTGCAGGACCTCTTCGGCCTCGTTGCGTTCATGCAGGATACGAAGGCATACGCCGAATAGTTTCGCGGACGTGCGCTGGTAGAGGTCCTCGAAGGCGCGACGATCGCCCTCGGCCGTCCCGAGCAGCCAGCGTCGCAGCTGCTCGCGGTCCCCACTATCGACGGCATCGGTATCGATCATCGGATCGTCGCCTTCCTGGACGCCGCCCCATGTTGGCATAGCCTGCCGCGAGCGGGCGTGGATCAGTCTGGATCCCGGAGAGCACGTAGAACCGGGTACATCCGGTAGCGTTGATCCCAGGACGCGTGTCGTTGGTAAAAGAAGTCCAGCCGGGCCTGCGGATCCTTCGCGAAGCCGGGATCGTCCTTGAGGCGGCGTTCGAAGGCCGACTTCAGCTGCGGATCCCGCGACAGCATCGCACGGGCAACCTCTTCAGCCACGTACGGCTCCATGTATTCCTTCTGCTCGAACGCGTTGTTGAATTCGCCCCACGCCAGCAGCGAATCCGGCGCTTGTGGTTCGAGCAGTTCCATTGCCAGCCGCGCCTTGGGTTGGGCAATCGGCACGAACAGGGCTCCCGCCACGAGGTCGATCATGTCCGGCGCCCACGACCCGGTGACGGTCAGGCGCTGGTGGCCTTCGAACGACTGCCCGGCAAACGACGCCGCGCTGGAGCGAAACACGTCCACCCGGACAGCGGTCATCGCGTGATCGAGGCGACGGTATTCGATCCCGTGCTGCTTGAGTTTCTCCCCGACCCACGCGGCGTGGGCGGCGGGGACGAGATAGCCCGACGAAGGCGCAGTCACCACGACCGATGGCTGGACGTCATCGTGCAGGGGGACGTGCCACGTCTCTGGCTTGGTTTCGTCGTAATGCGTCATCAGACCGCCGGACACCTCCGACGGTGTTCGCGTGTATGCGTACCCTTCGAAATCGATCGTGTGGGCTTTCGGACCCGCCTTGTAGTCCAGGGCGACCTGCGTGGCGGCCAGGTGCGTTGAACGTGCGTCGGCCGCGTGTGCAAGCTGCAACCACTGCGTGCCGTTTGTCGCGACCAGTTCGAGCAGTGCCAAGATCGCGTTGCGGGTAACGCGAACGCGCGTCGGATAATCCTTCCAGGAGTGTGTTTCCACCAGCATCCCGAAGCGATTGCGCAACTGGAAATAACCGCTGGAAAAGCGCGGCGGCGACACGCCATCCTCGAAGCCGGATTGGGGGTTGTCGGCTTCGATGAACGACGGATAGAAAGGAAGTGCCATCGAACCCTGCGCGTCGAGCCGCGCGATGACGCCGTCGCGCAGTGCGATGCCGGCCTTGCGCAACGTCGGGTCACCGGCATGCACGGGCTCGACCTGCACCGATACGTCGTGCTGGAACTTGGCGCCATCGGTGACGTGAAGGTCGACGTAGGCCAGCGGATCCCACGCATCGACCAGGCGCAACATCGCCTGCATCTCGGGCGCGTCGACCTTCACGTAATCGCGGTTGAGATTGAGGTTCTGCGCGGTGGTGCGCCAGCCCATTTCGGCCGGCCCACGCTGGTTCGGCCGGTTCCAAGCGCCGAAGCGTTCGTGCCCATCGACGTTGAACACCGGGACGAACAGAAACACCTGCCTTTTCAAGGAGCCAGTCGCGGCCTGTCCGTCCAGCACCTGGCGCAGCGCGAGGAAACCGGCATCCTTGCCGTCGATTTCGCCGGCATGGATGCCGCCTTGGACCAGCAGCACCGGTATCCGTTTTGCGCGGGCCGCCTCGGGTGTGAAAACACCCGCTTGTGACACGACCAGCATCTTCATCGGGCGGCCCTCCGGCGTGGTGCCGAAGTCCGTGCAGTGCACCGCATCGGGATAGGCCTTGGCGAACGCGTCACACAGCGCGATCACCTCGTCGTAGCGCCCCGTTTCGCGGAAGCCGGAACGCTCGGCCAACGTCGTCAACACCGGCGATGCGGCAAAGGCGGGCAACCCGGTTGCGAGCAGGGCAGCGAGTAGTGTCGGCAACAGGAGTCGCGGCATGCGGGTCGTCTCGTTCGGGACGCACGCATGGTAGCGGAGCGTGTATGCCGCGGCGCTTCGCATAGACTGCGCGTTCCTGCAGACGCGGAGGCAACGATGGACCAGCTGTATTACGCACCGGGTGCGGCGAGTATGCTCGTGCACTGGTTGTTGATCGAACTCGATGCGCCGCACGAACTGCATCTCGTCGACACGGCGGCGGGGGCGCAGAAGCGTCCCGAGTACCTTGCGCTCAATCCCAACGGCGTCGTGCCCACGCTCGTCTACGGCGGCGTGCCAATGCACGAGGCCGCCGCACTGGCGATGACCCTCGCCGATCGCCACCCCCAGGCTGGGCTCGCACCGCTACCCGGGTCGTCGCTGCGTCCCGCGTACACCCAGTGGATGTTCCATATGGCCAATGCCATCCAGCCGCTGTTTCGCCAGTGGTGGTATCCGCACGAGCCCGCCGGGGAAGCGCATGCCGATGCGGTGCGCGCGCTGGTCGCCCCGCGGATCGAGGCGGCGTGGTCGCGCATCGATGCGCACCTCGCTGCCCACGGCCCGTACCTGCTGGGTGAATCGGTGTCGGTAGCCGACTTTTACCTCACGATGCTCATGCGCTGGTCGCGCAGCATGCCAAGGCCAGCGACGCAGTGGCCGCATTTGTCCACGCTCGCAACGACGATGCGTGCGCGCCCATCGTTCCGCACGTTGTACGAGCGCGAAGGATTGAGCGAATGGGCCTGACCGCATGGTGACGCTGTTGCTGATCGTCGTGACGGCGATCGTGTCGTGGATGGCGCTGCACAACCGGCGAGCGATGGATCGGCTGATCCTGTGGCCGCCCGCGATCCAACGCCACCATCAATACGACCGGCTCGTCACGCACGGATTCGTGCACGCGGACCTGTCGCACCTGCTGTTCAACATGATCACGCTGTATTTCTTCGGCCGACTGGCCGAACAGTTCTTCGTGCCGTACATCGGGGAACTCGGCTTCGCGTTGTTCTACCTGTCCGCGCTGGTGGTCGCGATCCTGCCTACCTACATCAGGCATCGCCTCGATCCGTCGTATCGCAGCCTCGGCGCCTCCGGTGCGGTGTCGGCGGTGCTGTACGCCTTCATCCTGTTGAAGCCGTGGTCGATGATCTTCGTGTTCTTCGTGCCGCTGCCGGCGATTCTTTACGGCGCGATGTACGTCGGCTACTCGATCTGGATGGATCGCCACGGAGACGACAACGTCAACCACAGTGCGCACCTGTGGGGCGCTGGCTACGGCATGTTGTTCACGCTGCTGCTGGAGCCGCGGGTGTGGCCGGCCTTCCTGCAGGAGTTGCTGCACCCGTCGTTCGGGTGAGGGGCGATCACCTTCCGTGCATGGGCGCGGTGCTATCGAATGCGTGCCGCGGCAGGGCGGCGCTCATTACGACGGGAGATGACGCATGGCCACGACCAGCCCCCGCAAGTCCTCGAGCAAGACAACGGGCGCGAGCAAGTCGGCGAGCAGCAGGGCGCCTGCCAGGAAGGTGGCCAAGAAGGCAGCTGCCAAGAAGTTAGCCACCAAGAAGGTAGCCACCAAGAAGGTAGCGGGGAAGGCGACTCCCGCGAGCAGCAAGGTGGTGGCCAGGAAGTCGACGACCACCAAGCCTGCCAGCGCCGTGACGGCAGCCGCCAAGGCCGCTTCGAAAAAGACGACGTCCCGCAAGGCGACCGCAAAGAAAGCGGCCGGTCGAGCTACGGGCAAATCCAACAAGACGACGGCTGCCCCCGGGATCCCAGGCGCGGGCACTCGCAGCGCGGCGAAATCGCCGTCAAAAACCGCCGGCAAGGCGGCCGCGAAGAAGGTTGCCCGAGCCGCCAGCAAGTCGACGGGGCGATCGCCCGCGAAGTCCGCACGGACAACGGCTGGCGTGACCGGCCGCAAGACCATCGGTGGTGACGGCAGCGCCCGGAAAGCGACGGGCAGGAGCAAAGGCAACGCGGGTGCGGTGAACCGAGCCCCGGCTACGTCGGGCAGCGCGTCGGCCCGGCGCTCTAGCGCTCCAACCGGCGGCAGTGGTGGGAAAGCGACGTCGACCTCGGCGCGAGCGCTGCCGCATCACATCACGCCGGAAGAAGCGATGGACAACACCCGCAACCTTCTGGCCGCGAAACAGGCGCGTGCGCGCCAGGCGCCACCGTGGCAGGCCCACGATACGCAGTCGACCGGTCACGTTCCCGATGCAGGCTTCGAATCAGCAAGTGCGCGGGATCGCGCGAGTGACCTGCACGAGGGCGAGATGCGGCTGGATGCCAACAAGGGCAGTATCAGCGCGCAGGACCGCCATCGCCAGGGCAAACGCGACAACCGCTGAAGGAACCGTCGTGGGCCAGACCGCCGATGTCCGACACGATCCAGCCCGGCAGCGATTCGTCGCGACCGTTGCGGACGTCGATGCCGAGCTCGAGTACGAGCAGCGTGGGCAGGTGATCCGCCTGACCCATACCGGCGTCCCGCCCGCCATCAGCGGGCGCGGCGTCGGCTCCGACCTCGTCAGTACCGCGCTCGACTACGCGCGTGCAAAAGGGCTGCGGGTCGTGCCGGCATGCAGCTATGCGGCCGCCTACATCGAGCGGCATCCGGAATACGCGGACCTGGTGGCCGAGTGAGCGGCGCGGGGGCCCGGGGTGCAGCCGTCCCGGGTCAGGCGGTGCGGCTCCGACAGCTGGTGTTCCGTGGCGCGCGGGGGCGCGTCGGGTAAAGTCGCGGCCGCCGTTCCTCGCGGCGCGATCCGCGGATGGCCCATGCGACTCAACAAACACATCAGCGACGCCGGCGTCTGCTCCCGCCGCGAAGCCGACCGGCTGATCGCCGAGGGCCGCGTCACCGTCAACGGGCTGCGTGCGCGCGTCGGCGCGGAAGTGGGCGAGGGCGACGAGGTCCGCATCGACGGCCAGGCCATGCGCGCCCGCACTGCAGCGAAGGGCCAGCGCCGGCACGTCTACATCGCTCTCAACAAACCGGTCGGCGTGACCAGCACCACCGAGTCTGCGGTCAAGGACAACATCGTCGATTTCGTCGGCCACGAGCAGCGCATTTTCCCGATCGGCCGGCTGGACAAGGATTCCGAGGGCCTGATCCTGCTGACCAGCAACGGCGACATCGTCAACGCCATCCTGCGTGCCGAAAACAAGCTGGAGAAGGAGTACCTGGTGGCGGTGAACCACCGGGTGACCGATGAATTCCTGCGCGGCATGAGCCGTGGGGTGCCGGTCCATGGCGAGATGACCCTGCCATGCCGGGTCGGAAAGCTGGGGCCGTTCGGCTTCCGGATCGTGCTCGTGCAGGGCCTGAACCGGCAGATCCGGCTGATGGCCGCCCACTTCAAGTACCGGGTCAAGCAGCTGGTGCGGGTGCGGATCGGAAACGTGAAGCTCGGCCATCTCAAGCCGGGGCAGTGGCGGAATCTCACCGACGTCGAGCTGCGCGGGCTGCTTCCCGGACAGGAAGATTGGTAGGAGGGACCGAGCCGCTCCTCCTGTTCACACTTGGTGCCGAAAGTAAGGTATGGTGCGCGCACTGTTCAAAGCCGGGATCACGGTACATCGTGGCTCCGATGCGGTAGATCACCAGTTTTACGCCGGTCGCGCCCCGCAAGGGATGGGTCCGGCGGACGATCCGCTACATCGCTCTCGCGTCATTGACCCCTTGCTCGACAGTCCGGTACGCATCGTGTGGATGCGGCCGTGTACACCAAAACCTCGTTTCAAGGAGTTTCAAAATGTCGGATCGTCAGACCGGTACCGTTAAGTGGTTCAACGACGCCAAGGGCTTTGGCTTCATCACCCCGGAAAGCGGCGCGGACCTCTTCGTCCACTTCCGTTCGATCCAGGGCAGCGGCTTCAAGTCGCTCCAGGAAGGCCAGAAGGTTTCGTTCAAGGTTGTGCAGGGCCAGAAGGGCCTGCAGGCCGACGAAGTCCAGGCGATGTAATCCGCCCGGCCCTCGGGCCGGAGCCAGCGGTACCAAGCAACACGGAAAACCCGGCTTCGGCCGGGTTTTTCTTTTGTCGGACCCGCGATGGCGCACTGTCGGGGAGGGCAACCAACCCGGATCAGCGGCGCGTTTTTCGCCATCTGCTCCATGGGCCTGACCGACCGCCGCGACGCCATCCCCGCGTGTATTCGAACATCACGCCACGCTCGCTACCTTGACTGCGGTCCGACGGGAAAGGATCCCTCCGTGTCACGCCGCTCGATCAAGCTTCTGCTCGCCCCCTGTTTGCTGCTGTCGATGTGCGCCTGCCAGCGGGAATCCGCGCCGGCGGGTCCGGCGCCCGCGCCCGCGACGAATTCCACGGCGCCAGTCTCGCCGACTGCTTCGGCGACCTTGAAAGACGTGGTCGAACGAGACCCGCGCTACATGATCGGCATCAGCTATCCGCCGGTCGCCAACCAGTACCCCGGCCTGGCGGCGGCGCTCAAGCGGTATGCCGAATCGGCACGTGGCGACCTCATGCGGGCCGTCGCCGGCATGGGCGCGGAAAAGCCCACCGCACCGTACGACCTGTCCTTGAGCTTTACCGAAGTCGCCGCGACCACGCAGCTGGTCGCCATCGCCGCCGACGGCAGCAGTTACACCGGCGGCGCCCACGGCAATCCACTGGTGGCCCGATTCGTCTGGTTGCCGCGGGAAGACCGTCAGCTGACCGCCGCCGAACTCGTCCCCGATGCGAAATCCTGGCGCGAAATTTCCGATTACGTGCGCGAGCAGTTGCAGACCGCGCTCTCCCAGCGCGTGGATGCCGACAAGCTGCCGCCCGACGATCGCGTCGAGATCGTGAAGGGCGCAAGCCGGATGATCGACGAGGGCACGACGCCGAGCGCCGACAGCTTCGCTCAGTTCGAGCCGGTACTGGCGCCGGACGGGCGCATCGCCGCGCTGCGGTTCGTGTTCCCGCCGTACCAGGTGGGTCCGTATGCCGATGGGACGCAAACCGTCGACGTTCCATCCGACGTCCTGCTGCCCCGCATCGCAGCCACGTATCGGCATCTGTTCGTCGGCGGCTGATCGCTTGACGCCGCGATGTCCGCGCTGATCCGCAAACGCGTCCTGTCGCTGCTCGATACCGCGGGTATCCATCCCGGCGGCGGCGGAACGGTGGATCCGCTGATCCACGACGAGCGCTTCTTCGCACGCGTGCTGTCGCAAGGCTCGTTGGGCCTGGGCGAGTCCTACATGGACGGTTGGTGGGACGTGCCCTCGCTGGACGGCATGATCGTGGAGCTGCTGCGGGCGCGGCTGGACCAGCGCGTTCCTGGATGGGCATCGCGCCTGGACGACCTCCGCGCCTGGTTTCTCAACCTGCAGACCGCGCGCCGTGCCCACGAGGTCGGCAAGCGTCATTACGACATCGGCAACGACCTGTTCCACCAGATGCTCGGCCGTCGCATGGTTTACAGCTGCGGCTACTGGCGCGAAGCAGGCGACCTCGACGCCGCGCAGGAAGCCAAGCTCGATCTCGTCTGCCGCAAGCTTGGTTTTCGACCCGGCATGCGCGTGCTCGACATCGGCTGCGGCTGGGGCGAGGCGCTGGCGTTCGCGGCGCGCCGATATGGCGTCAGCGGGGTAGGCGTGACCATTTCGGGCGAACAGGCCGACTACGCGCGGCAGCTGTGCGCCGGCCTTCCCGTCGAAATCCGGTTGCAGGATTATCGCGAACTGCACGAGCGCTTCGATCGCGTGTTCTCGATCGGCATGTTCGAGCATGTCGGGATGCGCAACTACCGCAGCTATTTCGAAGTCGCGAGGCGGTGCCTTGCCGACGAGCCGGCAACGGGCGGCGGACTGTTCCTGCTGCACAGCATCTGCAGCAACCAATCGCTACGGCACACGGATCCGTGGATCGGGCGCTATATCTTTCCGAATTCGATGCTGCCCTCCGCCGCGCAGATCGCCGGGGCGTTGGAAGGGCAGTTCGTGATCGAGGACTGGCACGGATTCGGCGCCGACTACGATCTCACCCTGAGGGCGTGGCGCGACAACATCGAATCGGCATGGGACCAGCTGCCCGGCTACGGGGAGCGGTTCCGGCGCATGTGGCGCTTCTATCTCGCCGCTTCGATGGCGACCTTTCGAACGCGTCGCGCGCAACTGGTGCAGCTCGTGTTGTCGCCACGCGGCGTGCCCGGCGGATACATCGCCCCACGCTGATTGATGAATGCGCGGCACGACACGTGCCCGCGTCCGCTTTCACACGCGTGCAACACAACCGCTGGATAAATGACGCCCTGCATCAGGAGGCGCCATGTTGATTCACCTGAATACGCACGACGAGCCGCGCTACTTTGACGAGGGCCGCACCCGCGCCCGCATCCTGGGCGAGGAGGCGACCGGTATGTACCCAGGGCTCCCGTGGTCGACGGTCGAATCGCAGGTTCGCGGCGACTGGCAGGCGCTGCGCGGTGACTCCAAGCTCAGTTGGGCAGAGGTCCGCCGGGAAGCGCATGCGGCATGGCAGGTCGCCAAGCTCGAGCGGGAAGGCCATTTATGCGACGACTCGCCGGTCTTCAGGGCCGCCTGATAGCTGTCTCTTGAGGCTTGGGCGCCGCCGCAAGGCGGCGTTTGCGCAGGGTTCGGTCGATCGGCTCCACGGCCGCGTCACGCTGGCTCGCGATACTTCGTCGACACACTTGTGGCGGTTCGACTGCCCGGCAGCAAGCCGTGCGCCGCGCCGCACGGAGATCGCCATGGCACGCCCTGTCTGGTCCGGAACGTTGTCGTTCGGGCTGCTCAACATCCCGGTGGCGCTGATGTCGGGCGAGCGGCGCACCGACATTTCCTTCCGCATGCTCGACGCGCGCAACAACGCGCCGATCAAGTACGAGCGCGTCAACGCCGAAACCGGCGAGGAAGTGCCGTGGAAGGAAATCGTGAAAGCCTACGAGTACGACAAGGGCAGCTACGTCGTGCTCGAGCCGGAGGACATCAAGTCCGCGGCGCCCGAAAGCCATGACGCGATCGAGGTGGAAGGCTTCATCGACGTCAACGCCATCGGCCCCCAGTATTTCGAGAAACCCTACGTACTGGTCCCCGCCAAGAAAGCGGAGAAAGGATACGTTTTGTTGCGCGAGGCGCTGGAGAAGACCGGCAAGATCGGCATCGCCCGCGTCGTCATCCGCACCCGCGAAAGCCTTTGTGCCGTGATGCCGCAGGGCCATGCGTTGCTGCTGATGATGATGCGATTCCCGCAGGAACTCGTGGATGTCAACGAATACAACATCCCGGAAGGCGCGCGCGGCGATTACCGCATCACGCCGAAGGAGCTGGAGTTTTCCGAGCAGCTGATCGAGACCATGTCCACCGAGTGGAAGCCGGACGACTACCAGGACGAGTTCCGCGAACGCCTGCAGAAGGTGATCAAGGAGCGCATGAAGGCGCACGGTGTCGTCAAGCGCGAGGAAGAAGAGCATGAGCCGGCGGAAGGCGCCGCGACCAACGTGGTCGACTTCATGTCTCTCCTGCAGCAGAGCATCGACCGGAACAAGCGCACGCCGGCCAGGAAAACCTCCGAAGCGTCCACGAAGACCACCAAGAAGCCGGCGCGCAAGACCGCGAAGGCCCCGGCGAAGAAATCGGCGGCCAAGACGTCCCGCCGCAAGTCCGCCTGAGCCGCGATGCGCACGACGACCACGTCCGGAATGGCCCATGGCGCCCGGCGCAATCTCGCGCCACCAACGCAGATCACCAGTCCCGACAAAGTTGTCTATCCGGCGCTGGGGATCACCAAGCAGCAGGTCGCCGACTATTACCGCGCGGTCGCCCCGAAACTGCTGCCGGAACTGGTGCGGCGCCCTCTGTCGATCGTGCGTTGCCCCGACGGCATCGGCCAGTGCTTCTTCCAGAAGCACCATGCCGCCAAGCTGGGTGCGAGCGTGCGTGCGGTGCCCATCCGTGAGAAGGACGGCGGTGAAGAGGACTATCTCTACGTCGACGACATCGAAGGCGTGATCAACCTGGTGCAGATGAACGTGCTGGAGTTCCACCCGTGGGGTGCGCGCATCGCCGACATCGAGCGACCCGACCGCCTGATCTTCGACCTCGACCCGGGGGAGGGCGTCGGCTGGAAAGCGATCATCGCAGCGGCTCGCGACATCCGCGCGCGGCTTGCGGCACTGGGCATGGAAAGCTTCCCGCGATTGTCCGGCGGCAAGGGATTGCACGTGGTGTTGCCGATCCGACCCGGCCCGGACTGGGCGGAGGTCAAAGCCTTCTGCGAGGGCTTCGCCGACCGCATGGCCGAGCAGGCGCCCGAACGCTATGTCGCCACGGCGTCGAAAGCCAGGCGCGAGGGCGTGATCTTCATCGACTGGCTCCGCAACAGCCGTGGCGCGACGAGTGTCGCAAGCTGGTCGCTGCGTGCGCGTCCCGAAGCGGGCGTCGCAGTGCCCATGGCATGGAGCGAACTCGGCCGAACGCGTTCGGGTCACGACTATCCGTTGCCGCGCGCGCTGCGCCGGGCGAGCAGCCAGCGCACCGATCCATGGATGGGCTGGACGACCGCGGCGCGACAGAAGCTCGCCGCATCGAAGCGGGAAGCGGCAGGTCGCGGGTAAAAAAACCGCCGGATTCCGGCGGTTTTTTGGATGCATTACTGGCCGGGCGGCGTGTCGTTCGGCTTCGCGTCCGGTACCGCGGCATCGTCGACGCTGGCCGTCAGGCCGCGACGGACCAGCAGCGGTTCGATGTACGGGTCGCGACCGGTGAAGTCGTGGAAGATCTTCGTCGCATCCTGACTGCCGCCCTGCGAGAGCAGACTGTCGCGGAAATGCTGGCCGTTCTCGCGCGTCAGTCCCCCGTTCTGCCTGAACCATTCGACGCTGTCCGCGTCCAGCACTTCCGACCAGATGTAGGCGTAGTAGCCCGCTGCATAGCCGCCCATGATGTGGCTGAAGTACGGCGTGCGATAACGCGGCGGCACCGCGAGGAAGTCGACGCCGTCCTTCTTCAGCGCCGCCGCTTCGAACGGCATCACGCTGGCAGCGTCCGGCACCTGCGTCCCGGTGAGCTGGTGCCAGTTCTGGTCGAGCATCGACGCGCCGAGATATTCGGTCGTGGTGAAACCCTGGTTGAACTTCTTCGATGCGATGACCTTGTCCAGCAGTGCCTGCGGCATCGGCGCGCCCGTCTGGTAATGCTTGGCGTAGTGCTGGAGCACCTGCGGCCAGTCGGCCCACATCTCGTTGACCTGGGACGGATATTCGACGAAGTCGCGCGGCACTGCAGTGCCGCTGAAGTATGGGTATTTGACGTTCGAGAACATGCCGTGCAGGGCATGTCCGAACTCATGGAACATCGTCGTGGTCTCGTCCCACGTCAGCAGCGTCGGCTGCCCCGCCGGCGGCTTGGGAATGTTCAGGTGGTTGGCGATGACCGGCAGGAATCCGGTGAGTTCGGACTGGTCGACGTAGGAGTTCATCCACGCGCC
>Ga0207691_10002054_pt1 | contig 19680 bp, 20 predicted proteins | sample KBSM13metaG_FD_184327 | JGI IMG/M metagenome (GOLD analysis project Ga0207691, IMG submission 184327) | Miscanthus rhizosphere microbial communities from Kellogg Biological Station, Michigan, USA - KBS M1-3 metaG (SPAdes) (version 2) | ecosystem: Host-associated > Plants > Roots > Rhizosphere >... | reverse complement strand
CAGAGACGCGGGGGACGGGTGTTACTTGGGCTGGAAGGCACCGATGGTCAGCAGGTTGATCTCCGTGTTGGTGCAGGCGTCCAGTTGCTGCGGAATGAACAGCGACGCGGTGTCGTTGGGCGGGTAGACCCGGAATCCTGCCGCCGGTGTCTTGGTGCAGTCCGGGTAGTTGGCGGCCTGGGTGTAGCGCAGGGTGGCTGTGCCGGCCTTGCCCGGGGCAAGCGTGACGTCGGTGACCGGGCCCGAGTCGTCGCGGGTGGCGGCGGCGCCGATCGGCTCACCGTCGGCCCCTGCTGTGAGGGAGACGCCCGCGAAGCCCTTCAGCAGGCACGGTTCGGTGCCGGAGTTGGTCAGGATCAGCTGCATGTAGATGCTGCCGGCCGCGCCGCCGCCGGTGGCATCGGTGGTGCCGGTCAGGCTTGCGGCCTTGCACAGCTGGGGGCCTGCCTTGGCGGTGGACGGTGCGGCGGCGGCAGAGGATTCCGGCGCGGTGGCGGACGTCGCCGGCGGCTGGCTGGTCTCCGTGGCAGACGGGCTGGGCGGGGACGTGGCCGACTGGGCCTGCGTCGAGCTGCCCCCGCAGCCGCTGAAGAGGAGGGCCGCCGCGGCAGCCGTTGTCACAACCAGTGCGTGCTTCATTCGCTGAGACCTCATGGCTCAACCATTATCCCCGCCGTTGCCTTAGTCAACGATGCCACTGCGACGGAGCCCGATTGATGTCCGGATTGTGATTTCCCGGCATCGGCCGAGGTCAACTGCGCCGCGTGCTGCTTCCCGGAGCCGGCGAGCAGCTGCCCTAGTCGGTCTCGGGCCCCGAGCAGTAGTGGCAGTCGTCGGGGCAGGAAGCGGCCCAGGGGTCCGTCCCGGCCGCGGACCCGGACAGGATTTCCGGCTGCCGTGCCAGCGCGGTTGGCCGGTCAGTTGCCAGCATGCCCGGCTCCTTCGGGGTCTGCCACGCTCAGTTCAAAGCCGTCGGCAACGTGGAACAGCTGCCGGTGCCCGCCGTCGGAGAGCACCCATACGACGTCGCCGTCGGGCGTGCGGTTATCGACCAGGCCCGCGTGCTCAAGGCGGCCGCCACGGTGGAGGTGGACGGCGTCGCCGATCTCGACGTCGTCCCAATGGGCGGCGCTGCCGGAAGGCCGGTTTTTCTGCAAGGTCATGAGGAGTCCTGAACGGTCACGGGGAAACGAGGATGTGACCCAGCTAACCGCGAAATGGCCTCCCGTCTCAATGGTCAAGTGAATGAGACACCGACTTACTGTTGTGCACAAGTCCAGGGGCAGAAGTCCAGGGCCGGAGCCCCCGGGCAGAACTCCGGGCAGAACTCCGGACGCTAGGCGGCCGCCTACGTGTCCGCGCGGGCTGCGCGGCGGGTCAGCCAGGCAAAGGTGGGCGGAGGGGGCGGCGGGACAGCCGCTGACCCGGCCGCCGTGCGCCCCGAGGTGCCCCCCGCTGCCGCGCGGCGCCGGCGCAGTTCCAAGGCGAGGCTCTCCTGGCCGCGGGCCATCGCCCAGCGGTGGTTGGCGGCGAAGGCCGGCTTCAGCAGCCAGCTCAGCCGCCGCAGCAGGGGCTTGGCGGCGCTGACGCGCCAGTCGTAGGTGATGACCGTTTCCGGCCCGTCCGGCTCGAAGGTCCAGCGGCCGGTGCCGTTCAGATCGCCTGCCGCGGTGAGGGCGAAGCCGCGGGCCGTGACGGGCTCCGTAACCGTGAGGGTCCAGCGGAGCGTATAGGGCAGCCATCCCTTCGTGTAGAGGCGTACGGGTCTGTGCATTCCGGGCCCGGGCTCCGGGCCGCCGGCCACGGGCTCGACGCTGAGATAGACGGAAGGCCACCAGCGGGGCATGGCCGTGGCGTCGCCCAGGACGGCCGCGACCTCCTCCGGCGTGCCCGCCACGCGCCAGACGGTCCGGAACTCATAATCTGTGCTGCCCATCGGGGCCTCCTTTCAGCCCTGCGTGGATGCCCTCACTATCAATTCGGGCGGAAAGACCACCTGGGTGGGTGCAAAGCCGTCCTCCGATGCCGCCTCCCGGAGCAACAGTTCCAGTGCGGTGGAGCCGATGAGGGCGCTGGGCTGCCGGATGGAGGACAGCGGCACGACGGCGGCGGCGGCGAACTCTATGTCGTCGTAGCCGATCAGGGCGATCTCCTGCGGCACCTTGACGCCGCCCATCAGCATCAGGCCCTGCAGGGCACCCACTGCAAGCAGGTCGTTGGCTGCAAAGATCGCGTCCGGGCGTTCGGCTTCGGGCCGGGACCGGATGGACTCGCCGGCCGCCCTGCCCGAAAGTACGGTCAGGGATTCCGTGGCGATGACCTCGAGCGTTGCACCCGCAACGGCGTCGATGGCCTTCCGCGCCCCTGCCAAACGGTCCGCCACCTGCCGGATGCTTGCCGGGCCGCCGATAAACGCGATCCGCCGCCTGCCCAGCGACAACAGGTGGGCCGCAGCCATCTCCCCGCCGGCCAGGTCGTCCACGGCCACCGAGGAGAAGCTCGTGTTCTCTGTCTGCCGGTCCACGAGCACTGTAGGGATGCCCCGGCGCCGGAGCTGCTCCAACCGGGGAATCACATTTCCTACCGGGGACAGCAGCACGCCCCGCACGCGCTGCTGCTCAAAAAGGTCCAGATACGCGGATTCCCGGCCCTCGTCCTCGTTGCTGTTGCCGACGAGGACGGTGAAGTTCTCGGCGGAAGCGCGGTCCTCCGCGCCCCGGGCCAGGTCCGAGAAGAAGGGGTTGGCGGCGTCCAGGACCACCAGACCGATGCTGTGGCTCATGCCCGCGCGCAACTGGCGCGCGGCGTCGTTCCGGACGAAGCCGAGCTTGTCGATGGCGGACTGGACCCTCAGGGTAACTTCCGCGGAAACCTTCTGCGGCCGGTTCAGCACATTGGAGACCGTCCCCACCGAGACGCCGGCCAGTGCCGCGACGTCCTTGACGCTCGCTGAAACCATTTCCTGTGCTCCTGAAGGTGGACGCCGCAGCCCCTGGGGCCAGGCGGCGCATACGCAAAATAGTCACTTCAGGATACCCGTCCAGGGTCCACTTTGAACCCTTTCATTGAAACGAATCAAAAGCCGCGTCACGAATGCCTGGCGTCAGTTGACGTGTTGATTTGAAGACCTTATGATTCAAATCACAACTCGTTATGAAACGATTCATTGCATGTTCACTAGGCACAGTTCACTAAGCCCCAAAGGTGCGGTCAATTTTATGCAGCAGACACACAGTTCCCGGTCCGGCCCCGCTGAGGGGGAGCAAGTTCCGGTTCTCACGCTCTCCCACGCAGCCAAGACCTTCGGCCCGGTGGTCGCCCTGGCCGACGGCACCATCCACATCGAGGCTGGCGAAATCCACGCACTCGTCGGCGAGAACGGCGCCGGCAAGTCCACGCTGGTGAAAATCCTCGCAGGCCTGCACCACCCCGATTCCGGCGACTTCCAGGTGGCAGGCCAGAGCGTCCAGTTCCGCAATGTTGCCGAGAGCAAGGACGCCGGAATCTCGGTCATCTACCAGGAACCCACGCTCTTCCCGGACCTGAGCGTCGCGGAGAACATTTTCATCGGCCGCCAGCCCAAGGGCCGCTTCGGGCTCATCAGCAAAGCGACCATGGTCAGGGAGGCGCGCAAGCTGTTCGAGCGCCTTGGCGTTCCGATCGACCCGACCCGCATCGCCGAAGGCCTGTCCATCGCGGACCAGCAGATCATTGAAATCGCCAAGGCCATTTCGCTGGACGCCAAAGTCCTGGTGATGGACGAGCCCACGGCAGCCCTCAGTGGCGTCGAGGTGGAACGGCTGTTCGCCGTGGCCCGGAGCCTCCGGGACCGCGGGACCGGCATACTCTTCATTTCGCACCGTTTCGACGAGGTCTTTGACCTGTGCGACCGCATCACCGTGATGCGGGACGGGCGATATATCTCCACCCACCGCACGGCAGACGTCACCGTTGAGCAGATCGTTCGCGAGATGGTGGGCCGCGACATTGGCGCCCTGTTCCCCAAGACCCCTGCCGAGATCGGCGACGTGGTCCTGAAAGTGGACGGCCTCAGCCGCGCCGGGGTGTTCCGCGATATCAGCTTCGAGGTCCGCGCCGGGGAAATCGTTGCCTTGGCCGGCCTCGTCGGCGCCGGCCGCACCGAGGTGGCCCGTGCCGTATTCGGCATCGACCCCTACGACGCCGGCGATATCACCTTCGACGGACGCAAGCTCAGGCCGCGGAATCCCCAGGTGGCCATCACCGCCGGCATGGGCTTCGTGCCGGAGGACCGCCGCAAACAGGGCCTCGTGATGGACCTGTCCGTGGCCCGGAACGTCACGCTCACGCTGCGCAACAAGTACACGACGGCGGGCCTGATCAACGGGGGCGCCGAGCGGCGCGCGGCCCAGGAATGGAGCAAACGGCTCCAGGTCAAGACCGGCTCGCAGGAGTACGCCGTCTCCACGCTCTCCGGCGGCAACCAGCAAAAGGTGGTGCTCGCCAAGTGGCTGGCCACGGACCCGCGGCTGCTGATCATCGACGAGCCCACCCGCGGCATCGACGTCGGCACCAAGAGCGAGGTCCACCGGCTCATTTCGGACCTCGCCGGGCGCGGGATCGCGATCCTGATGATCTCCTCCGAACTGCCCGAGGTCCTCGGCATGGCGGACCGCGTCCTGGTCATGCGCGAAGGCCGGATCACCGCCGAACTCGACCGTGCCGATGCGAACCCCGAATCGGTCATGCACGCCGCCACGTCTTCCGCAGGAGGAACCCTGTGAGCTCAGCTCTGGACCACAAGAACGCAACGACGCCGGCACCCGACGCCGGCGCCCGGGGCGCCGTCGCCTCGCTGCTGCGGATGCGCGAACTCCCCGTGCTGATCGCACTGGCACTGCTGGTACTCATCACCTACCTGATCAACCCGCTGTTCCTCACCGCGCAGGGCGTGAAGGACCTGCTGCTCAACGCCACGATCATCATGATTCTGGCGGTGGGGCAGACCCTGCTGATCATCACCAGGAACATCGACCTTTCCGTCGGCTCCATGCTGGGGCTGGTCGCCTTCGGCACCGGCTCCCTCTTCTCGGCCATGCCCGACGTGCCGATCATCGCAGTCTTTGTGATCGGCATGGCCTTCGGGGCGCTGCTGGGCGCCGTCAACGGCGCCCTGGTCACCCTGGCCAAAGTGCCCGCCCTGGTCATCACCCTCGGGACGCTCTACGTGTACCGCGGCCTGAACAACGCCTGGGCCGGCGGCAAGCAGTACTTCGCCGGCGACCGTCCGGAGGAGTTCGGCGCCCTCTCGGTGAACACCTTTCTGGGGTTCCCCGTCATCACGCTGCTGGCCATCGTCGTCGTGATCGCCGTCGCCATCTACATGTCCGGCACCCGCCCGGGCCGTGACCTGTACGCCATCGGCTCGGACCCGGACGCGGCCACCGCGTTCGGCATCAAGGTCTCCAAGCGCGTGTTCCTCGCGTTCCTGGCCAACGGCGCGCTCGCCGGCCTGGCCGGTGTGCTTTACGCCAGCCGCTTCAACTCCGTCGGCGCCACCACCGGCACCGGGATGGAACTGACCGTGGTGGCGGCCGCCGTCGTCGGTGGTGTGGCCATCTTCGGCGGCAGCGGATCGGTGACCGGGGCCGCGCTCGGCGCCGTCCTCCTGACCACCATCACCAGCTCCCTGACCGCCCTGCGGGTGGACAAATTCTGGCAGCAGGCGATCGTCGGCGTGCTGATCCTCACCGCCATCATCATCGACCGCGTGGCCAGCCTGCGCACAGCCAAGAAACTGCGGATTAGCGAGGCTCGCAATGTCTGAAACCACGTCCACCACCAGCACGGCGCCGGCTCCCGTGGCTGACAACACCAAGCCGCTGGCCAGTGAACCGAAGGGCCGGACCGGCGCCGCGCGGATCCTGATGGGCCGTGACGCGGTCACCATCTACGCCCTGGTTGCTTTCCTGATCTACGCCGCCATCGCCATCCCGCGCTTCGCCTCGCCGGTCACCACCGGCTTCCTGCTCCTGGACGTCATCCCGGTCCTGCTGATTGCCATGCCGATGACACTGATCATCATCACGGGCGAAATCGACTTGTCCGTGGCCAGCACCGCCGGCCTGACCAGCGCCCTGATGGGCGTCCTCTGGGCCGGCGGGACGGACATCTGGCTGGCCCTGGCAATCAGCCTGCTGGCAGGAATTGCCGCCGGCATGTTCAACGGCTTCCTGATCGCGGTCCTCGGACTGCCCTCCCTGGCGGTCACCATCGGCACCCTGGCGTTGTTCCGCGGCCTGGCCCTGGTCATCATCGGCGACAACGCCGTGGCCAACTTCCCCAAGGCGCTGACCGCCTTCTTCACCTCCAAAATCGGCGGCACCGGCATCCCCACGGTGATGATCGGCGTCGTCGTGGTGATGGTCTTCTTCGGCGTGCTGCTGCACTTCACACCGTTCGGACGCGGCCTCTATGCGATGGGCTACAGCAAGGAAGCCGCCAGCTTCGTCGGGATCAACGTCGCCCGCAGCAAGTTCTGGCTCTACGTCGGGTCCGGCGCCGTTTCGGCTCTCGCCGGCATCTACTGGACGCTGCGCTACACAAGCGCCCGCAGCGACAACGCCTCCGGCCTGGAACTGGCCGTCATCGCCGCCGTCCTGCTCGGCGGCGTGTCGATCTTCGGCGGCAAGGGCTCCATCCCCGGCGTCATCGCCGGCGTCCTGCTGATCGGCACGCTCAACTACGCCCTCCGCCTGGCCCGGGTGTCCGACGTCGTCCTCATCACGGTGACCGGACTGCTGCTGATCCTCTCAGTGGTGGCGCCGAGCATCGGCTCCGCCATCAGGCAATGGCGGCACACCCGCCGCGTCCGCCGAAGTTTCACCCGCAAGGCCACCTGAAATCTGCACACCACAACAAACCGCGCCCGCCTGGGACCGGCTGTACCGACCGCACGAAGGAAAAGGGAAGAACAATGATGTTGAACCGCAAGAACAAGGGCCGGACCGGCCGACTGGGAAGCATGGTGGCCATCACCGCCGTGGCCGCACTGGCGCTGACAGCCTGCAACAGCGGCTCTGCATCCTCGACCGATACCAGCAGCCCATCGGCAGGCGGCGGGGACCAGAAGATCACCTTCATCCCCAAGCAGCTGAACAACCCGTACACGGACGTTGTTCTGGGCGGCGGCAAGAAGGGCGCCACCGAGGCAGGATTCGCTTCCTCGCAGGTCGTCGGACCGCTGGAAGCCTCCGCCTCCAGCCAGGTTTCGTTCATCAACGCCGAGACTCAGGCCGGCACGAACGTCATCGCGATTGCCGCCAATGACCCCGACGCCGTCTGCACGGCCCTCGGCGAAGCCCGTTCCGCCGGCGCCAAGATCGTCGCGTTCGACTCGGATACCAATCCCGACTGCCGCGACATCTTCATCAGCCAGGTCGTCGCCAAGGACGTTGCCTTGATCCAGACCAAGCTGATTTCCGAGCAGATCGGCGGCAGCGGCGAGATCGCCATCCTGTCCGCCACCGCCAACGCCACCAACCAGAACGAGTGGATTAAGTACATGGAGGAGGAGCTCGCCTCCAACCCCGCGTACAAGGACATCAAGCTTGTGGCCAAGGTCTACGGCGATGACAACGACACCAAGTCCTTCCAGGAAGCCCAGGGCCTCATGCAGGCCCACCCGAACCTGAAGGGCATCATCTCGCCCACCACAGTGGGCATCGCCGCTACCGCCCGGTACCTCTCAACGTCCGCCTACAAGGGCAAGGTTGCCCTCACCGGGCTCGGACTGCCGAATGAAATGCGGCCCTTCGTGAAGGACGGCACCGTCAAGGAGTTCGCCCTCTGGGATCCGGCACAGCTCGGCTACGTTGCGGCGTTCGCCGGCAAGGCCCTCAAGGACGGCAAGATCACCGGCGCCGAAGGGGATACCTTCACCGCCGGCGAACTGGGCGAACGCAAGGTCGAAAAGGGCGGCCTGGTGATCGTCGGCCCGCCGACGGTCTTCAACGCCGAGAACATCGACAAGTACAACTTCTAATCCTTACCTGACCCATCCCGAGCGGCCGGGCGGGCCGCCGACAGCCCGCCCGGCACCTCACCACTTCACTCCGTTCCGCTTCACCGGTGCCACAGCACCGAGCCCACGGCGCCTGCTCCACAGCCGTGCCCGGAAACCACGTTCCGGAGCCCCAGTTCCCCTTTTTCATGCCGGAAGGCCCCCACATGAACCAGAAACAACCGGCAGACCGGCTGCTGCAACCGCATCGGCGCCGCCCCACCCGCATCGGGCTGGTCTCCGGCGGCCTCGGCGCCTACTGGCCCCAGTTTCCGGAGCTGCTGCCGCAGCTGCGGGAGTCCGTCCGCTACGTCACCGGCCGCTTCCAGGAACTCGACGCCGACGTCATCGACACCGGCTTCATCTCCGACGCGCAGGAAGCCGCCGCGGCAGGCGAAAAACTCCGTGTCGCCGACTGCGACCTCATCGTCATCTTCCTCACCACGTACCTGACGTCCTCCATGGTCCTGCCCATCGCCCAGCGCGCGAAAACCCCCGTCCTGGTGATCGACCTGCAGCCAACCGAAGCGATGGACCACGCCAACTTTGACACCGGCAAGTGGCTGGCCTACTGCGGCCAGTGCCCGGTGCCGGAGGTCGCCAACGTCTTCCGCCGGGCCGGAATCGACTTCCGCTCAGTCTCGGGGCACCTCAAGCAGGAGTCCGCTTGGGAGCGGATCACCGCGTGGGTCCACGCCGCCGGCGTCCGCGCCCGGCTCCGCAATGCCCGGCACGGACTCATGGGCCACCTCTATCCGGGCATGCTCGATGTCGCCACCGACCTCACCACCGTGTCCACCACCTTCGGCTCCCACGTGGAGGTGCTCGAATTCGATGACCTCCGCGAACGGGTCAACGCCGTCACGGAGGCGGAGGTGACCGAACGGCTCGGGCTCGCCCGCGAACTCTTCGTTGTGGATGACTCCGTGAACGACGACGACTTCGCATGGGGCGCGAAGGTGTCCGTCGGCCTGGACCGCCTTGTGGAGGACTTTGACCTGGACTCCGTGGCCTACTATCACCGCGGACTGGCCGGCGAACAGCACGAACGGCTCGGCGCCGGGATGATTCTGGGCTCCTCCATCCTGACGGCCCGGGGCATCCCGATGGCCGGCGAGTTCGAGCTGCGGACCTCCATCGCCATGCTGGCGGCCCAGGCGATCGGCGCCGGGGGATCATTTACCGAGATCCAGGCCCTGAACTTCCTCGACAACGTGGTCGAAATGGGACACGACGGCCCGGCCCACCTGGCCGTGTCCGCCCAGGACCCGCTCCTGCGCGGACTCGGCATCTACCACGGCAAACGCGGCTGGGGCGTCTCGGTCGAATTCGACGTTCGCCGCGGCCCCGTCACCACCTTCGGCCTCGGCCAGGACCCGGACGGAAGCTACGTGTTCGTCACCTCCGAGGGCGAGGTGGTTCCCGGCCCGCTCCTGCAGATCGGCAACACGACCTCCCGGGTGGACTTCGGCGGGGACCCCGGGCTCTGGGTGGACGTCTGGAGCCAGACCGGAATCGGCCACCACTGGGCCCTGTGCGTCGGCCACCGCGCCGCCGACATCAAGGCCGCCGCATCCCTGCTGGGTATCGAACACCGCCACGTGGTGCTCTCATGAGCACGGAACGCGTCTGCTTCCAGCTTCAGGTCAAGCCCGCGCTGATCGGGGAATACACCCGCCGGCACGCGGCCGTCTGGCCGGAGATGCTCCGGGCCCTGAAGGCCTCGGGCTGGAACAACTACTCACTCTTCCTCCGGCCCGACGGGCTACTGATCGGCTACTTCGAAACGGACAGCCTGACCGAAGCCCAGGCCCGGATGGCAGCCACTGACGTCAACGCCCACTGGCAGGCCGAGATGGCCGGCTTCTTCGACGACCTCGCCGGAGCGCCGGACCAAGGCTTCCTCCAGCTCACCGAAATCTTCAATCTCGAGGACCAGTTGTCCGCGGCCAACGCCGCCGGGGACAACCACCAACCGCAGAAGGAACAACCATGAACACCACAGAAACGGCCCTGGGCCGCCTCGGGGAACTCGCCATCGAGGTCCCGTCCTGGGCCTACGGCAACTCCGGCACCCGCTTCAAGGTGTTCGGCACGCCCGGCACCCCGCGCACGGTCCACGAGAAGCTGGCCGATGCCGCGAAGGTCCACGAACTCACCGGACTCGCGCCCACCGTGGCGCTGCACATCCCCTGGGACAAGGTGGATGATTACGCGGCCCTGAAGGAGTTCGCGGCGGAGCTCGGCGTGGGACTCGGCACCATTAACTCCAACACCTTCCAGGACGACGAGTACAAGTTTGGTTCCCTGACCTCCTCGAACCCTGCGGTCCGCCGCCGAGCGATCGACCACCACCTCGAGTGCCTGGAGATCATGAACGCCACGGGCTCGCGGGATCTGAAGATCTGGCTCGCGGACGGCACCAACTACCCGGGCCAGGACGACATGCGCGGCCGGCAGGACCGCCTGGCCGAGTCGCTGCAGGAAATCTACGCGGCCCTGGGCGACGAGCAGCGCCTGGTGCTGGAGTACAAGTTCTTCGAGCCGGCTTTCTACCACACCGACGTTCCGGACTGGGGTACCTCCTACGCCCAGACCCTGGCCCTGGGCGAGAAAGCCTTCGTCTGCCTCGACACCGGCCACCACGCCCCCGGCACCAACATCGAGTTCATCGTCATGCAGCTGCTGCGCCTGGGCAAGCTCGGCTCCTTCGACTTCAACTCCCGCTTCTACGCGGACGATGACCTGATCGTCGGTGCGGCGGATCCCTTCCAGCTCTTCCGCATCATGCACGAGGTCATCCGCGGCGGCGGGTTCGGCAAGTCCGCAGGAGAGAATTCAGCCGTCGCCCTGATGCTGGACCAGTGCCACAACCTGGAGGAAAAGATCCCGGGCCAGATCCGGTCCGTGCTCAATGTCCAGGAAATGACCGCCCGCGCCCTGCTGATCGACACCGACGCGCTGGCCGAGGCCCAGCGCAGCGGCGACGTCCTGGCCGCCAACGGCATCTTCAACGATGCCTTTTACACCGATGTCCGCCCCGCGCTGGCGCATTGGCGTGAATCCCGCGGCCTGCCCGCGGACCCGATGGCCGCCTTCAAGGCCAGCGGTTACCAGAAGAAGATCAACGAGGACCGCGTCGGCGGCCACCAGGCCGGATGGGGCGCTTAAATAATGACCAATAAGACTGTTGAAGAACTGATCTCCCGTTCCAACCGCCTCGGCGCGGACAAGCGGAACACCAACTTCGCCGGCGGCAACACCTCCGCCAAGGGCACCGAAAAGGACCCCGTGACCGGCGACGACGTCGAGCTCCTGTGGGTCAAGGGCTCCGGCGGGGATCTGGGCACGCTGAAGGCCGAGGGTCTTGCCGTGCTGCGGCTGGACCGGCTGCAGGCGCTCAAGAACGTGTACCCCGGCGTCGAGCGTGAAGACGAAATGGTCGCCGCGTTCGATTACTGCCTGCACGGCAAGGGCGGCGCCGCGCCGTCGATCGATACCGCCATGCATGGCCTGGTCGATGCCGCCCACGTGGACCACCTGCACCCGGACTCCGGGATCGCCATCGCCACGGCCGCCGACGGCGAGGCCCTGACCAAGGAGATCTTCGGCGAGAAGGTGGCGTGGGTGCCGTGGCGGCGCCCCGGCTTCCAGCTCGGCCTGGACATCGCCGCGATCAAGGACGCCAACCCGCACGCGGTCGGCACCATCCTGGGCGGCCACGGCATCACCGCCTGGGGCGCCACCAGCGAGGAAGCCGAAGCCAACTCGCTGTGGATCATCGAACAGGCCGAGCAGTACATCAAGGACCACGGCAAGAACGAACCGTTCGGTCCCAAGCTGGACGGCTACGCCGCCCTCCCGGAAACCGAGCGCCGCGCGAAGGCCGCCGCCCTGGCACCCGTGATCCGCGGACTCGCCTCCACCGACAAGCCGCAGCTCGGGCACTTCAGCGACGACCCCGCCGTCCTGGCGTTCCTGGAAAGCGCCGAACACCCGCGGCTCGGGGCCCTGGGCACGTCCTGCCCGGACCACTTCCTGCGCACCAAGGTCAAGCCGCTGGTCCTGGACCTGCCCGCCGACGCCCCGGTCGAGGACTCCGTGGCCCGGCTGAAGGAACTCCACGCCGCCTACCGCGAGGACTACCAGGGGTACTACCGCCGGCACGCAACCCCGGACAGCCCCGCCCTGCGCGGCGCGGACCCGGCGATTGTGCTGGTGCCCGGCGTGGGCATGTTCTCCTTCGGCGCGAACAAGCAGACCGCCCGGGTGGCGGGGGAGTTCTACCTCAACGCCATCAACGTCATGCGCGGCGCCGAAGCCGTCTCCACCTATGCCCCGATCGAGGAAGCCGAGAAGTTCCGGATCGAATACTGGGCCCTGGAAGAGGCCAAACTGGCCCGGATGCCCAAGCCGAAATCCCATGCCGGCCGGATCGCCCTGGTGACCGGGGCGGCGTCGGGCATCGGCAAGGCGATCGCCACCCGCTTCGCCGCCGACGGCGCGTGCGTGGTCATCGCGGACCTGAACCTGGACAACGCCCGGGCCGTGGCCGCGGAACTCGGCGGCGCCGACGTCGCGATCGGGGTCCAGGCCGACGTCACCGACGAAGCCCAGATCGCCGCCGCCATCCAGGAAGCCGTCCTGGCCTTCGGCGGACTGGACCTGGTGGTCAACAACGCCGGGCTCTCCATCTCCAAGCCGCTGCTGGAAACCACAGAAAAGGACTGGGACCTCCAGCACAACGTCATGGCCAAGGGCTCGTTCCTGGTGGCCAAGGCGGCCGCGCAGGTGATGATCGGCCAGGAGATGGGCGGGGACATCATCTACATCTCCTCCAAGAACTCCGTGTTCGCCGGCCCGAACAACATCGCCTACTCCGCCACCAAGGCAGACCAGGCCCACCAGGTCAGGCTCCTCGCCGCGGAACTGGGCGAGTACGGGATCCGGGTCAACGGCATCAACCCCGACGGCGTGGTCCGCGGCTCCGGGATCTTCGCCGGCGGCTGGGGCGCCAAGCGCGCCGCCGTCTACGGCGTGCAGGAAGAGGAACTGGGCAAGTACTACGCCCAGCGCACCCTGCTCAAGCGCGAAGTGCTGCCCGAAAACGTGGCCAACGCCGCCGCCGTGCTCACCGGCAGCGAGCTCTCCCACACCACGGGGCTCCACATCCCCGTGGACGCCGGCGTGGCCGCGGCCTTCCTGCGATGAGCCTTCCTAGGATGAACCTTCCTGCGCTGAACACTGCGCCACCAGCGGATACCGCACCCAGCGGCGGCCCGTTCGCCGGGAATGTCGTTGCCGGCAGTGCTTTTGCCGCAATCGACATCGGTGCGTCCTCGGGCCGGGTCATCCTGGGCCGGGTCGCGGGCAGTCCCGGTGGGGCGAGGGCCGAGCTGGAGACCGTGCACCGGTTCCCCAACGGGGTCAAGGAGCTCGACGGCGGCCTCCGCTGGGACTTCGACGCGCTGTTCGCCGAGGTCCTCGCCGGGCTCGCGGCCGCCGCCACGGCGGCAGCGGCCCGCGGCGAGAGCATCGCCAGCATCGGGATCGACACCTGGGCCGTGGACTACGGGCTGGTCAACGACGCCGGTGACCTGGTCGCGGCGCCGTTCAGCTACCGCGACGACCGGTCCCGTGCCGCCATCTCCCGGGTCCACGAAAAACTCGATCCGGCCCGGCTCTACGCCACCACCGGGCTGCAGTTCCTGCCGTTCAACACGATCTACCAGCTCGCCACGGAGCCGGCGCTGGAGGGGCTGCAGGCGCTGCTCATTCCGGACCTCATCGGGTTCCTGCTCACCGGCCAGCGCCGCACAGAGGCCACCAACGCCTCCACCACCGGGCTCTTCGACGCCGTCGCGGGGGAGTGGGCCACGGAGTTCCTCACCGCCCTGGACCTCCCCACGAACCTGTTCCCGCCGCTGATCCAGCCCGGCGAGACCGTCGGCACCCTCACCAAGGACATCGCGGCACGCCTGGGACTTCCCGAAACCACCGCGGTGGTAGCTGTCGGCTCGCACGACACCGCCTCGGCCGTCGCCGCCGTCCCGGCGGACGCCGGAGGTGCTGGCGCCGGAGGTGCTTACGAGAATTTCGCCTACGTCTCCTCCGGCACGTGGTCCCTGGTCGGCGTCGAACTGTCCCACCCGGTCCTGACCGAGGCCAGCCGGACCGCGAACTTCACCAACGAACGCGGCGTGGACGGCACCATCCGCTACCTGCGCAACGTCGGCGGCCTCTGGCTGCTCAGCGAATGCCAGCGCACCTGGGCCGCCGAAGGCTACCGGCCGGGGCTCGAGGAACTGCTCGACGCGGCCGCGACTCTTCCGCCCGGCGGCCCGGTCATCAACGCCGACGACCCCTGTTTCATCGCCCCGGACAACATGCCCGAACGGATCCGGGCCGCGGTCCGGAACACCGGCGCTGTCTTGCCGGAGCATCCCGCGCACATCGTGCGGTGCATCCTGGACAGCCTCGCCGCCGGCTACGCCCGGACCATCGCCGACGCCGAACGGCTCGCGGACGTCCGGGCCGGCGTCGTGCACATTGTGGGCGGCGGATCCCAGAACCGGCTCCTGTGCCAGCTCACCGCCGACGCCACCGGCAAACGCGTGATCGCCGGACCCGTGGAAGCCACGGCCCTGGGCAACGTCCTGGTCCAGGCCCGCGCCGCCGGCGTGCTCAGCGGCGGGCTGGGGGAACTGCGCGCCGTGGTGCGTGCCTCCCAGCACCCGGCGGAGTACGTGCCCTCAGCCCGTGCCGCACACCAGAGCGTCGTCCCCAGCGGAGGTGCCCAGTGAGGATCGCGCTTTTCGCCACATGCATCGTTGACGCCATGTATCCGGCCACGGCCCGCGCCACGGTGTCCATCCTGGAACGCCTCGGCCACGAGGTTATCTTTCCGGCCGGCCAGGCCTGCTGCGGGCAGATGCACGTCAACAGCGGCTACTTCAAGGAGGCCCTGCCCGTCGTCGCCAACCATGTGAAGGCCTTCGAAGACGATGAGTACGACGTCGCCGTCGCACCGTCCGGCTCCTGCGTCGCCTCCGTGAAGCACCAGCACCCCATGGTCGCCCGCCGCTGCGGGGACGCCGGGCTGGAAGCCCGGGCCGCCGCCGTCGGAGCCAAAACCTACGAGCTCTCCCAGCTCCTGGTGGATGTCCTGGGCGTCACCGACGCAGCGGCGCAGCTGGGCTCGTACTTCCCGCACCGGATCGCCTACCACCCCAGCTGCCACGGCATGCGTCTGCTCCGGCTCGGCGACCGCCAACTGGACCTGCTGCGCTCGGTCGGCGGCATCGAAGTGGCCGAACTGCCCGAGGCGGACCAGTGCTGCGGCTTCGGCGGCACCTTCTCGATGAAGAACGCGGACGTGTCCTCGGCGATGCTGGCGGACAAGACCGCCAACATCTGCGGCACGGGCGCCGACCTTTGCGCCGGAGGCGACGCATCCTGCCTGATGCACATAGGCGGCGGACTGTCCCGGCAGGGCAGCGGCGTCACCACGATGCACTTCGCCGAGATCCTGGCCAGCACCCTCGAGAATCCCGCCGCCGTCTCCGGCGACGTCCGCCTCACCACCGGAAGGACCGCACGATGAGCGGCACATTCCTGGGGATGCCGTCCCTGCCGGTCTTCGGCATCGGCAACCTGCACGAACACGAGCCCTTCCCGAAAGCCGCCCGCCGCGAGCTCAGCAACCCCCAGCTGCGGGCCAATCTTGGCCATGCCACCCGGACCATCCGGGACAAGCGGCTGGCCGTCGTGTCCGAACTCCCCGACTGGGAGGAGCTGCGCGAGGCGGGCCGGGCGATCAAGGAATCCGTCATGGCCCGCCTGCCGGAGCTGCTCGAAGAGTTCGAGGCGAACTTCACCGCCCGCGGCGGGACCATCCACTGGGCCCGGGACGCCGGCGAAGCCAACAGCATTGTCGCCGCCCTCATCCGGGACCAGGACGCCACCGAGGTGGTCAAGGTCAAGTCCATGGCCACGCAGGAAATCGGCCTCAACGAATACCTCGAAGAACAGGGCATCGCGGCTTACGAGACCGACCTCGCCGAGCTCATCGTCCAACTGGACCACGACAAGCCCAGCCACATCCTGGTCCCGGCCATCCACAAGAACCGCAGCCAGGTCCGGGACATCTTCCTGCGCGAAATGGAGGGGGTGGATCCGGAGCTCACCAACGAGCCGGCCCGCCTCGCCGCGGCCGCCCGGGCACACCTGCGCCGCAAGTTCCTCAGCGCCAAGGTGGCCGTGTCCGGCGCGAACTTCGCCCTCGCAGACTCCGGGACCCTCGCCGTCGTCGAATCCGAAGGCAACGGGCGCATGTGCCTGACGCTGCCGGAAACGCTCATCACCGTCATGGGCGTCGAAAAACTGCTGCCGGGCTGGGAGGACCTCGAAGTGTTCATGCAGCTGCTCCCGCGGTCCTCCACCGGCGAGCGGATGAACCCCTACACCTCGCTGTGGACCGGCGTCACGCCCGACGACGGGCCGCAGAACGTCCATCTGGTCCTGCTGGACAACGGGCGCAGCGCCGCCCTGGCCGACGAAATGGGCCGCTCCGCGCTGCACTGCATCCGTTGCAGCGCCTGCATGAACGTCTGCCCCGTCTACGAACGCACCGGCGGGCACGCCTACGGATCCACCTACCCGGGACCGATCGGCGCGATCCTGTCCCCGTTGCTGACCGGGATCACGGCGGAGGAGAACAACTCCCTGCCCTACGCTTCGTCCCTGTGCGGCGCCTGCTACGACGCCTGCCCGGTGAAGATCAACATCCCGGACATCCTGGTGCACCTGCGCGGCGAGGACGTGGACAGCAAACGCGGCAAGAACCGCAGGAAGAGGGCGATGCCGAGCCAGATGGACGTCGGCATGAAGGCGGCCTCCTGGGCGCTGTCCTCAGGAAAGAACCTGGGCCTCGTGGAGAAGGCGTTGCCCCTGGGCCGGCTTGCCGCTGGGCCGGACCGGAAAATCACCAAACTGCCGGGCATCGCCGCCGGCTGGACCCAGAGCCGGGACATCCCCGCACCGCCGGGGCAGTCCTTCCGGCAATGGTGGAACAAGGAACACCGGGCCGCCGGACCCGATGCAGCCCCGGCGGCCGGCACCGACGCCCCCGGCCCGGAGTCCGCCGGCCCGGGATCAGCCGGAACAGAGGAGAACCCTTGAACGCGCGCGAAGCAATACTGGACCGGATCCGCTCGGCCCTACGGGACGCCCCGGCGGTACCGGAGGTGCCCCGCGACTACCGGCGCTCCTCCGGGCTGGGCGAGGAAGAGCTCATCGAACTGCTGACGGACCGGCTCCTCGACTACAAGGCGAACGTCTTCATCGAGGAAGCCGCCGAGGTGCCACAGCGGCTCGCCGCGCTGCTGGAGGGCACCGGCCGCTACGCCGCGCCGCACGGTCTGGACCAGGCGCTGTTCGCGGAGGCGGACGCTCGCGACGGCGGCTCCGGCCGCCGCGTCACCGACGCCCCCGGGCAGCGGCTCAGCGTCGAGGAGCTCGACGGGATCGACGCCGTCGTCACCGGTAGCGCCGTCGCCGTCGCCGAAACCGGCACCATCATCCTCGACGCCGCACCGGACCAGGGGCGCCGGGTCATCAGCCTCGTCCCGGACCGGCACATCTGCATTGTCCGGGCCGGGGACATTACCGCCATCCTGCCGGAGGCCCTCCGCCGGCTCGACGGCACCCGCCCGCAGACCTGGATCAGCGGCCCCAGCGCCACCAGCGACATCGAACTCGAACGCGTCGAAGGCGTCCACGGCCCCCGGACCCTGGACGTCGTGATCGTCCGCGGGTAGAAGCCGGAGACCGGGGCCCGCTTCCCTACCAGCGCGAGGGAAGCGGGCCCTCCTGGGTGGCGGCGACGGCCCCGGAAAGTCGTTTGCCCCGATCACTCAGAGGAAACTCATGTTCTTCTCAGCAGGGAGATGAACCATGGAAGCATGTACCTAGTCGACCCCAGAGCCTATGCGCATCGCCTAATGCATCCTGGCGCCTGGTTCCGCGCGACAATCCGCCGGCACGTCCCCGCCAGGGACCACGCCCGCGACCAGCAGCCCACGCACTCCAGGTTCGACTATCTGGAGGCTGGCCTCACGGGAACACTGAGCACCGCCCATTCACGGCGCAGGGCCAAGGAACTCGAGCAGGCCTTCCGGAACGGCGACGTTTCCTACGAGGACGCGTGCCTGGAGATGGAGCAACTCGAGGGGGAGCTGTGAACGGCTGACAGCGCTCGACGGACCCTACAACCTCTACAACGTCATCTGGCGCGCTCAGAACTGGGCCCTGCAGAATTGCGACGACTAGTCCGTTTTGGCTTCGGATGCCGGTGCCTGCGTTTTAGGAGCAGGTGTTGAGGAAACCTGTGGCGCCAGGGCGGGCATGGAAGGTCACCGTGTGTCCAGCGTCATCGCGGAAGATGGCCTTTGGGCCCGCCACGGTGATGGCGCCGGGCTGGTAGGGGTTCATCCAGCCTTTAGGCGGGTTTCCGTGGCCGTCGTCCAGTGCCTCGTCTGCGACGAAATAGGTGCCCTGCACGAGCGCTTCATGGATGCCGCAGTGTGTGTAGAGACTGTACGGCGAGCCTGAGGCGGCCATCGTTGTTGGCTTGGCCGGGGTCCCACTTGCCGGATCCCCCTGCATCGCGCACCCGCACAGCAGCGCCAACCCTGCAGCGGCTGCGAGGCCCAAGTGGTATCGAGTTCTCATGCCCCAAGGCTCTAGGGCGCTGCCTCAATGGTCAAGAGCCAGGCAGGCCTGCCGGCAGGCAAAAGACAGCGGGGAGGGAGGGCCCGAATGGGCTGGGCGTAGGGTGGATGGTGGACGAAAGGAGCACTTCATGAAGAAAATCCTCATGGTACTGACCAGCGTTTCCGAGATCGGCGATACCGGAGAGAAGACCGGTTACAACGTGGCCGAGGCTGCACATCCCTGGAAGGTCTTCAAGGATTCCGGGCATTTCGTCGACTTCGCGTCCATCCAGGGCGGCCAGCCTCCGCGCGACGAGGTGGACTCAGAAGATCCCATCCAGGTCGCCTTCACGGAGGACGAGACCACGCGCGCCGGCCTCTACAACACTGCCCGCGTCGACGTCGTTGATCCCGACCAGTACGACGCCGTCTATCTCGTGGGCGGCCACGGCACGATGTGGGACTTCCCGGACAGCGAAGGCTTGCAGAATCTGGTGGCCAGCGTCTACAACGCCGGCGGCTTGGTGGGAGCGGTCTGCCACGGACCGGCTGGCCTGCTGAACGTGGAATTGAAGAACGGGCTTCGCCTCGTCGAGGGCCGGAAGGTGGCCGCCTTCACCAACGACGAGGAGGTTGCCGCAGGGAAGGACAAGGTCATCCCGTTCTTCTTGGCCGACCGACTTGAGGAACAAGGCGCCACCCACGTCTCCGCTGACGTCTTCGAGGAGAAGGTCGTGGTTGACGACCGGCTGGTGACCGGCCAGAACCCGGCCTCAGCCGCCGGCGTGGCCAAGGAGATGGAGAAGCTCTTCGCAGCGGTCATCCATCAGGAAAAAGCCGAGGAACAGCACGACGCGGAGGCTCTGCGCGCCGAGAAGGACGCCGAGAAAGACGCCAAGAAGGCTGCCGCAGAAGCGGAGCACTAAC
>Ga0207691_10002053_pt1 | contig 19685 bp, 18 predicted proteins | sample KBSM13metaG_FD_184327 | JGI IMG/M metagenome (GOLD analysis project Ga0207691, IMG submission 184327) | Miscanthus rhizosphere microbial communities from Kellogg Biological Station, Michigan, USA - KBS M1-3 metaG (SPAdes) (version 2) | ecosystem: Host-associated > Plants > Roots > Rhizosphere >... | reverse complement strand
CCCGCCTCCCCATCATGACTCCGGATAGATTTGCGCAAGCCCCCCTGTTTCAAAACCGACCACGTTGCAACCACCGGGCTGACCATAGATTTGTTTGTGCGGTAGTCGCCTTCGATCCTCGTCACGGGCCGCACTGACACGGCCGACGGGGGTGCGGGAACCGGCCGCGCTCGTCGCCACGAATTTGTGGTGTAGAGGCCCAGAAAGTGAAATGCGCCTAGCTGCTCGAGAGCCGACATCGCGAGTTCAATTCATCGGTCGGTTCTAGACCACCGCGATTGGCGGACGCGCTGACGGCCATCTCCGCGCAAGTCCACGACGACGGGCAGAAACAAAGAACCCTGCGCGTGGCGCGGGGGGTTGGAAACCGCTGCCCATGGTTTCAGTCCTTGCTGGTAGCGGAAGACGATGCTGGAGATCTCACGGTAGCTCAGGATTGGCCGACAACGACTTCGCTGATCTGAATGATCGGCGTTTGATCCGTGTAGTTGGGAATGTCGGCCATGATTTCCTGCGCGTGAGGACCAAAGCCGGTCTGAAAGGCCTCTACCGAGTCACAGAAGATGTGGCACATGGCTATATAGGTGGCAGGCTGGCCTGGCCCGCCACCAGCCAACCCTCTGTCCACCGTGTAGAACTTGCAGCTTTCTCCCATCCGAGCCTGCACGAGCGGCATGTGTCTGTCTCGGTAGTACGCATGGTCGAACCGAGCGTTCGGCTTGTTCGCGTACATCACGCTTACCTTGATCATCGGGGTGCCTCCTGTGATGAGTCACTTGGCTCGGGAAGTCCGATCGTGCACGAGAAACGGCTCGCGGTTTTCAACAGAATAGACCCTGACCAGCCCTTCGCGAAAGGCAGCTCTCTGGTAGCCAAGCAGGCCCTCGAATGACCGGAACTGGTCAGCATAGCGGCACGACGGAGCGCGGCGTACGCTTCAGCCGCAAAAATCAGCGGGAGAGGGTCATGCGAGCGACTCACTTATCTGTGTTGGCCGCATTCGGGTCGGCCTGGATTCTTGCGGGCTGCGCCGCGATGGAATCGGCACCTGTGGCTGCCCCGGCACCAGCGCGCATCATCGTACTCTACGATGCCTTCGGTAAAGATGCGACGATGACCAAGGGCTGGGGTTACGCCGCCTTGGTCGAGATCAGCGGCAAGCGCATTCTGTTTGATACGGGCGACGACCCCCAGATTCTTGCAAAGAACGCCAAGGCCAAAGGTGTCGACCTCACGAGGCTTGACTTCATCGTCTTGTCACACCGCCACAGCGACCACGTGGGCGGGTTTTCGTTTCTGCGAAGTGTGAATCCGAAGGTCAAGATTTATGCACCCAAGGAGACCTTTGGTGTCTTTGGGTCCGACTTGCCCAGCACTTTTTATCGCAAGGACGATTCGCTCCCGGCCGAGATGCGTTACTACAGCGGCACGCCACCCGAGACGATGAAATTCGGCACAGCCTTTCCTGGCGCCAACATTCAGTTGATCGACAAGACCACCGAAGTGGCACCGGGCATTACGCTGATTGCCTTGGTATCCGATGCGCCCGGAACCAAGGAATTAAAGGAGTTGTCGTTGGCGATCAACACCCCGGACGGCCTCGTGCTGGTAGTTGGCTGTGCACATCCCGGAATTGAGGCCATCGTTGGCGAAGCAGCCAGGACCAATCCGCACATCCACTTCATCGCTGGAGGACTTCACCTGGTCGTGGCCCAAGACGCCGCTATCGAGAGAGTAGCCACCGCCCTGCATGATACCTACAACGTCGATTACATCGCTCCGGGTCACTGCACCGGCGAACCAGCTTTCGCCGCAATGCGAAAGCTGTTCGGTGACAGGTATCTCTATGCCGGATTGGGAACGACGCTGGGCGTGGGCGCGAACCCGCGCGCCGACTCCGATGCAAGAGCTTCGAATATCCTGAGCGACGAGTTGCGCTAACCGCGAGTGCTGAGCGTCAGGAGCGTCCGTTCTTGAAAACTCATCCTGCGGGGTGGACTGACCGCTACTGGCCCAACTGAGACTGGCAAGGCCAATTAGGATCCCACACTGGCTGCCACCTCAAGACCGGGCTGGGGCAAATAAGCGCAGATTTACATGTCCGCAGCTGGCTCGCCAAAGATTCCGAAAGTCCGGCGACGGACCGGGGCGACGGTGTGCAAAGTAATGAGCAACCTTACTCAGTTGCTATAGCCAATTGTTTTACGGGTAAGACATTCGGGCGCGCCTGATGAGCGTCAAAGCCAACGCGCTGGTGCTGGGTGTCATGCTGCGTTGGTGGCGAGGAGGAACAGCGATTCACCGCCGCTACGGCCCCTACGCCTGCCCCGACATGCCGCGCTGACGAGCGTCTGCATGCGACTGCTGCTCACCCAATGAGAACGCCGGAGAGCATCGCTCTCCGGCGTTCGTTGCGGGATCGGGGTCCCGTTGTGTTGGCCCGAACTCAGGCCTTGCGCTTGACGGGCTCCCGCGTGGTGTCGTCGTCGGTGTAGCCACCGTACTTGCCTTCGTACTGGCCTTCCCAACCCTTCACCTGGCGCTCGGCTTCCTCGCGCGTGATGCCGTACGCTTCCTGGATCCGGCCAACGAGGATGTCGCGATTGCCCTTGATGACGTCGAGCTGATCGTCAGTGAGCTTGCCCCACTGCTTCTTCACCCCGCCCTTGACCTGATTCCAGTTTCCTTTGACCTGTTCCCAATTCATGTGAAATCTCCTCATACCTATGAATCACCGGCATGCCGGTCCTGGGGAGATAGGTGCAAGCACCATGCCAGCCGGACTCGTCGGCGATATCCCTCCGGGATCGCGAATGTCGCCGCGATCCAGGATGTAGCATTTACGTGTCGCGGGTAGGATCTACTCGCGCGATCAAAGTGAGCGCGCGATGATTTCCTTGAGCACTTCGTTTGCGCCGCCATAGATGCGCTGCACGCGCGCATCCACGTAGAGTTGCGAGATCGGGTACTCCTTCATGTACCCGTAGCCGCCGAAGAGCTGCAGACATTCGTCGGCGACCTTGCTCTGCAGGTCCGTGAGCCACCATTTCGCCATCGAGGCGTCGACGGTGTCGAGCTGTCCGTCCTTGAGCTTCAGGATGCAGTCGTCGATGAAAACCCGGGCGACGTGCACCCACGTCCGAACCTCGGCGAGCTTGAAGCGTGTGTTCTGCATCTCGAGCAACGCCTTGCCGAAGGCCTTGCGGTGCCGCGCATAGTCGACGGTGAGCTCGAGCGCGTACTCCATCGCCGCCACGCCGCCGATCGCGAGCAGCGTGCGCTCGTAGGGCAGATCGTCCATCAGCTGCGCGAATCCCTGGCCCTCGACTCCGCCCAGCAGGCAATCGGCGGGGACGCGCACGTCGTCGAAGAAAAGCTCGGCCGTGTCCCAGCCGTTCTGACCGATCTTGTCGAGCACGCGCCCGACACGATAACCCGGCTGATCGCGCGTCTCGACCATGATGATCGAGATGCCCTTGGCGCGCTGTCCGGGATCGGTCTTGGCCACCACGGCGACGAGCCCGGCGTGATAGCCGTTCGAGATGAAGGTTTTCGAGCCCTTGATGACGTAGTGTCCGTCGTCGTGGTGCGCGCGCGTCTTGACCGCCTGCAGATCGGAGCCCGCGCCCGCCTCGGTCATCGCGATCGCGCCGACCAGCTCGCCGCTGGCCATCCGCGGCAGCCAGCGCTTCCTCTGTTCCTCGGTGCCGTAGTTGAGCAGGTAGTGCGCGACGATGCTGTGCACCGAGTGACCGAGGCTGGTTATGCCGCGACGGCCGAGCTCCTCGACCACGATCGCCTCATGACGAACGTCGCCGCCGACCCCACCGTAGCGGTCAGGGATGTCGGTGCACAGGAGGCCAACCTCGCCGGCCTTGTTCCACAGCTCGCGGTCGACGTGGTGCTGCTCTCGGAAGCGCGCATCGTGCGGCAGGATCTCGCTCTCGACGAAGCGACGCGCCGCATCCCGGAACAGATCGAGTTCATCGTCCATCCACGGCGATCGATAGTCGGCCATGCGTGCCGCCTCAGCCGTAGCCCATGACGGCCTTCACCTCGAGAAACTCCTCCAGCCCGAATGCGCCCCACTCGCGGCCAAGGCCGGATTGCTTGTAGCCGCCGAACGGCGCGGCGGTGTCGAGCCCCTGCCCGTTGAGGTGAACGTTCCCGGCCCGGATGCGACGCGCCACCGCGCGCGCGTGCTCCAGATCGCCAGACGACACGTAGCCCGACAATCCGTACGGCGTGTCGTTCGCGATGCGGATTGCCTCGTCTTCGTCGGTGTAGGGCAGTATGCAGAGCACGGGACCGAAGATCTCCTCGCGCGCGACAGTCATGTTGTTCGTCACGCCGCTGAAGATCGTCGGTCGCGTAAAAAATCCGCGGTCTAGCCCTTCCGGGCGCCCCGGGCCACCGGCGATCACGCGCGCGCCCTCCTTGATCCCGGTCTCGATCAGTGCCTGCACCCTGCGCCACTGGGCACCGCTCGCCTGCGGACCCATGGTCGTGGCCGGGTCGAGCGGATCGCCCACCTTGACCTTGGCGAGCGCCGACAACGCAACCTGCTCGACCTCCGGCGTGCGCAGCGACGGAACCAGCATCCGCGACGGCGCGTTGCAGCTCTGGCCGGTGTTCAACATCATCGTCGCGACGCCATGAGTGACCGCCTTACGGAAGTCCGCATCGTCGAGCAGGATGTTGGGCGATTTGCCGCCGAGCTCGAGCGCGACCTTCTTGACCGTGTCGGCCGCCGCCTTGTCCACGAGGATTCCGGCGCGCGTGGAGCCGGTAAAGGAGATCATGTCGATCCCGGGGTGACCGGCGAGCCCGGCACCGACCGTCGGCCCGTCACCGTTGACCAGATTGAAGACGCCTTTCGGCACGCCCGCCTCGTGCAGGATTTCGGCGATCACCAGCGCCGAGAGCGGTGCCATCTCGCTTGGCTTCAGAACCATGGTGCAGCCGGCCGCGATCGCCGGTGCAACCTTGCAGGCAATCTGGTTTGCCGGCCAGTTCCAGGGCGTGATCATCCCGATGACGCCGATCGGCTCGCGCACGATGCGAGTCGCTCCCTGGGCGCGCTCGAACTCGAAGGCGGCGAGGACGTCCATCGCGACCTTGAAATGGCCCACCGCCGACGGCGCCTGCATCGGTCGCGACACTGTCGCGAGCGGCGCACCCATCTCCTCCGTGATTGCTTGCGCCAGGTCGTCCATCCGGTGCTTGCACGCGTCCACGATCCGCCCGAGCACGGCGATCCGCTCCTCACGACTGGTCCGCGACCAGCCGTCGAACGCCCGTCGCGCCGCCGCGACGGCGCGATCGACGTCGGTGCGGTCGCCGAGCGAGATCACCGCAACGACCGCCTCGGTCGCGGGATTTACGACCTCAAACGATCGCGCCGCCGCCGGGCCGATCCACGCGCCGTCTATGTAGAACCTGCGATACTCCCTCATTCGAGCGCCCCGTATGTCCATCGACCCCAGAACAGCGACGAGAATAACGTAGGTGGCCGACCTCAGCATCCCCGATCGCCCGAAGGCGCGTTCGCTCCGGCCGCTGCGCGCGCTCTGGCCGTATTTAAGGCGCTATCGCGGCACGATCCTGCTTGCGCTGCTCGCATTGCTGACGGCCTCTGCCGCGATGCTCGCGCTGCCGGTCGCCCTCCGATACCTGATCGACGAGGGCATGAGCACCGGCAGCACTGAGACAGTCAACCGGTACTTCATCGCGTTTCTCGCCGCCGCGGGCGCCTTCGGCATCTTTGCCGCGTTGCGCTTCTACCTGGTCACCTGGCTCGGCGAACGGGTAATCGCCGACCTGCGATCGGACGTCTATTCGCGCGTCATCCGCATGGACCCGACGTTCTTCGAAGTCACCCGTACGGGAGAGGTGTTGTCGCGGCTCACGGCCGACACGACACTGGTGCAATCCATCGCGGGTGTAAATCTCTCGATCACCTTGCGCTCGACGATCACGATCATCGGCAGCCTGGTCATGCTCGCGATCACGAGCCTGAAACTCACCGGTCTCATCCTCGTGCTGATCCCGCTCATCCTCGGCCCGCTGGTGACCCTCGGGCGGCGCGTCCGCCGGCTGTCGCGCACTTCTCAGGACCGGATCGCGGATACGAGCGGGCTCGCGGGTGAGTCGCTCAACGCGATCCAGACGGTACAGGCGTTCACGCTAGAGGACGCGCACGCGCACCGCTTCGGTCAGGCCGTCGAGGATTCCTTCCGTGCGGCGGTCCGTCGCACACGCGTTCGGGCGATGCTGACCGCCGCTGTGACCGCGCTGGCATTCGGCGGCGTGACCTGGGTGCTCTGGGTCGGCGCACACTCGGTCCTGCGCGGCGAGATGAGCAGCGGACAGCTGAGCCAGTTCCTGATGTACGCGGTGTACGTGGCCGTCGCCGCGGCGTCGCTCTCGGAGATGTGGGGCGAGATCCAACGCGCGGCCGGCGCGATGGAGCGGCTCGTCGAGCTCAAGAACGCCTCCCCGGCCATCGTGGCGCCAGCGAACCCCGTGGCCCTGCCAGAAACCGGCCGGGGCGCGATTCGCTTCGAGCACGTGTCCTTCCGTTACCCGTCGCGGCCCGAGACCGCTGCGCTGGACAATTTTGATCTTTCGATTGCGCCTGGCGAGACCGTCGCTTTCGTCGGACCGTCTGGCGCCGGCAAGAGCACGACTTTTCAGCTCCTGCTGCGCTTCTATGATCCGGCGGCGGGTCGCGTGCTCGTCGACGGCGTCGACATCTCGCGCGCCGATCCGCGCGCGCTCCGCCAGCGGATCGGGCTCGTGCCGCAGGAAACGATGCTGTTCGCCGCGAGCGCAAGGGAGAACATCCGCTATGGCCGGCGCGGCGCGACCGACGCGGAGGTCGAGGCGGCCGCGGTCGCCGCCGCAGCCGACGAGTTTATTCGGCGGCTCCCGGACGGCCACGACACATTCCTCGGCGAACGCGGCACGCGACTCTCAGGGGGTCAGCGTCAGCGAATCGCGATCGCGCGCGCGATCCTGCGCGACCCGCCGATCCTGCTGCTCGACGAGGCAACGAGCGCGCTCGATGCGGAGAGCGAGCGACTGGTGCAGCAGGCGCTCGAGCGGCTGATGCGCGACCGCACGACCATCGTCATCGCGCACCGGCTCGCGACGGTGCTCAAGGCCGATCGCATCGTGGTCATGGACCACGGGCGTATCGTCGCGGTCGGCTCGCACGGCGAGCTCGTGCGGAGCAACGCGCTCTACGCACATCTCGCTGCGCTGCAGTTCACCGACGGCGGCGCCGCAGCGGCGCCCGCCGCATGAGGTCGCACGGATGAGCGACGATCTCCCGCTCGGGCGCGCGGTGCCCGGCTGGACTGCTCGACCACGCCCGCCGCGGGCGGCGATGCAGGGACGGTTCTGCCGGCTCGAGCCGCTGTCTGCCGAGCGTCACGCGGACTCGCTCTTCGATGCGAACGCCCTCGACCGCGAGGAGCGCATGTGGACATACCTGCTCCGAGGCCCTTACGGGAGCCGCGCCGAGTACCGCGCCTACCTGGAGAAGTGCTCGGCGAGCGAGGACCCGCTCTTCTTCGCGATCGTGGATGCTGGTCTCGAGCGCGCGACCGGGCTGGGGTCGTATCTCCGGATCGAGCCCGCGCACGGCGTCATCGAGGTGGGGCACCTGGCGTTCTCGCCGCTGCTGCAGCGCACCGCCGCGGCGACCGAGGCGCTGTACCTGATGATGCGGCAGGTCTTCGAGCTCGGCTATCGGCGCTACGAATGGAAGTGCGACGCATTGAATGCACGCTCGTGTCGCGCCGCGGAGCGACTCGGGTTCACCTTCGAGGGGATCTTTCGCCAGGCGGTCGTCTACAAGGGGCGCAACCGCGACACGGCGTGGTACGCCATCATTGACAGCGACTGGCCGGCGATCGATGCCGAGTTCCGACGCTGGCTTGCTCCCGATAACTTCGATTCAAGAGGTGTCCAGCGCACGCCGCTTCAGAACGGCGTTCCGAAGACGAGCCGGTAGACCGAGAGATCGTCGCCGAAGCGATAGCCGAGCCCGATCCGCGGCAGAGGAATGCGCCACAGCCGCAGCGGCTCGGTTGCCCCGAAGGTGACGCCGAGCTCGAAGTGCGCGTCGCCTCGCTCACCCTCCTCGCCGTTCAAGGGGCTGTCCGGTTTATCGACGAACAGGTCGCTGAAGCCGTACACGAGGTAGTCCGCGCGCCGGCCGTAGCCCGCAACATCGAAGGGCCGGCGAGCCGTCACCCCGAGGCGAAGGCGTGTGAAATCGTCGCTGCGGTCGAGCGAGCGCTGGTCTACGCTCGTGTAGAGAAGCTCGTCATAGAGCTGCCAGCTCGTGCCGCGAGCAGTCAGGTCGTACAGGCTGCGCAGCCCCGCGGCGTAGATACGCTGATCGAGATCGCTGCTGCGGTCGCGCGCGACCCCCGCCTCGACAAATGGCTCGAGTCGCCAGCGTGGCGAGAGCATGACCTCGAGCACGAGTCCGGGCACGAAGCTCAGCGAGTCGAGAGACTCCGGCAGACCGGTGTGGACGACATCGACGGGCTCGAAGTCGAGGAAGCCCAGGGTCACCGGCAAAGTCAGCCTCGGGCGAACGCGTGCATCGGCCGCGTGATCGAACTCGTAACCAAACGGCAGCTTGTATACCTGCAGCGTGCGCCCCGACATGGAGTAGACGCCGGAGCCGAGCTGAGACGCGAAGCCGAAATCGATCACCTCCTGCTCGGAGCTACTGAGCAGCGCCTGCGCGTGGGCGGCGAAGCTCAGAAAAAAGATGAGAAGGAAGGCCGCCGCGGTTCGCATTGGTGCATTCGAGACTACACGAAGCGCCCCGGTGGATGCTTGCCGCGTCGTGCACCACCCCTTAGGCTGGCGACCCTCAAGTGAGGAACAAGCGAGTGATACAGAACAGCTGCTCATGGCCGCGCCGGACCGTGCTCGTCGCGGCGTGGATCTGCGCCTCCTCGGGCGCAGCACCCGCCGCGGACGACGGCGAGGCGGCGTTTCGCGAACTGTACCGTGAGCTGGTCGAGATCAACACGACCCTGTCCGAGGGCAGCTGCACCGCTGCGGCAGAAGCGATGGCCGGTCGCCTGCGGGGTGCAGGCCTCCCGGCGGACGCCATCGAGGTGCTGGTGCCCGCCGATCAGCCAAAGGACGGCAACCTGGTCGCGAGACTCGAGGGCCGCGAACCGGGGCTGGACCCGATTCTTCTGCTCGCGCACATCGACGTCGTCGAGGCGAAGCGCGCGGACTGGGAACGCGACCCGTTCAAGCTGGTCGAGGAGAACGGTTTTTTCTACGCGCGTGGCGCGAGCGACGACAAGGCGATGGCCGCGATCTTCACCGACAGCCTGATTCGCTACCGCAAGGAAGGTTTCCGTCCGCTCCGGACCATCACCCTCGCCCTCACCTGCGGTGAGGAGACCTCGCGGATTCACAACGGCGTCATCTGGCTGCTCGAGAACCGCCCCGAGCTCCTTCGCGCGAAGTTCGCGCTCAACGAGGGCGCGAGCGGCCTGCTGGATGAAAACGACCGTCCGGTCGAGCTCGGAATTCAGGCGGGCGAGAAGGTCTACCAGGACTTCACGCTGGAGACTGCGAACGTGGGGGGACACAGCGCGCGGCCGGAGCGGGTCAACGCGATCAACCAGCTGGCGGCCGCGCTCTCGAGGATCGCTTCCTACCAGTTTCCGATCGAGCTCAACTCCACGACCCGCGCGTACTTCGAGCACCAGGCGGCGACGGCGCCGCCCGAGGTGGCAGCCGACGTCCGTGCGATCCTCGCGAATCCGCCGTCCGAGGAGGCCGCAGAACGCATCTGGTTACGCAACCCGAGCTGGAACGGCACGTTGCGGACGACTTGTGTCGCGACAAAGATCGAAGGCGGGCATGCGGAGAACGCCCTCCCGCAGCGGGCAAAGGCGAACGTCAACTGCCGGATCCTCCCCGGTACGACGATCGAGGCGGTGCAGGAGCAGCTCACGCGGCTCGTCGCGGACCCCGGCGTCAGGATCTCATTGCAGGGCGATCGTGGCATCACGGCGCCGGTCCCGCCGCTGACCTCGCAAGTCGTCGACCCGGCGACGCGCGTCGCCGCGCGGATCTGGCCCGGCGTGCCGCTCGTCCCAACCCTGACTCCGGGCGCGACCGACGGGCGGCTGCTCAATGCCGCGGGCATGCCGACCTACGGTCTCTCGGGCCTCTTCTACGATGCGGAGGGCAGCCGCGCCCACGGACGCAACGAGCGCATACGCGTCAAGTCGCTGTTCGACGGCCGGCGCTTTCTGCACGAAGTGGTAAAGACCTACGCCGACGCCCCGGACTGACGCCGGACGCCGCGGGCTCAGACGGCGCGGATCGGCGAGTCGATGGTGCGTTCGTTGCGGACGTTGCCGGTGTTGAGCGTGCTCGCGGGCTCGAAGAGCAGCACGTGCACTTCCTCTTCCGCCACCGGCAGATGCTCGACGCCACGCGGTACAATCAGAAACTCGCCCGGGCCGATCGCAATGTCGCGGTCGCGTAGCCGCATCCGGAGCCGCCCCTGGACCACGAGGAAGAGCTCGTCCTCTTCCTCGTGGTGATGCCAGACGAACTCACCCTTGAGCTTGACGAGCTTGACGTGCTGGCCATTGAGCTCGCCGACGATGCGCGGGCTCCACGGCTCCGAGAAGCGGGTGAGCTGCTCTGCGATGTTGACCTTGTCCACGCTCACTCCCTGCCGCCAGGCGTTTCATGGACGACCGCTCTGGAGCGTGTTCAGGATCCAGAGCGCGACCGCGAGGAACAATTGTATGGCAGCGAATTCCATGTCGGATCCTCCTTGCGCCATTGTGGCGCAGCGGATGATCGGCGCGCTCTGTTGCTGCGCTGCGTCAAGCGCCTGACGGAGGGATCAATTCATCCTCGAGCGAGCGCTGCGTCGCACCCGGCGCCGGAGCAGGCCATGGCGTCACGAAACCGTCACGGGTATGGTCGAGAAATGTCTACATCTCTCGACTGCGCCGGGTCGGCGCGGCGCGCCGTAACTGTTCTGCTGGTCGGCGCGCTGCTCGGCCTCGGATCGACGACGGTGCCCGCCGAGACGCTGCTCGTGGTGCGCAAGTCTGCAGGCGCCGTCGACTTCGTGGATCCGGGTTCGGGCCTCACGCTTTCGAGCGTAGCGGTCGGTTTCGCGCCTCACGAGATCAGCCGCTCACCCGACGGGCGCCTCGCCGCCGTGTCCAACTACGGCACGCGCGAGGAGCCCGGCGCGACCCTGAGCATCCTCGACCTCGAGCATCCTCGAGAGCTCCGCCGCATCGAGCTCGGTGCGTGGCGGAGGCCGCACGGAGTCGTGTGGTTCGAGCAGGATCGTATCGCCGTGACCACGGAGGAGCCTGCCGCGCTGCTCATCGTCGATCCACGCGCAGCACGAGTGATGAGGCAGATGCCCACCGAGCAGGCCGGCTCGCACATGGTCGCGGTGATATCCGACCCGTTGCACGCCTTCGTCACCAACCGCATAGCCGGCACGACCACCGTCATCGACCTGGCAAGCGGTCGCAAGCTCGCCGATGCGCCGACCGGCGCCGGTTCGGAAGCGATCGCGGTGACGCGCGACGGTCGCGAGGTCTGGGTGGCGGCGCGCGAGGCAGGTACGATCACGGTGCTCGACGTGCAAACGAATGGAGTGCTTGCCACCCTCACGGTGCCGGGCCAACCCATCCGTATCGTGATGACACCGACCGGTACCGCGCTCGTGAGTTGTGCGGAATCGGGCGAGGTCGTCGCGTTCGACGCGCGAAACCGCCGGCAGACGGGGCGCGTAACGCTCGACGTCCAGCTCCCGGCGGGTTCAGGCGCGCGTGCGGGAGGTGCGTCCGCAACCGGTGCGGTGCCGGTCGGTATCTCGATTGCCCGTGACGGCACGGTCTTTGTCGCTGCCACGCGGGCCGACAAGGTCGTGGCTCTTGCCCTGCCCGCCTTGACCGTGACGCGCACCATCGACGTTCCGGGCGAGCCCGACGGCATGGCGCTCACGCCGATCATGCCGCAGGCGGTCTGTCACGCTTGCGAGGCGCCCGCCGATCCCTATGCGCCCGGTGAGGCCGATTGAGACCGGTAAGATGCGCGCCAGTGAGAATCCCTTGATTTCCTGAAGGAAGCAGACTCATGCGAACGATCGTTGCACTTGCCGCCACCGGCCTCGCCGGATACCTGGTCTCCACTGCACAGGCGCAGACGGACCCGACCCGAGAATCGACCCCCGCGACGCCCCTGTCGACGACAGTTGGCCTGGTCGTATTTCCCGCGAAGAACCAGACCAGAGACCAGCAGGCGACAGACGAGACCGAGTGCTACGCCTGGTCAAAACAGCAGACCGGGGTGGATCCATTCGCGGCTCCGACTCAGGCACCGGCCACAGCAAAGGCAGAGCCCGCGCCAGCCGCCGAGTCGAAGCACGGCGGCGAGCGCCTGCGGGGTGCGGCGCGGGGCGCCGCTGCCGGCGCCGTAGTCGGCGAGATCGCCGACGACGATGCGAGCGAGGGCGCCGCCATCGGCGCGACTGTCGGAGTCGTCAAGGGCGGTCGTGAGCAGCGGCAGGCGCAAGCCCAGGCCAAGGAGGACGCGGCCGCGCAACAGCAAGCGGCCACGGCCCAGACGGAGCAGGCCGCCGCGGATCAGAAGGCGATGTTCAACAAGGGATTTGCAGCGTGCCTCGAGGCGCGCGGTTACACCGTCAAGTAGTCGCGACCTCCAGCCGGCCCTCGATGCAGTTTCCATAGAGCCGCTCGAAGTCGCGCTCGGTCATCCGCCGCGGGTTGCCGGCGGTCGAGGGATCGTTGAGTGCCTGCGGGGCGAATTCCGCCGCGTGCTCGCTGCGCACGCCCAGACCCGCAAGCGTGTTCGGTATGCCGATCTGCTCGCGCAACTCGAGCAACCAGCGACGCACGCCGGCGTATGAACGTTCGGAGAGGCTCATCCAGGCTGCGAGCCGAGCCATCTTGTCCTCGATCTCCGCGCGGTTCCATTCGAGGACGTACGGCATCACCACGGCATTGGTGAGCCCGTGATGTGTGTTCAAGTTCGCCGAGCACGGGTGGCTCAGGCTGTGCATCGCGCCGAGCCCCTTCTGAAACGCGGTGGCGCCCATCGCCGAGGCGACCAGCATGTACGAGCGCGCCTCGAGATTCGTGCCGTCACGTACCGCGACCGGCAGCCAGTCCTTGATCAACCGGATCCCCTCGACCGCGATGCCTTCCGCCATCGGGTGGAAGTACGGTGAGCAGTAGGCCTCGAGGTTATGCGAGAGCGCGTCCATGCCGACCGCCGCGGTCACCTTCGGTGGCAGCCCGATTGTGAGCTCCGGATCCTCGATCACGAGCGCAGGAAGCATCTTCGGGTGAAAGATGATTTTCTTGGTGTGATCGCGCACATCGGTGATGACCGAGGCGCGGCCGACCTCGGAACCGGTTCCAGCCGTGGTGGGCACTGCGACGACGGGTGCCATGCCCTCGGTCCGCACACGCGTGTACCAGTCATCGCGGTCCTCGAAATCCCAGATCGACCGGTCCTGCCCGACCATGAGCGCGATGGCCTTCGCGGCGTCGAGCGCGCTGCCACCGCCGAAGGCGATGACGCCGTCGTGCTGCCCGCTGCGATACACGGCGACGCCGCCGCTGACGTTGGCTTCGACCGGGTTGCCCTGCACGTCGGCGTAGACCTCGCAGGCGAGCCCCGCGCGCCGGCACGATTCCATCGCGGAGCCGATCATCGGCAGCGCGGCGAGGCCCGGATCGGTCACCAGCAGCGGACGCTGCATGCCAAGGGCGCGGCAGGCATCTGGGAGCTCGGCGATGCGGCCGGCGCCAAAGCGGATCGAAGTCGGGTAGTTCCAGTTGCCGCGCAGTTTCTTCGCCATCTCAGGTCCTGGTGCGAAGGTGGAACGATTTCGGCCGCGTCAGGTGCTCGTAGCCGATCGTCGAGAGCGTGCAGCCTCGTCCCGAGTCCTTGACGCCGACCCAGGCGAGCGCGGGATCGAGATAGTCGCACCGGTTCATGAACCAGGTTCCAACCTGGACCTGGTCGCCGATCGCGAGCGCTGCCGCCTCATCGCCGGTCCAGATCGCCGCCGTCAGTCCGAACTTGCTATCGTTGATGAGCGTGACCGCGGCCTCGTCGGATGCGACCTTCATGATGCCCGCAACCGGACCGAAGATCTCCTCGCGCATTACCGGCATGGAGTGATCGACGTCGAGCAGCAACTGCGGCGCCAGATACTGCCGCCCTCCCCGTCCTTCGCCGAAGTCCGCGCCGTTGAACGCCGGTCGTGCGCCGGCGCCGATCGAAAGATCGATCTGCCTCACTATGGTGTCGGCGGCCGCCGGGCGCACTACCGGGCCGAGCGTCGTTTCCAGCGCAAGCGGATTGCCCAGCACGTACCCGCGGGTGAGCCCGATCCAGCCCTCGACGAAGTCGTCGTAGACGCGCTCGTGCACATACACGCGCTGCATGCCGCAGCAACTCTGTCCAGAGTTGAAGTACGCGCCATCGACCAGGTTCTCGACCGCGTGCGCGACATCGGCGTCGTGGCGCACGTACGCCGCATCGCAGCCGCCGAGCTCGAGCCCGGTGCCGACGAAGCGCTCGGAGGCGGCGCGCTGCACCGCGTGACCGCCCGCCACGGAGCCGGTGAACGCGACGAAATCGACGCGCGGGTCGCGGATCAGGCGGTCGGTGTCCTCGTGGCTCATGTGCAGGACCTGGAAAACGCCATCGGGCAGCCCGGCCTCGCGGAAGCATTCGGCGAACCGCTCCGCGCAGAGCGGCGTCTGCGCCGAATGCTTGAGCAGCACCGCGTTGCCCGCGAGGACCGCCGGCACGACGCTGTTTACTGCGATCAGGTACGGGTAGTTCCACGCCGCCACGGTCAGTATCACGCCCAGCGGCTCGCGGCGAAGGAAGCGCGTAAAGCCGTCCTTGCGGCCGACGTCGATATCCGCGACCGCTTCCGGCCCGATCTCGATCATGTGCCGCGCACGCTCGAGGGTTCCGCGGACCTCGTTCGGCGCGTAACGGATCGGCCGACCCATCTGCCAGCTGAGCTCGGTGGCGATCACGTCGCGGCGGGCCTCGAATGCGGTGCAGAAACGCGTCAGGATGGCGGCACGCTCGCGGACCGGCACCGCGCGCCAGCGGCCAAACGCACGCACAGCGTGCTCGAGCGCACCCTCGATCTGCGACGCGCTGGCAAGCTCTCGCTCCGCGTATACGTGGCCGTCTACGGGACTGATGGTGCGCTGCACGGTCATGCGGAGAGCATATCCGACAGCAGCACCCAGGTCGGCGCATGATCGCTCGGTTTCGGCTCGCCTCGCACCCATCGGTCCACGTTGGCGTCGACCAGGCGCGGAGCGAGCTCCTCGCTCAGCAACAGGTGATCGATCCGCAACCCCGAATTGCGCGCCCAGTGATCCCGGAAGTAATCCCAGAACGTATAGATGCGCTCCTCGGGATGCCGGGCACGGAGCGCGTCGGTCCAGCCCTGGTCGAGGAGCCGCTGATAGGCAGCCCTGGTCTGGGGTTGGAGTAGCGCGTCCTTGCGCCATGACTTCGGGTTGTAGATGTCGAAATCGGTCGGCACCACGTTGTAGTCGCCCGCCAGGATCACCGGCTGGCGCGACTTGAGCAGTGTCTGCGCGTGCTCGTTGAACCGCTCGAACCAGGCAAGCTTGTAGTCGAACTTCGGGCCGGGCTGGGGATTGCCGTTCGGCAGGTACAGGCAGCCGACGATGACTCCATCGATGGCCGCTTCGATATAGCGGCTGTGCGACTCATCCGGGTCGTTTGGCAGGCCCCTGCGCGTCTCAACGGGCTCCCCGCCCTTCTGCAGGATGGCGACCCCATTGTAGGAACGCTGACCGTGCCAGATGGCGCCGTATCCCGCGCTACGAATCGCGAGCTGGGGAAAGGCTTCGTCGGGTGCCTTGAGCTCCTGCAGGCAGACGATATCGGGAGATTCCCTCGCCAGCCAGTTGAGAAGCGCCGCCAGGCGTCCGTTGATGCCGTTGATGTTGAAAGTGGCAATCTTCATCGCTATAGCTTACGCATGCAGGATTTCTCCTACAGCTGAATGAAACTCCGACTTACGCCTGCGTGTCGCCTCTGAACGACGCTTCATGCGCAGACGCCCGCGGCAGGCGGCGTTACCTTTGCATCGGGCCGATCGAATCCGTTTTCCATGGAAACAAGCCCAAGGAGTACCACATGAACGCGTTAATCAAAGTTGCGGCACTGGCCGCAGTGTTGTCCGCCCCTGCAGCATTTGCGCAGGATAATCCCTCCACCCAGCCCAGCGCGCAGGCCAGCGGGCAGTCCGCCGACTACGCGAAGCTCGACGCAAATGGCGACGGAAGCATCAGCAAGGACGAAGCGAAGATGGATCCGACGCTTTCGGCCAAGTTCAGCGAGCTTGACAAGGACAAGAGCGGTTCGCTGAGCACCGCCGAGTTGACCGCTAGCAAGGACAAGTAACTCTGAACGTCGTGCGGGTCGTGGGCGGGGCAGGTGACTGCCCCGCCCCGATTCCGTCAGATGATCTCGAAATACCGCGCGAGCTCCCAGTCGCTGATGTGCTTGCGGAACTCGCGCTCCTCCCACTCGCGCGTCGCGGCGTAATGCTCGACGAAATCGCTGCCGAACCAATCGCGCGCCACCTTCGAACCCTTGAGCCGCTGCGCGGCGTCCCACAGCGTACGCGGCAGCGCAAGCCGCGCCGGAAATTTGCGGTCGTAGGCGTTGCCGGTCACCTGGGCCTCGGGCTCGACTCGGTTCTCGATTCCCCAGAGCCCCGACGCCAGCGCTGCGGCGAGAATGATGTAGGGGTTCGAGTCTGCCGCCGCGATTCGGAACTCCACTCGCTGTGACTTCGGGCTGCCCGGGATGACACGCAATGCGGTGGTGCGGTTCTCCGCGCCCCAGGTCGCATCGGTCGGCGCCCAGAACCCCGGTATGAGCCGTCGATAGGAGTTGATCGTCGGTGCGATCATCGCGAGCAGCTCCGGCATCAGCCGCTGCTGACCGCCGACGAACCAGCGCATCGTCTCGCTCATCGAGTGCGGCTGTCCCGAGTCGTGGAACACCGGCGCGCCGTCCTTCGATTTCAGCGACAGGTGAATGTGTCCGCTCTGGCCCGGCCAGTCCTTCGACCACTTCGCCATGAAAGTAGCCATGAGACCGTGCTTCTGCGCAACCACTTTGGCAAAGGTCTTGAAGAGCGCCGCCTTGTCGGCGGCCGAGAGCGCCTTGTCGACCGTGATCGCGGCTTCCATCACTCCGGGGCCGGTTTCCTCGTGGAGACCCTCGATGCCGATGTCCATTTCGCGGAAGGTATCGAGCATCGTGCGGTAGAAATCGCTGCCCGCGCTGTTGCGGATCACCGAGTAGCCGAACCAGCCGGGCGCCATCGGCGTGAGCCCCTGGTAGTTCTTCTCGCGCACGGATTCCGGCGTTTCCCTGAAGAGGAAGAACTCGTACTCGAAACCGACATACGCCTCGAACCCGAGCGCGCGGCCGCGCTCGATCACCCGGCGCAGCAGTGCGCGGGGGCAGACGGTCTCGGCCGGCGGCGCAAACTCGCCCAGGAAGAAGAGTCCACCGTCCTCGAACGGGAGCGGTCGGCAGGAGTCGGGCAGAATGCGTACCGGCGCATCGGGATAGCCGGTGTGCCAGCCGGTAAACTTGACGTTGTCGTACAGCTGGTCCTGGCAGTCCCACCCCAGCACAACGTCGCAGAATCCAAATCCGCCCTCGAGCGCTGACAGGAACTTCTCCCGCGACACGTATTTGCCGCGCAGGATCCCGTCGATATCGAAGGCCCCGACCTTGACGTGCGGCAGACCGCGCGCCTCGACGATGGCACGCGCGTCCGCCGCGCTCTTGACCTGGCGTGGTTCCATGCAATCGCTCCGGACGGAGCGCGGCCCCGGGCACCGGGCCCGGGACCCCGCGTTACGTCAGATCTTCGTCGTCCCGTAGCCTTCCCGCTCGGGATGACCGTGCTCGCCCTTGGTGAGCGCGAACTCTTCCTCCGGCGAGAGCACGAGCTGGTGGCGGCCGACGAATGCGAAGTACAGCAGCCCCAGCACGTACCAGATCGCCGCGCCATAGACGCCGGTCCGGTAAACCGGATCCTTGAGCTGGTAGTAGAGCGTGACCAGCGCAACCACGACGGTTACGGCAGCACCGGCGACACCCAGCGGGCTGCGATACGGCCGCGCGATGTTCGGCATCGTCTGGCGCAGACGGATGAACGAGATGCCCTGCATCGCGTAGGAGATCATCGCGCCGAACACCGCCATGTTGAGCAGCGTGCCGCCGATCAGCGCACCGCCCGCTTCCGAGCCCCGCAGGAACCACACGACCAGCATGATGCCGAAGCCGAGCAGCGTGCCGGCGTAGAGCGCCATGTGCGGCACCTTGTGGGTGCCGTGGGTCAAGGACATGAACGGCATGTAGTAACCGGCGCGCGACAGCGAATAGATCTGGCGACCGTACGCGTAGATGATGGTATGGAAACTGGCGATCAGGCCGATGACCGCCAGGAACGCCAGCACCTTCGCAGTGGCGGTGCCGTAGATGACTCGGAACCCGTCAAGCAGCGGCTCGGCTGAGCTCGACAGCGAATACGCCCCGTGCATCTTGTCGGGATCCGCGGAACCGACGCCGGAATTCAGGAAGGTGATCAGGAGAGCCGAGATCATCAGCGTCGTCATGCCGTAGACCAGACCCTTGGGCATGTCCATCTTCGGGTCGTAGGACTCTTCCGCGGCAAGCGGGAGTTGCTCGATGGCGAGGAAGAGCCACACGGCGAACGGCAGTGCGGCGAGTGCCCCACCGATACCGAGCGGCAGCCATGGGCCGCTGCCGCCCGGCAACTCCATCGCCTTGCCATCCGGCCCCGCGCCGATGTTGAGCGCCCAGCGGTCGAGGTCGAAATGCGGGAGCGCGCTCACCCAGTAGAGCGCGAGCACCGCAAGAGCGCCCAGGGTCACCAACACGGAGACCTTGAATGACAGCTCCACGCCACGCAGGTTGAGGAACAGGAAGACCGCGTACGCACCTGCCCACCACAAGGGTTGCGCTGCGGCCGGCGTCTCGAAGATCGCCGTCATGTAAGCACCGATGAAGAAGACGATTACGGCCGGCGTCAGGATGTACTCGATGCTCTCCGCGAGACCGGTGATCATCCCGCCCCAGGGCCCGAGCGCACTGCGTGCGAAGGAATACGCTGCACCGGTGTGCGGCAGCGCCGGCGACATCTCGGCGATGCTGAAGATCAGGCCCCAGTACATCGCTGCGATCACGAACAGTGCGATCAGCATCGCGCCGAAGCCGTACTGCAGACCAAAATTCCAACCGGAGTAATGGCCGGAGATCACCGCGCCGACACCCAGCGCCCAGAGCGACCATACACGTGCATATCTGCGCAGGCCGCGCTTCGCGAAATATTCCTTGTCGGTCTGCGTATAGGTCACGCTGCCGACGGTCTTCTTCTCGGCCATGGGATTCCCCCTTCTGTTTTGAGTTGTCAGGCGCAGGGCGGAACAGGACCGCGGGAGTATAGGCCCGTTGCCGCGGCCTTCGACAGTCGCGGGTTTTCCTGCACTGCAACGAATTCAGCGCCT
>Ga0207691_10002052_pt1 | contig 19689 bp, 9 predicted proteins | sample KBSM13metaG_FD_184327 | JGI IMG/M metagenome (GOLD analysis project Ga0207691, IMG submission 184327) | Miscanthus rhizosphere microbial communities from Kellogg Biological Station, Michigan, USA - KBS M1-3 metaG (SPAdes) (version 2) | ecosystem: Host-associated > Plants > Roots > Rhizosphere >... | reverse complement strand
GACCTCGACGGCGATCACCTGATCTGCGTGGTGAGCGAGCAGGCGCCGGCGGACTACCTGGCCATGCTGCGCGAGAAGGGGATCTCCTACATCGTCTCCGGCGCATCCTCCGTCGACCTCGCCGACGCCGTCAACCAGCTCGGCGAACACTTCGGCGTCCGCACGCTGCTCCTCGAAGGCGGCGGGCACATCAACGGCGCCTTTCTCGAAGCCGGCCTGGTGGACGAGGTGAGCCTCCTGCTCGTGCCGGGCATCGACGGGCGTCACCACGTGCCGGCCGTGTTCGACGGCGTCAGCCCCTCGAAGCGCACCGCCACACGGCTGAAGCTGAAGTCCGTCGAGCGGCGCGACAACGGCACTCTGTGGCTGCGTTACGACGTGGGAAAAGATGATGCCGCCTAGTGACTCTTCCCTCCTCTCCCCTTGCGGGAGAGGGCAGGGGTGAGGGGTAAACGTGAGAGTTCGATCGGCGTTGCAACTCGACTCTCACATTAACCACTCACCCTACAAGCAAGCGGTTTCAAAACCCGTGGCATGGGCGCCTCGCCCATGCTTGCTCCGCTGAAAGGCCTGAAGAAATGCACGGGCGAGGCGCCCGTGCCACGTTTTGAAACCGCCTCCCCCGGAGTACCGGGAGTACCGGGAGAGGGGGGATGTCGCCGGGGCGAGATGCTTTTCGAATCGGACATGGCCATGCAAAAGCGAAAACTCGGAAACAGCGGCCTCGAAGTTTCTGCCCTCGGCCTGGGCTGCATGGGCCTGAGCTTCGGCTACGGCCCCGCGGTCGACAACCAGCACGGCATCGCGCTCATCCGCGCGGCGTTCGATCGCGGCGTCACGTTTTTCGACACTGCCGAGGCCTACGGCCCGTTTGCGAACGAAGGGCTTCTGGGCGAGGCGCTGGCGCCGGTGCGCGACCGCGTTGTCATCGCCACCAAGTTCGGCTTCAAGGGCGGCGACTCCAAGGCCGGGCTGGACAGCCGGCCGCAGCGCATCCGCGAGGTGGCCGATGCGTCGCTCAAGCGGCTGCGCACGGACCGCATCGACCTGTTCTACCAGCACCGCGTGGATCCCAACGTGCCGATCGAGGACGTGGCTGCGACGGTGAAGGACCTGATCCGGCAGGGCAAGGTGAAGCACTTCGGCCTGTCCGAGGCGGGCGTGGAGTCCATCCGTCGCGCCCACGCGGTGCATCCGGTGGCGGCCCTCCAAAGCGAATACTCGCTGTGGTGGCGGGAGCCGGAGAGGGAGGTGCTGCCGGCCCTGGAGGAACTCGGCATCGGGTTCGTGCCGTTCAGTCCCCTGGGCAAAGGCTTCCTCACCGGCGCGATCAGCGCGGACACGAAGTTCGACAAGAACGACTTCCGCAACGTCGTGCCGCGCTTCTCCGAGGACAACCGCAAGGCGAACCAGGAACTCGTCGACCTGCTCGGACAGATCGCCGCGCGAAAGAAGGCGACGCCGGCGCAGGTAGCGCTGGCGTGGCTGCTGGCGCAGAAGCCGTGGATCGTGCCGATCCCCGGGACGACCAAGCTGCACCGGTTGGAGGAGAACCTCGGCGCCGCCTCGATCGAGTTGACGGCGGACGATCTGCGCAGCATCGAGGCGGCTCTGTCCGAGGTCACGGTGCAGGGAGACCGCTATCCGGCACACCTTCAGCAGCGCGTCGGCCGCTGAGCGCCACCGGAATCAAGGGGCTGATAATCCCTTCGCTGGTCCCTGGTAAGAGATTCCGCGCCTGCGGTCTGGGCAAGACCCGCTCACCATCCTTTTCGTAACCCTCGCGGCTTAAATGGGTTCCGTGTGTTTGGGCGCCCGCGGGCGGCTCAAGTGCCCGCACAGCCCCTCCGATGAGCAAATGACGGACTCGCCGGAAGGCCTGCGCCCGCGGGGCGCGCCGCGCCGGCGGCATGAATTGCCGTCGCTGGGGTGTTCGGACGCGCCGGGAGTTAGTGCGCCCGCAGGCCGCAGCGGTTTTCGGGAGAAAATGTGCGCACCGGCAGGAGACCGGGGGCGCGCGTGACGGGTACACATGAGGGGCCGCACCGCCTTTAGCGCCACGCACCCGCGCCGTTCCCGCCGCTCCAAGCCCGTGCTGGAGTGCCTGGAGCCGCGTTACCTCTATTCGGCGGCGCTCACCGGCGAAATCCTCGTCAACACCGACACGGCCGGCTCGCAACACACCACCCTCGATGGCCAGGCGGTGGCGGTCGATTCCACGGGGCGTTCGATCGTCGTCTGGAGCGGCAGCGGCACCGGCGACGCCAGCGGCATCTACGCCCGGCGCTACGACGCCGCCGGCAACCCGCTGGGCGCCGACTTCCGCGTCAACACGTTCACCGCCGGCGTGCAAACCGCCGCGTCGGTCGCCACCGACTCCGCGGGCAACTTCGTCGTCGTCTGGGCCAGCCAGAACCAGGACACCTCCGGCTACGGCGTCTACGCGCAGCGCTACAACGCCGCCGGCGCGGCGCAGGGCGGCGAATTCCGTGTCAACGCCACGTTCGCCAACGACCAGTTCCAGCCCTCGGTCGCGATGGACCAGGACGGCGATTTCGTCGTCTCCTGGACGAGCGAGGCCCAGGACGGCGACGGCCTGGGCGTCTACGCCCGCCGGTTTAACGCCGCCGGCGTCGCCCAGGGCGGCGAGCTGCTGGTCGCCGCGGTGAACACCGCCGCCGACCAGCAGCACAGCCGGGTGGCGATGGACGCCGCGGGCAATTTCGTGGTGACGTGGCAGTCGTACATCGCGGCGAGCACGAGCGACGGCATCTACGCCCGCCGCTACAGCGCCGCCGGCGTCGCGCAGCCCGAGTTCTTGGTCAACACGTTCACGACCGGCGACCAGACGCTTCCGGCGATCGGGATGAACGACTCGGGCGCGTTCGTCATCGCCTGGACGAGCATCGGGCAGGACGGTTCCACGCCCGCCAGCAACGGCGTCTACGCCCAGCGCTACACCGCGGCGGGGGCCGTGGCGGGGGCGGAATTCCGCGTCAGCTTCACCGTCGCCGGCGACCAGCAATACCCGTCGGTGGCGATCGACAACACCGGCGCGTTCGTCATCGCCTGGCAGAGCGCCGCGCAGGACGGCTCCGGGTGGGGGACGTACGCCCGCGAGTACACCGCCGCCGGCGCGGCGCGCGGCGGCGAGGCGCGCCTCAACGCCACCACCGCCGGCGACCAGGCGCTGGTGTCCCTGGCCGGGGCGCGCGGCACCGGCAACTATTTCGCCGTCTGGGGCGGCAACGGCGGCGGCGATTCCGACGGCGTGTTCACCCGCCTGTTCCAGCCCACCGACCCCGGCATCACCGTCACGCCCACGAGCGGCCTGACGACGACCGAAGCCGGCGGCACCGCCACGTTCACGATCGTCTTGAACAGCCCGCCCACCGCCAACGTCACGATCGACCTGTCTACGTCGGACGCCACCGAAGGGACGGTGTCGGTCGCGCAGGTCATCTTTACACCGGCGAACTGGGACACCGCCCAGACCGTCACCGTGACAGGAGTGAACGACGCCTTCGACGACGGCGACATCGCCTACAGCATCGTCACCGCCGCCGCCGTCAGCACCGACGCCGCGTACTCCGGAATGAATCCCGCGAACGTCGCCGTGACCAATACCGACAACGACGTCGCCTCCATCGCCGTCAGCCCCGGCTCGGGCCTCGTTACGACTGAGGCCGGCGGGACCGCGACTTTTTCCGTCGTGCTCACCTCGATGCCCACGGCGAACGTCACCATCAACCTCTCGTCGAGCGACGCGACCGAGGGCACGATCTCCACCGGGGTGCTGACGTTCACCCCGGCGAGCTGGAACGTCGCCCAGACGGTGACGGTCACCGGCGTGGGCGACGCCTTCGACGACGGCGACGTGGCGTACTCCATCGTCACCGCCGCCGCGACGAGCGCCGACTCGGTCTACAACGGGATGAACGCCGCGAACGTCTCGGTCACCAACCTCGACGACGACACCGCGGGCATCGCCGTCAACGCCACCTCCGGCTTGGTGACGACGGAGGCCGCGGGCACCGCGACGTTCACGGTCGTACTGACCTCGGTGCCGACGGCGAACGTCACGATCGCCGTGGCCTCCAGCGACACGACCGAGGCCACCGTTTCCACCGCCACGCTGACGTTCACCCCCGCCAACTGGAACGTCCCACAGACGGTTACACTGACGGGCCAGGACGATTCGATCGCCGACGGCGACGTCGCATACAACGTCGTCCTCACGCCCTCCAGCAGCGACGGGACGTACGCCGCCGTGCCGCCCGCCATCGTGGCGCGGGTCAACCGGGACGACGTCCTCGAACCGCCGGCGCTGGGAACGGAATTCCGGATCAACACGACCACCGCGGACGTCCAGAACCAGCCCGCGGTGGGGACCGACGCCGACGGGAACTACGTCGTCGTCTGGACCAGCAAGGGCCAGGACGGCAATGGGAAGGGCGTTTACGCCCGCCTGTACCGCGCGGACGGGACGCCGCTCACCGGCGAATTCGTCGTGAACACGACCACGGCCGGCGACCAGGACGCTCCCGCCGTCGCGATGAACGCACGCGGCGACTTCGTCATTTCCTGGGCCAGCAAGGACCCGAGCAGCACCGCGAAAGACGTCTACGCGCAAAGGTTCTCTCCGGCCGGCGCGAGGGTGGGCGGCGAATTCCGCGTGAACACGACGCTGGGCGACGTCCAGGACCAGCCCGCGGTGGCCATTGATCCCGCCGGCGCCTTCGTCGTCTCCTGGAAAAGCGCCAAGCAGGACGGCAGCGGGACGGGGATCTATGCCCGACGGTTTGACGAAACCGGGCTGCCCGCGGGCGTTGAATTTATCGTCAACACGTCCACCACCGACATTCAAGACCAGCCGACCGCGGCAATGGACGGCGCGGGAAATCTCGTGATCGCGTGGAAGAGCAACAAGACCGACGGGAGCGGCGCCGGGGTTTACGCACGCGGGTTTAACTCGGACGGGACCCCGACGGGCCCGCAGTTCCAGGTAAACGTCGTCAACGCCGGGAACCAGGACAAGCCCACGGTGGCGATGAACGCCGCGGGGGCGTTCGTCATCATCTGGGCAACCGACAACCAGGACGGCGATCGCCGCGGCGTCTTCGGGCGGCTGTACGCCGCCACGGGCGCTCCCGCCGGGGGCGAGTTCCTGGTGAATACCGTCACACGAGACAGCCAGGACCGCCCGAGCGTCGGGATGAATGACGCCGGCGGGTTCGTCGTCGCGTACGTGACGAACCTCCAGGACGGCAACGGCAAGGGGATCTGGGTGCGCCATTACGACCCCGCCGGCAATCCCCTCGGTAGCGCGCAAGTGAACACGACCTGGGCCGGGAATCAGGACGATCCGGCGGTCGCCGTCGACGCGTCGGGGGATTTCATCGTCGTCTGGCAGGGCAACGGCGTGGGCGACGCGGCGGGGGTGTTCGCGCAACGGTATCGCTTCGCCGGGGTCACGGTCTCTCCCACCTCCGGCCTCACGACCACCGAAGGCGGTGGGTCGGCGACGTTCACGGTCGTGTTGAACCGGCCGCCCGTCGGCGACGTCTCGATCGACCTCTCGAGCTCCGATCCGAATGAAGGGACCTTGTCCGCGTCGCGGCTCACGTTCACCCCGGCCAACTGGAACATTCCGCAGGCGGTGACGGTCACCGGCATCAACGACTTTATCGCCGACGGGGCCGCGACCTACTCGATCGGCGGCACCGTCTCCAGCAGTGACGGCCGTTACCAGGGGCTGGCGATGCCGGCGGTCGGCGTTACGAATCAGCAGATCCCGGACGCGGGCGGCGCGACCCCCGTGGCGCGCGATGACAGCTACAGCCTTTCCGCCGGCGGCACGCTGCGGGTCGCCGACCAGTCGGGCGTCCTGCGGAACGACATCGACCCCGACGCCACGGGCCTGACCGCGCTGCTCTTCGACGGGCCGACCCACGGCACGCTTGCCCTGCGTGCGGGCGGCGGTTTTGTCTATACGCCCGACGCCGGCTTTTCGGGCGTCGACGGCTTCCGTTACCGCGCGAGCGACGGCTCCGGCGTCAGCACGCCGGCCGAGGTCACGATCGCCGTCGCGGCCGTGCCGCCGCCGCCCGTGCCACCGCCGCCGGTCCCGCCTCCGGTTCCGCCTGCGCCTGTGCCGTCACCGCTGCCGCCGCCGGTGCCCCCGGCGCTGCCCGTTTCGCCCGACAATCGAGACCTGCCGCCGGCGCAGGAGCCGCCGACTGAAGAGAAAAAGGACGACGGTCCGACGGTCGTCGTACCGCCGTCGAATCCGCCGCCGCTGTTTGGCGGGGCGGAGCACCCGTCGGCGCCGGTGAGGCCGGTGACGCCCGTCCACCCGTCCGGCGATCCGGACGACTTGGCGCCGCACCCGCCGCCGTCCGGTGGAGAGCGTCCGGTCGTGAAGGGCCCCGTGCAGGGCCCGCCGCGGCCAGAGGGGCCGGAGGTGAATCCGCTGCCGGACCTGGGCGTCCCGACCCTGGCGCTGGTTCGAGGCTCGACCACGCCTTTGGCGGTCGGGCTCGACAACATGGCGCGGCAGATCGGGGGGCGCGGCTCGGCCGACCCGATGTCCGTCCGCGCCGTGCGCCACACGTTCGTCGCCATCACCGTCGGCTACGTCGTCTGGTCGCTGCGCGGCGCGTCGCTGCTTGCCAGCCTGCTGACGTCGATGCCCCTGTGGCGGTCACTGGACCCGCTGCCGATCCTGGAAAATCGCGTGGCGGCGGAAAAGCGCAAGCAGCGGCGGCGGTGGTTCGGCCGGCGCGGGCGCGGAAATGCCGCGGCCGGTCCCGAGCAGCCGCTGGGCGAGATGGTGAAGTAGGGAGCAAATGCAGAATGAGGAATGACGAACGCAGAATCGGGGAGGGCGGGGTGACGGCGATTGCCGTTCCCGGTCTTCATTCTGCATCCCGCATTCCGCATTCGGAACTGGATTTGGGACGGCCATGAACCTGAGACGACATTCCGCAACCATTCGCCTCAGCACCGGGGTGGCGGCGCTGACGGTCAGCATCCTGCTGGCCGCGCAGGCGCTGGGCCTGATCCCCGACGCCGCCGGCGCCAAGCTGCGCGGGCGCGGGCAGCTCTGCGAGGCGATCGCCATCCACTGCTCGCTGGCCGCCCAACGCGGCGACCTCTCCACCATCCGCGAGGCCACGCGCGAGATCGTAGCCCGCGACGCCGACATCCGCTCGGCCGGCGTGCGCCGCCCCGACGGCAAGCTGCTCATCCAGGCCGGCGACCATGCCGCCCACTGGAAGGCCCCGCCGGGCGAAGAATCCACGCCCACGTTCGTCCGCGTGCCGATTTACAGCGGCGAGAACCGCTGGGGCACCGTCGAGATCGCCTTTAACGACGCCGGCAATGACGGCGTCGTCGGCGCGCTGATGGCCAACCCGCTGTTCCGCCTGGCGATGTTCGTCTCGGGGGCGGGCTTCCTCGCCTACCTGATCTACCTTCGCCGCTCGCTGCAATACCTCGACCCCGCGGCCGTCATCCCCGAGCGCGTCAAGGCGATGCTCGACACGCTGGCCGAGGGCGTGCTGGTGCTGGACAACAAGGAGCGAATCGTCCTGGCGAACAACGCCTTCACCGCCGCCGTCGGGCAGCCCGCCGGCGACTTGACGGGCGTGCCCGCGTCGCGCTTCGGCTGGACGCGCCCGCAGGCGGACGACGGGAACGGCGACGAGCGCTTCCCCTGGACCGACGCCCTGCGCGACGGCACCGCCCGCACCGCCGTGGCGCTGTGCCTCAAGCGCGGCGACGACGACGTCCGCACCTTCACCGTCAACTGCGGCCCGATCATGGGCGGCGACGGCTCGCCCCGCGGCGCGCTGGCGACGTTCGACGACGTCACGCCGATCGAGAAGAAGAACTCGCAGCTCCGCACCACCCTCGAGATGCTCCGCCAGTCGCGCGACGAGATCAACCGCCAGAACCAGGAGCTCCAGGCGCTGGCGACGACCGACCCGCTGACCGGCTGCCTGAACCGCCGCTCGTTCTTCGCCCAGTTCGAGGCGCACTGGGCCTCGGCGCGGCGCTACGGCTACAAGCTCTCGTGCGTGATGGCCGACGTGGACCGGTTCAAGCGGATCAACGACAAGCACGGCCACACCGTCGGCGACCAGGTGCTGCAGCACGTGGCGTCGGTGCTGAAGGGGCTCGCCCGCGAGGGCGACGTGGTGTGCCGCTACGGCGGCGAGGAGTTCTGCGTCCTGCTCACGCACACCGACGCCGACGGCGCCGCCCAGGCGGCGGAGCGTTACCGCGCGGCGATCGAAGCGGCGCCCTGCGGCGGCGTGGCGGTGACGGCGAGCCTGGGCGTGGCGGGGCTGGAAGTGAGTCCGCGCTCGCCGCAGGACCTGATCGACCAGGCCGACAAGGCGCTCTACGCCGCCAAGCAGGCCGGCCGCAACCGAGTCATCCGGCGAGACCGCATGCCCACCGACGCCGTTGTCGCAAAGGACGGCACCGGCGCGAAATCGGCGGGGGGCGAAGGCTCAGCGCCGGCGGCACCGGCCCCGTCGCCGATTCCCTACGGCGCGGTCACCGCCCTGATGTCCGCCCTGCGCTACCGCGACCCGTCCACCGCCGACCACAGCCAGCGCGTCGCGGACCTGTGCGTGGCGACGGCAAAGGACCTGGTCAGCGTCGGCGACTGTTTCGTGCTGGAAGTCGCGGCGCTGCTGCACGACATCGGCAAGCTCGGCGTCCCCGACGCCATCCTGTTGAAGCCCGGGCCGCTGAGCGACGCGGAGTGGAAGATCATGCGCGCCCACGACCGCATGGGGGCCGAGATCGTTTCCGCCGCGTTCAATTCCGACGAGCTGACCGGCATCGTCCAGACGCACCACGCCTGGTTCGGCGGCAGCCCGCGCGACCCCGGCCTGCCCACCGGGCACCACATTCCGCTCCGAGCCCGGGTGCTCAGCATCGCCGACGCGTACGACGCCATGACCACCGACCGCGTCTACCGCAAGGGCCGCGCCCGGGACGAGGCGTTCGCGGAGCTGCGCCGCTGCGCGGGGATCCAGTTCGACCCGGAACTGGTCGAGCGATTCATCGCCGTCGTCACCGCGGCCGATTCCGGCCGGGCCGGCAAGGCGACGGAGGCCGAGCTTGCCCTGGCGCGCGTGCAGCAGCAGATCGAGCGCCTGGGCCACGCGCTGGACGCCAAGGACATCACGCTCCTGCGCGCGATGGCGGGTCGCCTGGTGGCGACCGCCGGCCGCGACGGCCTGGGCGACGTCGCCAAGGCCGCGGCCGAGCTGGAGCGCTCCGCCGCCACGAACGGTGACGTGCTGGACGTGGTGACCAAGGTGAACGAGCTGATGGAGCTGTGCCGCTCGGCGACGGCGCCGGTGGGGGACGGGCCCGCGCCCGTCGAGGAGTCTCGCGGTGCAACTTCGCCCGGTGCGACGGCAACTGCTACGAGCGCCCCCCGTCCGAAGGTCGGATCGGTCTGAGTCGGATTTCCGCGAAGGGCAAAGCCCCGGCGATCGGTCCTATTGCGGATCGACGCGACCTTTAGACCGCCGCTTGCCCTTCGCGGAAATCCACGGGCGTGCCAGTCGCTCGCCCAATCGGCAAACTTTCTACCCCAGCGCCGCTCGCGTCCTTTGCACCAGCGCGTTGTCCGGCCCTCCCGACCCCCGCAGCATGAACATCCCCGCCGCCAGGTAGCGGTCGCGCCACGGCGCCGGCAGGTGTGCGTAATCCTCCAGCAGGGCCGAGCTGAACTTGTAGTCGTGCGAGTCATTTCCCTTCAGAAACACCAGAAGCCGGGCCGCGTCGATGAGTTCCTTGGGCTGCGGGTGCTCCTTCAAATAGCTAAGCGTCTTCGCCGCCGCGGCAGGGCGGTCGCGGCCGACGTCGGCGAAGATCTCCTCCAGCGCCTTCGGCCCCGGCGAAGCCAGCGGCGCCGGCTCCAGCGTGTCAATCCGCCGCTCTTCGCCGCCGCCCATCGCGTCGCGGAAGAGCGTGACGAACGCCGCGTTCTGGAGCAGCAGCATCCGGCGCGTGTCGTCGACCGCGCTGGCGTCGTAGGCGAAGCGCAGCGCGTTGGTTGTCGTCACCGCGTGCAGCGCCACGATCCCCGGCTTGCGCATCGGCAATTCCGCGGCCGCGGCGAGGACTGCGTCCCACACCGACTGCGGCGCGGCGCCCGCGTTAAGCAACTCCACCACCTTGTCGCACGCCGCGTCGCTCGACCCATGCCGCAGCGCCTCCAGCAGCTCCTTCGTCGCCTCCGGTTTGGCCTCGCCCGCCTGCCACTCCGGCCGAATCTTTTTCGCCAGTTCGGTGTTGCGCCGCCAGGGCCGGTCGGCGGGGTAGTCGTTTTTCAACGGGTTGCCGTCGGCGCCCTCGCGGTTCAGCAGCGCGTACGCCAGCGAGCGCAGCACCGGCTCGGCGTGCTGCCAGCCGATTGACTGAAGCGCCCGCCAACTGTTGGACACGAAGATCGCCTTGTGGCCGATCGAGCGCCAGTCGCGTGCCCCGTAGCGCCACAGCATCTCGAACACCTCGCCCGCGCTCGCGGTCCGCGCCAGCCCGGCGGCCGCCGCGTCGGCGGCGCCTTCGTCCCAGTTGTCCATGGCGTCGGCGAACACCTGCCGCGCCTTGTGGGCGGGGGGCACCTTCGGTTCCTCCACCGCATGCATGCGCCAGCCGCTTTCTTTTACCGTCGCCGCCTGCGAATCCTTGAAGTGGTCCAGCGACCAGAAGATGGGCAGCCAGCGGTGCTGGTCGGGCGAGGAGATGCTCGCCAGGTGCGCCGAGTTGACGACGAGCACCGCGTGGAACTTAAAGCCCACCGAAGGCCGCGGCTGCACGTTGCGCACGCCCGCCAGCAGCAGTGCCGCCAGCACCTCGCGGTAGCTCAAGCCCGCCTTGATCCGGCCGGCGACTTCTTCGAGGAGGCGCTCGCGCGGCGTGTCTTCCAGCAGGCGGACGGTGGGCTCGATGTCGGGGTCGAGCCGGACCAGGTCAGTGTCCAGCTTCGCGTCGGCCGCGGAGACGCGCGGCAGGCGGGAGAGGAACCCGAGGTCGCCGAGCCCGAGCCCGAACAGGGCCCCGCCCGCGGCGCCGGCGTGAAGGAAACGTCTGCGGTTGATTCGGCTGGACATGAGATGGCCTCCGTGCGGGCCATCATATCAGCGAACGTCGTTCGATGAGACGTGAAAGCTGTAAGCCGCGGATTCGTCGCCTGGCGCCGCCTCGTTCTGCATCCGCGAAAACGCCCGCTGGGCGAGCAACACCGCGACGCCCGCCGGCACCGCAGCCAGGACCAGCGCGATGACCGTCCTCACCCAGGGCCGGCGGCGCCGCAGCGGGCGGATCGTCGCCGCCCAGGGCAGGACGAGCGACGACAAAAGCAGGGCGCCGTTTCTGACGGCCACGCCGGGTTCGACGTAGTAGCGGGCGAGCAGGAGGATGGCGAGCGTCGCGGGAATAACGACCGTCACGCCCCCGCGCGCGACCGACAGGCGCGGCGCCGCCGGCGCGAGCAGCGCCGCCGCCAGCACCGCCACGGCGAGCGCCCCGGCGAGCCGGCCGTACACCACGCTCCCGGACAGCATGATCACCAGCGCCACCGCGCCGCTGAACGTCGCCAGCACCAGCGGTCCCGCCGGGCGCGGCAGGCGCAGGACGAGGACCTCGGTCGAGGCCCAGGCCGCGTGGGTGAGGACGGTCATTCCCAGCAGGTGACACGCGGCGTTCAGCGGCGTCCACGCGTCGTTCTTCAGCATCGACTGGAATAGCAGGAACAACCCCGCGGCGAAGACCAGCAGCGCCGCCTCGGCCCGCAGCCACGCGGCGCCGGGGACCCAGGCGTGGAGCAGTCCTTCAATGACGCCGAGGACTGTTAGGGCCGCGACGTAGTAAAACAGGCCGTGCCGCGCCTCCGAAGGCGGCCACGCCGGGGGGCGCCCGTCGAGCAGCGCGAATGCCAGGAAGAACCCGACGCCGATGCCCGCCGCCCCGGCCCACCACCCGCGCGCCACCGACCGCTCGCGCCGGCGCCACGGCCGCCACGCCGCCAGCAGTACTACCAGCGTCACGCCAAACGGGACGGCGGCGGTGTAGAGGATTTCGCGGGTCGTGAACACGAGTGAACGTTGGCGCGTCCTGGGTAGGACGGGTCAAATGCGGCCGCGTCTATTTCGCCTTCTCGCCCTGGAACGCGACGATCAACCTGACGTCGTCGCCGATGCCTTGCACGCCCTTAATGCCGAAGTCGCTGCGCTTGACCTCGAAGACGCCTTCGAACCCGACGCGCCGGTCATTGCCGCCGATCTTTTCCAGCGTCGCCGTCACCGGCCTGGTCTGGCCGTGCATCGTGAGGTCGCCCGCGACTTCCAGCTTGTTGTCGCCGGCCGGCTTCACGGACTTGCTCTTGAAGGTGATGTTGGGGAATTCCTGCGCGTTGAGAAAGTCCGGCCCGCGCACGTGCTGGTCGCGCTTGACGTTGCCCGAGTCGAAATCCTTGGCCTTGATCGAAACCTGGAAGCTGCTCTTGGACGGGTCCTGCTCGTCGTACGCAAACGTGCCCTGCGGCCCGTTGAACCGGCCGTAAAACATCCCCACGTCCATGTGCTTGACGCGGAAGATGACGACCGAGTGGATCGGGTCCACCTGGTACGAGTCGGCCGCAACGGCGGCGCCGCCCAGGAGGACGGCGAGAACCAAGGCGGAACAAGTCATCATTCGGGTTAGAGAGACTTTCATCTGGTTTATCCCTTTCGCGTAATGCGTTTCGCGTAATGCGTTGCGTCTCGATCAGCCAGCCCACACACGGCTCATACACCAAGACCCGGAACCGGCCACATCTATTCCGTAACCGACATCGCCACGCGCGTCCACCCGTTGCCGCTGTGTTGCCGCTGTCTGCTTCTGGTCTGTCGTTGCGAATTCCCGGCGGGCATGGTGCAGGCCGGGCGCGTATAAGTGCGAGCCGACCATGAAGGCGTATTTCCGCTTCCTCGCACGCGTCCTCGCCTACTTCAAGCGCGACGGCGTGCTCATCGCCGCGCTGGTGGTCCTGATCGCGGTCTCCCTCGCCGCCGACGTGCTGAGCGCCTGGCCCGTGGCGATCCTGGTCGACGTCACGTTCTCCCCGTCGCCCCGCCCGGACCGCCTCTACCGCGCCTTCCTCTCCCTCGTCCCCGAGGGCAGGCTCGGCCAAGTGATCGGACTGGCACTGATCTGGCTCGTGCTGAAGGTCGCGCTCGACGTAATGTTCCTCTGCCGGATGATGATCAACAATCGGCTGAAGTACGGCGGCACCCTCAGGGTGCGCACGCAACTGTTTGACCACTTGCTCCGGCAGGACATTGCCTTCCACCGCACCCGCCCGCAGGGCGACCTGATTTACCGGGTGACGACCGACACGTGGGGATTCTTCGGCGTGCTCGACACGTTCGTCGGCGCCGCCGTCTCCGCGGCGACGCTGGTGGCGGTCGCAATCGTAATGTGGTCGCGGAACGTGCCGGTGACGGTGGTCACACTCGCCGTGGCGCCGCCGGCCCTGGTGTTGGTGAACCTCTATTTCGGCAGGACGATCCGCAGCACCGCCCTGGGATTCAAGCGGGCCGAGTCGACGGTGATGACCGCGGCCCAGCGGGCGATGGCGGCGGTGGGGCTGGTGCAATTGTTCGGCCGCGAGCGCCACGAGTCGGACCGGTTCGTCGACTCGGCCGCCCGGGCGGTTGATGCCGGCATGACGATGGCGTGGCAGGAGCAGCTTTACCCGCTCGCGGTGCAGACCGTCTTCGGCATCGGCCGGGCGAGCGTGCTCGGCGTCGGCGGGTACTTCGTCTACCGCGACTTCGCCGCCGGCGTGCCCAACGGGTTCACCATGGGCGCGGTCCTCGCCTTCCTGATCTATTACGAACGCCTCTGGGACCCCATCAACCGCCTCACCGGCTTCCCCGCCGCCATCGCCATCAACGCTGCCGCGTGCGAGCGCGTGTTCCATGTGCTCGACCGCACCCCCGACGTGCAGGATTCGGATCAACCGACGCCGCTGCCGGTCCGCCCGCGGACGCTGCGGCTCGAAAACGTTTCCTTCGCCTACGAGCCCGGCCGGCCGATCCTGTCCGGCGTCAGCGCGACGGTTCGGCCGGGCGAGATGGTCGCCTTCATCGGCCCAAGCGGCGCGGGCAAGAGCACGCTGCTGAATCTCCTGCCGCGCTTTTATGACCCGACCGGCGGCGCCATCACGCTCGACGGTCATGACCTGCGCTCGCTCGCCGTGGAGGACGTGCGCCGGCACGTCACGCTCGTCCCGCAGGACAGCGCGCTGCTGCCGACAACCGTCGGGGAGAACATCGCCTACGGCGCTCCCGGCGCCACCCGGTCCCAAGTCGCCGAGGCGGCCCGGCTCGCCGGGGCGGCGGAGTTCATCGAGCAACTCCCGGAGGGCTATGACACGCCCATCACCGAGTCGGGCCTGAACCTGTCCGGCGGGCAGCGGCAGCGCATCGCGATCGCCCGGGCGCTGCTGTCGGAGGCGCCCGTCATCGTGCTCGACGAGCCGACCAGCGCGCTCGACCCCCACCACGAGCAACTGATCCGCCAGACCCTGCGGGGGTTGAAAGGTCAGCGCACCCTGGTGCTCGTCACCCACCGCCTCGAGGCGGCGGCGGACTGCGACCACGTCATCGTCCTGTGCGCCGGCCGGGTGGTCGAGCGGGGGACGCACCAGGGCCTGCTCGCCGCCGGCGGCGCCTATGCCCGCATGGCCGCGGGACTTCCGGCGGAGCAGGCGACCTCTTGCCCGCCCGCGGCCGATTCGGAGCTCGAGGGGACAGCCGTCAAGGCACCGCCTTTGCAATAGGTTCATTCAAAGTCAGAGCCGCGACCGTTCGCGCCGCGGCTCGGTTTCGCTAAAATCTCCGGCGGAATATGGCCATCGAAATACTCATCGCCGACGACCACCGCATCCTCCGCGAGGGGCTGTGCGCCCTGCTCCGCGGCCACTCGGACATCCGCGTCGTCGCCGAGGCGGACGACGGCGCCGAGGCCGTGCGCCTCGCCGCCGAGGTGTCCCCGGACGTGGTCGTCATGGACGTCGCCATGCCGCGCGTGAACGGCGTCGAGGCGACGCGGCAGATCCTCGCCCGAAACCCCGCGATCAAGGTGGTGATCCTCTCGCTGTACTCCGCCGACCGTCCGCTCGTCGCCGAGGCCTTCCGGGCCGGCGCCTCGGGTTACCTGCCAAAGGAGGCGTCTTTTGACGAGCTGGCCACGGCGATCCGCTCGGTCATGCACGGCAAGGTCTACATCAGCCCGGAGTGCCAGAACGTCGCGCGGGAAACTCTGCAACACGCCGCTGGCGCCGACGGCGCCGCCGGCTGGCCTTTGACGCAGAGGGAGCGGGAGGTTCTGCGGCAGGTCGCCGACGGGCACGCGATGAAGCAGATCGCGGTGCACCTCGACCTCAGCGTCAAGACCGTCGAAACCCACCGCCGGCAGATCATGGACAAGCTCGGACTCCACAGCGTCGCCGAGCTGACCAAGTACGCCATCCGGCAGGGCATCACGACGGAACGACAGGACGCCGGTGCTTCGTAGCCCTTGGCCGCCCCTACCAAGGTTTGGATCTTCCGAATTTCTTCCATGCGCTTCAAAACGTGGCACGGGCGGCTCGCCCGTGGTGGTTTTTGAACGGAATCATGGGCGGGCCGCCCATGCCACGAGGTGTTCAAACAAGTTGTTTACACCCCCGGCCCTTGCGTTCCCGCGGCGTTGCGCGCACTTTCGTTACCCGGCAGGGCTGCCGCACGATTCGCGGTCCCCGCGGTTGGACCCGGGCGACGTTTCACGTCCCTACCCCTAAGCGAAGGTGTGTTCGCAGGGAGCCAGGGCCGGAGGTAGCGCATGACAATCTGGGAAATGAACCGGCGGGGGCCGACGGTGCGCGGCTTTTTCACCGCCGGGGCCGTCGGTCTGGGATCAATCCTGTGGTCATTGGCGGCGGTCGCGCCGGGAACCGCCCGGGCGGCGGCGTCGGTCGACGAACCGGCCGCACCGGCGGCCGACGCGCAGCGGGCGCAACCCGTCGACGCCGCCACGAAAAAACTCGCCGCCGCCCACGGCTTGTTTCAGCGCGGACTCTTCAAGCTGGCGGCGCAGGAATACGACGCATTCCTGAAGGAAAACCCGGGCCACAAGGAAGCCCCGACGGCAAAGTACGCCTTAGGCGTCTGCCGCTTCCGGCTGGGCGAGTTCGACGCGGCCGAGGCGCTGCTCGACGAAGTGGCCCGCGACCCGAAGTTCGCCCAGCGCGACGACGCACTGGCCGTCCTGGGGCACTCCCACCTTTCTCAGAAGCACTACGACAAAGCCCTGGCCGCCTTCGACGAACTGCTGGCAAAGCACCCCCAGAGCAAGCACGCGGAAGTGACGGCTCTGAACCGGGCGCAGGTGCTGTACCTGGCCGGCAAGTCGCAGGAAGCCGCGGACGCGGCGCAGTCGTTTGTTTCGAAATACCCGCAGAGCAAAGAGAAGCCGGTCGGGATGTACTTCCTGGCCCTCTCGCAGTACGGCTTGAACAAGCCCGCCGACGCGGGCAAGACACTGGTCGAGTTACTGCAAGCCGCGCCGGACTCGCGCTACGCGCTGGACGCGACGCTGCTGCTCGGCCAGTGCCTCGAAGCCGGCGGCGATCTCGACGGCGCGGCGCAGCAATATCGGCGCTTCATCGAAGCCGTGCCCGCGGCCCGTAAGGGCGACGGCTGCTACAGCCTCGGCGTCGCGCTTTACAAAGCCGGCAAGTACGACGAGGCCGCGCGCGAGCTGGCGCGCGTCACCCCAGAGGGGCAAAAGGACGGCGCCTACGCCGCCCCCGCGCGGCTCCAGCTCGGCCTGGCGCAGCTCGCGGCGGGCAAGACGGCCGAAGCGCGGCGCACGCTGGAATCCGTCGCCGAGAATGACGCCGGGCGCCGTAACGACGCCCGCAACGGCCTGGCGCAGTGCGACATCGCGGAGAAGAAGTTCGAAGCGGCTCGCAAGACCCTGGACGAGTTGAGCCGCGCGCAGCCCGCGCCGGCGAACCTGCCGCAGATTCTGCTCGACCGCGCAGTGTGCGCCGCGGAGCTGGGGAAGCACGAGCAGGCGGTGGGGGAGCTGGAGGCGCTGCGCGCGCGGTTCCCCGACAGCCCGCAGACCGCCGAGGCGACGTACCGCCAGGCGTTCTCGCTCCACAAGCTGGGCAAGTTCGACCAGAGCCGCGCGCTGAGCGAGAAGCTGGCGGCGGGGAAGGACGCCGCCGTGGCCGGTCCCGCGGCGGAGCTGGACGCCGAGAACCTGTTCTTCATGGCGAAATATCCCGACGCCGCCGCGGCATACACGAAGCTAAGCGCGGCGGCTAAGGACGACGCCAAGCGCCAGCGGTTCGAGCTGCGGCGGGGGCAGTGCGCGTACTTCGCCGCGGACTATCCCAAGGCGGTCGAGATCCTCACGCCCCTGGCCGCGGACGAAAGGGTCGCCGCGAGCGACGAGCTGCGGCAGGCGATTTTCCTGCTCGGCGACGCGCAGCTCCAGCAGGGCAAGAACGCCGAAGCCGCCGCGGCGCTCGAACGATTCGTCGCCGCGGCGAATGACGCGAAGGGCGACGCCAAGTCGGACACCGCCGAGGCTCAGTACAAGCTCGCGCTGGCCCGGCTGCGGTCGAACGAGACCGACGCCGCGGAGCGGACGTTCGCCCGGCTGTCCGAGGGGCCGGCGGATTCGCCGTGGGTGCAGCGGGCCTTGTTCGAGCGCGGGCAGCTCCTGTACAAGCAGGGCAAGGCGCAACCGGCCGCCGACGCGCTCGAGCGCGTTCTGGCGGCGAACCCGCCGGAGGAATTGGCGGCGCCTGCGACGTACCTGCTCGGGTGGGTGGATTTTGATGCGAAGCGCTTCGCCGAAGCCGGGGCGCGGTGGGCGGCGGTGGCACAGAAGTTCCCCAAGCACGCGCTAGCGTCCGACGCGGCGTTCCAGCGCGCGGTGGCCCTGAAGGAAGGCGGCAAACTGGACGACGCACTCTCGGCGTTCCAGAACTACCTCGCCCTCCACAAGGACGGCCAGCACGCCGCCCGCGCCCGCCAGCTTGCCGCCGCGACGCTGAGCGCGCTCAACCGCCCCGACCAGGCGGAAGAAATGCTGGCGACGCTGGCGTCCGACACGCAGTCCGCCACCGATGCGGTTCTCTATGACTTGGCCTGGGCGCAGCGCGGCAAGAAGGATACGAAGTCTGCGGCGGAGACTTACCGCCGGCTGCTCAAGCAGCACCCGGACAGCAAGCTCGCCCCGGCCGCCCGTGCGGAGCTGGCCGAGTTCGTCTACGGCGCCGGCGACTACGCCGCCGCCGCCGAGTTGCTCGAGCCGGTCGTCGCCAATGAAAAGGCCGACCCGAAAACGCTCCTGGCCGCGCGTTACCGGCTCGGGTGGTGTTACGAGAAGCTCAACAAGCACGACAAGGCCGCGGCCGCCCTGACCGATTTTGCCGACAAGCACCCCGACAGCGACCTCGCCGCCTCCGCGCTGCTCCAGGCGGGACTGTCGTATGCCGCCGACGGTCGTGCCGACAAGGCCGAGGCGGCGCTGGCGCGGATGCTGGAAAAGTTCCCCCGCCACAAGCAGGCTTCGCTGGCGATGCTGAAGCTCGGCGAGGTGCAGGCGGAGGGCGGCGCGTTCGACAAGTCGCTGGGCACGTTCACGGACTTCCTGGGTCGCTACGCCGACGACCCGCTCGCCTACCGCGCCCATTTCGGCGCGGGCTGGGCGCAGGAAAACCTCAAGCATTACGACGACGCGCGCAAGGCGTATCAGAAGACGATCGCCGCCACCAACACCGAAACCGCCGCGCGGGCGCAGTTCCAGACCGGCGAGACGTACCTCGCCGAGGGCAAGTTCGAAGAGGCGGTGGCGGCGCTGCTGGCGGTGGAGGACGTGTACGCCTACCCGCAGTGGGCCGCGCGGGCGCTGGTGGAGGCGGGGCGTGCGTTCGAGCAGCTCAAGCAGAACGAGCAGGCGTCAGCGCAGTACGCCATCGTCGTGTCCAAGTACAAGGACACGCCGGAGGCGGGGCTCGCCCAAGAAAGGTTGAAGGCGATCAAGAACGGGCGCGCCAGCGCGGAGTAACGGAGCGGAATGACCGCGCCGGTTCCTCCGCGAAGGGCAAGCGTTCGCGACCGCCGCGCGGCGTGACGAGCGGGCTTGCCCCTTCGCGGAAGAACAGAAACGGAAAGACGAAGGACGTGACATGAACCCCACTCGCCCCGGAAGACGATTCACGCTCCCACCCGCACTTTTTGCCGCGCTGCTCGTCGCGCTGATCTGCTGCGTCGCGCTTGCCCAGCAGACTGTCGCTCCCGGGAACGCGCCGTCGACGGCGCCCTCCACCCAGGAAGCGCTCGCCGCCCAGACCCAGATCCAGGAGCGGACCCTCTTCGAGCTGTTCCGCGCCGGCGGCCCGTTCATGTACGCGCTGCTCGCGTGCAGCATCCTGGCCGTCGCGATCATCATCGAGCGGTTCATTTCGTTGCGTAGAGCGTACGTGATTCCGAACGGATTCATGCCGGGCCTGAGGGGCGTGTTCCGGGACCCGCGCGAAGACCGACAGGCGGCGCTGGAATACTGCCGCACGAGCGACAGCGCCATCGCCCGCATCGTCGCGGCCGGGAT
>Ga0207691_10002049_pt1 | contig 19703 bp, 13 predicted proteins | sample KBSM13metaG_FD_184327 | JGI IMG/M metagenome (GOLD analysis project Ga0207691, IMG submission 184327) | Miscanthus rhizosphere microbial communities from Kellogg Biological Station, Michigan, USA - KBS M1-3 metaG (SPAdes) (version 2) | ecosystem: Host-associated > Plants > Roots > Rhizosphere >... | reverse complement strand
AGAATCGCGTTGAAATGCGGCAACGGGATTCCAAGACTGGCGAAGTATTCGGTCGGCTTGGAGAGATCCAACAGCTTGCCCTTGCCGGTGAGGAAGAATTCCCAGCCCCAATAAAGACGAATGGTGAGAAGCACTGGGGAGCGCAGGGCATTCCCCACCACAATCAACCAGCCATAAAGTTTTTGGAAGACGTTCATTTGTCAGACTAACGGCACAAACCGAGCGCTGCACGCCGGCGGCGACGGGAACAATCTTGCTCTAACGGTCGCCTTTGTTGTGGCTGGGATCGTCGATCCCGGCGAAGAAGAACGTGGCAACACGCTAGACTACCGGGATCACCGATCCCAGCCACAACAAGCACCCTTGAGAAGGCGGAAAGGAAATGTCGCCCGCCTAACGCGAGGGCTCGTAATCTTCGGGCTGCGATTGCGCGGACGGCGATTGCGCGGGCGGTGACGACCTTTCCTCAGCTCCACCGCGTGGTTCGTCACGTCGAGGTTCGAATCCCCCGCGGTCGCGCTCGCGTCTACGGCCGCCGCCACGACGATCGCCGCCGCGGCCACCACGGTCACCATGGTCGCGTCGGCCACCGCCACCGCCATCCCGGCTTCGATATTCGCTGGATGCTTCGCCTTCGGCCGGAGTGGCATCGCCCATTGGGACACCCGTCTCGATCTCGCCGCGCTCCTTGAGCGCTGCTTTCCGCGAAAGTTTCACCCGTCCCTTGTCATCAATGCCGATGCATTTGACCCAAATCATCTCACCGATCTTCGCAACGTCTTCCGTCCGATTAACGCGGAAATCAGCCAGCTCGGAGATATGAACCAGGCCGTCTTTGCCCGGGAAAACTTCGACAAACGCGCCGAATTCCTTGATCGAGACAACACGGCCCTGATAGAGCTGGCCGATCTCGATCTCCTTCGTCATCCCGCCGATGATCTCTTTCGCGCGAGCCATGCTCTCTCCGCTCGTCGCGTAGATGTGCACCGAGCCGTCGTCTTCGATATTAATCTCAGCGCCAGTCTCCGCGACGATGCCCTTGATCGTCTTGCCGCCCGGTCCGATGAGCGCGCCGATTTTCTCCGGATTAATTTTCAGCGTCTCGATGCGCGGCGCGTATTTACTCAATTGCTCGCGCGGTTGGGCCAGCGCTGCAGCCATAAGGGCAAGAATTTTAACCCGCGCATCCTTGGCGCGATGGATGGCTTCGCCCAAAATTTTGTGGCTCACACCGGGAAGTTTCAGATCGAGCTGGAAACCCGTGACACCGGTGCCGGTGCCGCAAAGTTTGAAATCCATGTCCCCGAAATGGTCCTCCGACCCGATGATATCGGTGAGAAGGTTGTAGCGCTTCAAATTTCCTTGCTCATCGTTCTCGGTCACTAGGCCGACAGAAATACCGGCGACAGGCGTTTTGATTGGAACGCCCGCGTCCATCAACGCCAGCATGCCGGAGCAAACGCTCGCCATCGAAGTGGAACCGTTTGATTCCATCACTTCGCTGACCACGCGGATGGCATAACGAAAATCTTCTTCGCGCGGGATCACCGGCTCGACCGAACGCTCGGCCAGCGCGCCGTGGCCGATCTCACGACGGCTTGCCCCGCCGAAACGGCCCGTTTCGCCGACGCTGAATGGCGGGAAATTGTAGTGTAAAAGGAAACGCTTCGAATTTTCGCCGCCGCCATAGGCGTCGATCATTTGCGCTTCTTCGATCGGCGCGAGGGTGGCGAGCGCCATGGCCTGGGTTTCGCCACGCTGGAAAATCGCCGAACCATGAGCGCGCGGAAGCACTCCCACCTCGCAGGTGATCTGGCGCAGGTCATCGTAGCCGCGGCCATCAACTCGCTTTTGTTTGTCGAGAATATTGCTCCGGAACGATTTCTTCTGGATGTAATCGAACGCCTGGTTGATCGCGAATTTGTCAGCGACCGGAAATTTCTCCAGCACCGCTGCCTTCACTTCTTCGCGCAGATCGCCGACGGCTTTGCTGCGCGCGACTTTACCTTCGGTATAAAGAGCAGCTTCGATGCGGTCGCCGGCGACGCGGTCGGCGATTTCCAGGATCTCTGGTTGCACCTCGAGCAACGGCATTTCGCGCTTCGGCTTGCCAACCTGAGCGGCAAGCTCTTTCTGCGCGCGAATCATTTCGCGCGCGTGGCCGTGTGCGAACTCGAGCGACTTGATGAACTCGTCTTCGGGCAGCTCGTTCGCGGCACCCTCGATCATGATGATGTCGTTCTCAGTGCCGACATATACCAAATCGAGATCGCTTTGTTCGCGCTCGACGTGAGTCGGGTTGGCAACGAAAGCGCCGTTGACCCGACCGACGCGAACCGCGCCGATCGGACCGTTAAATGGAATATCGGAAACGCAGAGCGCAGCGGAAGCGCCGTTGATCGCGAGAATATCGGGATCGTTCTCGCCATCCGCGCTGAGCAGAATCGAGATGACCTGCGTGTCGTAAAAATAGCCAGACGGAAAGAGCGGCCGGAGCGGCCGATCGGTCATGCGGGAAGTGAGCGTTTCTTTTTCACTCGGACGCCCTTCGCGTTTGAAATAGCCGCCTGGGAATTTGCCAACCGCCGCCGCCTTTTCGCGATAATCGACGGTGAGCGGGAAAAAATCCTGACCTTCCTTGATCGCGGTAGCCGAGACCGCGCTCGTCAGGACGATGGTTTCGCCGCACGAGACGATGACGGAGCCGTCGGCGAGCTTGGCAATTTTGCCGGTTTCAATGGTGATTTGCGTGGACCCGATTTGGGCCGTGACCTTGTGTTGCATACTTGGATTTCTAGATGTGCGAAATCCAGGCCGCTCACCCTGACTGTAGGTTCTAACCCCGAAAACGTTCGGGGCTAAAACCTAACTTCAAGGTGCACTGACGGCCTGGTCGCTGGTTGTGTGTGTTGCTGCTTTCGCAAATAGCTCGAGCAGCGCGCGATGGACGCGAGTTCCGCCAGAGAGATCGCTGCGTTAATGGCGCAGTTTTAGTTTCTCGATGACGTTCTTGTAGCGATCGTTCTTCGATCGGCTCAAGTAATCGAGAAGGCTTCGACGCGTAGCAACCATTTTGAGGAGGCCGCGGCGCGAGGAATGATCTTTGGCGTGACTCTTCAAGTGTTCCGTGAGCTGAGAAATGCGGCGGGTCAGGATGGCCACTTGCACATCCGCGCTGCCGGTGTCTTTCTCGTGGAGCTGGAACTCCTTCATGTCCTTCGTGTCACTGCTTTCTGCCATAAAACGAAGGCCCATTGTAGACGATGTTTCCCGATTGGCAAGTTGCCGGGGGGAGATTAATCGGGCCCGGGAAAGGTGAGGTTGCGGCCTCCGATAACGTTGCGTAGCCAACCCCCGCGTAGGGAGACGCGGCCTACATCCTCCTCGTCGTCGTCCCCCCCTCGTCCTCGATTCGGGCTTCCCAAGCCCACGAAATTTTGTTAGGTCGCTTGATCATTAAGATCGTTCCTTCTTTTTGTCTTGCTCATGCTCTTGCTCTTCATGCGGGAGTCGCACAGCGCCGTGTCAGGAGACACGGTCTACAACTCGCCGTAGCCGAGCGCACCCTTCGCCGGGTCGGGAATGGAGATTTTATCGACATAGCCTGGATAGCTCGCGAATCGCGAGGCAGGCCAGGCAAACGCGGCCTACATCGATGAACCTTCGCTCACAAAGCCGAACGCGAGTTTTTCGATTCGGCCTGTTTGGTTTGCTCTTGCTGCTGGCCCCTCTCGCGAGCCGCGCTGTTATCCTGTTTCGCACGGCCAACCCGGCGGCCAATACAACGGCGCCAACCGGTGGCTTGAGCGGTAGCGGCTGGCAATTCGAAGGTCTTTGGGGCGCGTTTCTTGGCACACCAATCTCGCCGCATTTTTTTCTGAGCGCAAAGCATGTCGGTCAGGCGGGGGCGTCATTCGCTTTCGATGGTAGCGCGTACACGCTCGTCAGGGAGTTCGGCGACCCGAACAGTGATCTCGATCTCTGGCAGGTCGTGGAGACGTTTCCAACCTTCGCGCCGCTCTACACGAAGTCCGACGAGGTGGGCAAGCTCACTGTGGTGGTCGGTCGCGGCACCCAGCGCGGAACTGAGATCTTCGTCAATGGTGTGCTCGGCGGTTGGAATTGGGGACCGGGCGACGGCGTGCAACGCTGGGGAAACAATCTGGTGAGGTCGATCTTCACTCTCTCCCCTGACAACGATTTTCTTTACGGCACCTTTGACGCCGACGGGCTAAACCAGGAAGCGACGCTTTCCTCGGGCGATTCCGGCGGCGCTGCCTTCATCAAAGATGGCGTGGATTGGAAACTGGCCGGCATTCATTACGCCGTCGATGGCCCTTTTTATCTGGATGACACGGGCAGCGCCGGGTTCGACGCTGCTCTCTTTGACTCTCGCGGCCTTTATATTTCCGACGGAGGTTCGCCTCCTAATTATATCTTGATCGAGGGCGATGCGCCGGTTCCCGCCGGCTTCTATCCGACCCGCATCTCCTCCAAGCTCGGTTGGATTTACAGCGTGACCGATCCCACCGGCGACCTTGATGCCGATGGCCTGACGAACTTGCTCGAGTACGCGCTGCATGGGAATCCGACCACGCCCGATACTGCTCGTTCGCCCATGGTCGCGATCGAGAGCGGCTACCTCACATTGACCTACTTCAAGGTGACGACCGCGCTCGATATTCAATACGCGATCGAGCAATCGACCGATCTCGTGACGTGGACCACAGCCGGTTCCATCGACGAAATCATTGCGACTCAGGACAACGTTCAGACCATCAAGGCGAAGGTTGCAATGAATGGCGCGCCGCGACTGTTTTTGCGCCTGCGCATCACTCGATCGTAACGCTCCGGCTAGCGACGACTTGGGAATGGGCTTGGACTTGATCCCGACTTCCCCTTCTCCTCCAAGAACCAATCGAGAGCCGCCTGCAGATGCGGGCGGTAGAACTGGTGTCCACCGTCAAAGTGCTCGTAACGCAGGTTCTTGAAACCTTCGTGTTCCATCTCGTGTTGCGATTGATCGGCGGCCTTGCGCGGCACTACTTCATCCTTGTCGCCTGCGCTCAAAAAGATCGGCATCTTGTGCGCCACCGATACGGGCAAGCCGCTCACATCCTTGACGAACTTGGCCGGGTTCCAGTTGGTGTGGCCGAGGAACAGCCCGATGAAATCCGCCCGTTCCTGCACGAGCTTGAGCGCGTTATAGCTGGCGTAACCGCCGCCGCCGGAGTTGCCGCCGGTCGCTACCGGCCATTTTTTCGAGCCGGGCCATTCCTTCTCCATTGCGGCACGGCCCGCCGCGACCAAAGCCCAGCGAAACGACGGAGGATCGCCGACCGTCGGCTTGCCGAATTCGCCGTCGACCGCCATCACGACGAAACCTCTTTCCAGCGCATCGTCCAGGAACTGATAACAGCTCGCAATGCTCGAAGCTTTGCCATCTGCCGTCGCAGTCTCGATCAGGAGCGGATACGATTTCGCTGCCGGATCGAAGTCGCGCGGCACGGCGATCAGCATTCGGGCTTTGGCAGAAGGCTTGCCATAGGCGTGTTGTGTTTCTTTCAAGCCGGCTGGATCGACAATCGGGATGTCGACTTCCCCTCCGCGGCCCGGCTCGAGGGGTTGCCCGGCGAACTGAAGCGTCCCCGCCTTGTTATCGGCCGAAGCCGGCGTAGCCGTGGCACTCGGGGCCGCATCCGCTGCGGTTGACGCCGGTTCCGTCGCCGGCGGCGGCGACCCGGCTTTTGACTGCTGATTAACCGAACGCCCAACAAAGAGGCGGTCAGGTATCGACAACTGATTGAGCGGATAAGGATAATCTTTTCCCTTCACGCTAAAGATTCCGTTCGCGCCTTCTACCCGCACGAATTCTGCCTCGAAATGCTGGCCTGTGACCGTCGTCCAGGTGCGCGCCCACGCCTCTGGGCCCAAGGCGCAGAGGATGAGCACGAAGGTTGGGAATATCAGGCGAAAGTTCATGGGGAGAGACGAGGCGCGCATGCGGCGACCTTACATTCGGCCGCGTTCCTTATAGAAGCGATACCGTTCGATGATCGATTTGACGTATTTTTTTGTCCCGGGGAAGTCGATGTTATTCTGAAAAGCGCTTGCTGAGATTGGCTGTGTTCCGTCACCGCCCGCCCATCGTTGCGCGCGACTGGGGCCGGCATTGTACTCCGCGAGCGCGAATGGAACCGAATTATGCGCCTTTTGCCAATGCGACATGGCGCGATGCAGATACCACGCGCCAGCTTCAAGATTCGTCTTCGGATCGAACAAGTCTTCCGGACGAAAATTCTCGATATGATTTTCTTTTGCCCATTCGCGGGCCGCGATCTCGCTCACCTGCATCAGGCCCCGCTCGCCGGCCAAACCGATTTTTTTCGAATCTAAGTGGCTCTCTTGCCAGACCACGGCTTTCACCAGCATCGGATCGAGTTCGTTGTTGCTCGCGACTGCCAGAATGAGTTGATCGTACTGCTGGAAGCGCGCCGGACTGAGCCATTCGTAAGCAGTATAGATGGGGTCACCCGAGCGCCATGCGAATAACCCAATGCCAGTTGCGCTCGCCAGGAGCAGGCAAATGATGAATTTAAAAGCGAAACGAATCATCAGCCTGACAATATGGGAGGTGCCTTGGCGCCCCGATTACCCTGGGCCATCGCCGCACAAAGGCGGCTCCCACATTTTGGGAGAGCCGATTCACTGGATAAGTTTGCCGGTGCGCGGAAAGTCACGACCAGAATCAAGTCACGCAAATCGGCGTGAGCAATTTTAATTTCACATGTCCGCCTTTGTCCGCGTCGTCCTCGACCGCTCGATCCGTCGCGAGCTCGATTACGCCGTCCCCGATGCCCTCGCCGAGAAAGTGGCGGTCGGGTCGCGCATTCGGGTTCCGTTCCGCGACAAATCGCTCCTCGCTACGGTTGTCGCTGAGCTAGACGAAAGCCCCGCCGAGGGGATCAAGCCGATCGAGGCGTTGATCGGCGAAAAGCCGACGCTCAGCTCAAGCCTGATCGAACTCGCCCGTTGGATGGCAAACTACTACTGCTGCCCAATTGAAACGGTCATGCGAAGCCTGCTACCGCAGGTAATTCGAAAGGCGAAAGTCAGCTGGAAAAAACAGCTTTTCGTGGCTCCGACACGGCAGCCGTCGCCGGAGGAAATCGAGAAGCTGCGCCGACGCGCGCCGCGTCAGGCGGAACTGCTGAGCGCCGTCGCACAGCTTCCCGGTCCCATCCCGGCAACCGATCTCTTGCGCCAGACTTTACTTGATAATGCAACTCTCCGTGCCCTCGTTAGGCGAGGTTGGGCCGAGTTGCGCGAGCAGGAAATGGCGCGTGATCCCCACGCCGCAGAAAAATTCGTTGCGGATTCCGAGTTGACGCTGAACTCCGAGCAAACAGCGGCCTTGCAGTTGGTCGCAGCGGCCCTGGAGAATCCGGCGACGCATCCCCCGATTTTGCTCCACGGAGTAACTGGGAGCGGAAAGACAGAAGTTTATCTGCAAGCGATCCGCGCAACCCTCGCGCGCGGCAAGACGGCGATCGTGCTTGTTCCCGAAATTTCGCTCACTCCGCAAACCGTCGAACGGTTCAAGAGCCGTTTCGCCGAGCAACCGGAAATGGTCGCGGTTCTCCACAGTCATTTGTCGGAAGGCGAGCGACACGATGAATGGCACAAACTGCATTCCGGCAACGCCCGGATCGTGATCGGTGCGCGCAGCGCTGTCTTCGCGCCACTCGAAAATCTCGGTTTGATCGTGGTGGATGAAGAGCATGAAACTTCCTACAAGCAGGAGGAAGCGCCGCGCTATCATGCCCGTGATGTCGCGATCGTTAGGGCGAAAATCGAAAAGTGCGTTGTCTTGCTCGGAACCGCGACGCCTTCGCTTGAGAGTTATCACAATGCGGAGCGCGGCAAATATGTCCTGAGCAACCTGACCCAGCGCGTCGATCAATGCCAGATGCCGCTCATTCGAATTGTCGATCTACGACAGGAGCGCAGGAAAGAAAAAGCAGCGCCGATTCTGTCAGAAAAACTGCGGAACGCGATCGAGATTCGCCTGAACAACAAAGAACAAACGATTCTTTTTCTGAATCGACGCGGGTTTTCCACGTCACTTCTTTGCAGCCAGTGTGGCAAGGCGCGCGACTGCCCAAATTGCAGTGTCGCGCTCACCTTCCATCGGACGAATACGCGCCTGAGCTGTCACCTTTGCGGACACAGCGCCGCGGTTCCAAAACGCTGTCCGGAATGCGGAGAAGACGCGCTGATTTACGCTGGCTTCGGCACGGAAAAGGTGGAGGCGAATGTCAGCGCGATTTTTCCGCACGCCGTCGTTAGGCGGATGGATGCGGACTCGATGACACGCAAAGATGCTTACCGCGAGACGCTCCATGCGTTTCGTGCCGGCAAGATCGATATCCTCGTCGGCACGCAGATGATTGCGAAAGGTTTGCACTTTCCGAATGTCACCCTCGTCGGAATTATCAATGCCGATCTGGCTCTGCATTTGCCGGATTTCCGCGCCGGGGAGCGCACTTTCCAACTCCTGACGCAGGTCGCCGGTCGAGCCGGACGCGGGGAGACCCCGGGCGAAGTGTTCGTCCAAACCTACACGCCGTTTAGTCCTTCAATTCAGTTCGCGCGTCATCACGATTTTGCCGGTTACTTTCAACAGGAACTCGAATTTCGGGAGCGTTGCGATTTTCCGCCCTTCAAGCACGTGGTCCTGATCACGGTGCGTTCCGAGCATGAAGCGCGCGCCAGTTTTTCCGCGGAAACGCTGGCGCGTCGCTTAAAGGAAGCGCTCCCGGAAGAGTTTTCGTTAGGCGCGCCCGCCCCGGCGCCGCTCGAAAAACTGCAAGGCCACTATCGCTTCCACATCCTCTTGCGCGGCGCGGCGATCATGCGTTTGAGCCGAATGATTCGCGAAACGCTCGACAAACTTCCTTTCCCCGAAGACGTCGCGGTTGCCGTCGATGTCGACCCTTACCAATTGCTCTAACTTGGAATCCGCGGCTCTAAGTCTTGTCGTCCCGCTTTGCCAACTCCTCAAGAAGTTGGCGGCCGATTCCCGGCAGCAGCGTCTTGTCGTCCGCCGCTCCGCGCGTAAGAATGACAACGATGTATTTGCCGTCATCGCGTAACTCGACGTAGGCGGCATCGTTCCGCACCTCACTCGTGTCTCCTTCCTTCGACCATAGTCGAGCGCCAGGCGGCAGTGCTTCGCCGAAAAACCCCTGCACCTGGTTTTCATCCGGACGCGTTGGTTGAAGGGGCCGCTCGAGCAGCGCGAGCATGGCATCGCTCGCCTCTGCCGACATGGCGCGATGCCGGACGATCCAGAGCAAAAGCGAAGCCACCGAATTCGCGCTCGCCCGATTGCGATTGATTAGGTTTTCTCCCACGATCTGGGCATCGCGCCCGAACGGACCAAAACTCCACGGCTTGAGGAACACGCTCACGTCGTAGCCAAGGCTGGCGAAGTAGAGGTTGAGGCTGCGCCGGCGCTCGAGGAAGTCTTCCAGGGCTTTGCCTTGCAGCTCCGGGCCGCTTGTCGTATTCGTCAGGACGTCGACCAGAAAGGCGGCGGCATCGTTATCCGAAAGGCGAATCATCTCGCCGAGGGCGCGCTTGGTCTCGGGAGTGAATTGATCCTGATGAAACGCCGCAACCATGAAGAACAACTTCACGAGTGAAGCCGGGTAGAATGACGAATCCCCGTGGTAATCGGCGCGGACGGGCTTTTCCGGCGCACTCATGTCGATCACGCTGAGCGCGAGATTGTTTGCGGTAAGTCTCGGGAATTTCTTCAGTGCAGCTTCGGCGGCGCGCTTAACCTTGGCGTCGAGCTCGGAGCTGACCGACAGGGCGCCGAATTCGCGATAGTCAGCCCGCGCAACAGCCAAGACGGCGACGAAAAGAAACGCGTAGACGAATTGCCGGGCCAGCTTCGCCATTCGGAGTGATCTTTGCGAGAGCAAGCGTCAGAAATCAAGCACCACAAGCTGCTGCGCGGCTTTGCCCTGCGCGAGCGCTGCGATGAGTTCGCGGTGGTTCATCCGTCCGCGCCCGGCCGGGGTATAATCGTTTAGTACCAAGGTTAGCGTCTCGGCCTTTTGCACTTCTTCCTCGCGCAACGCGTGACCGCTAAAATAGACCATGGCGAGATCGCCGGGTTTGGTGGCGGCCGCGAGCTTGGCCAGGGCCTTCGCAACGGCGGCGCGAGTTGCTTCAGAGTCGATCAAGCTTTGCACGGTGACGCGGGCAAACAATCGTCCTTTCTTGTTGGCGAGCAGTTTCTCCATCAACGCGACGTCGTTAGGCGGGCCCCTGAGATCCATGCCCGCGTGTTTATACTTCGCGACTCCAATGAGCAGTGCATGCAAAACGGCCTTTGTCCGACTGCCGGCAGTCGGTGAGCCGGCGGCGAAAAGGGCGATGCGATCGGCGTCGCCGGCGACGATGGGAGTCTGGCGGTTTCCCTCCGTGGCTATGCGCGGCGCGGTAGCGAGGACAGCCTCTAGAATTGAGACGCGACCGTCGCCGTCAACGTCAGCACCGCGATCGCGCAGGGCGTCCGCGAAATGAAAAGTGAACGCACCGTATGGCTTCCCGTGTTGGAAGGACTCGAAGCCAAATTGCCCCGTGCGGGAAGCAACGCACCAGGCCATGCCCTCAGGCAGTTCGCCTAGAATGCGATTGAGACGCGCGTCGAACGGAGGCAAATGTTTTGATCCAGTCGGCAGCTTCCCGCCGTCGATCTTATCCGCTATTGCCGTCCCAGCCAACGCCGCGGCCGCCAGCACTTCTTTCCGATCCGAGGCGTCGAGTTTGGTCAGGCGTGCAGGTATGATTTTCGCGAGCAACTCGCCAGCTTCACCGTAATGCGACTCTCGCATCAGCTCGCGAAGGTAATCGAGGTCGGCCTCGAGCCCGCGCGGTGCCCGCGTCTTCGCGAAAGCGTCGGCGACACGCCGCAGTCGCTCAACCAAGGCTTTGAAGGCGTAGGGATCGCCCCCGCCTTCCGCATCAGGGAGCGACGCAGCGAGGTTGTCGGCGAAATAGCCAATCGGGTTTTCGAACAACGCGGGCGCGCCAATCTCGAACGCGCGATTCAGTTGATCGAACACAGCAAATGCCGGGAGAGAAGGCTCGGTCTTCTCTGCAGCGAGTGGGCTGGTCCGCTCCTCGGGCGCTCCCGATCGTACCGTGCCACCGGTCTCGGTCGATGACTCAGCAGGTACGACGAAACGCACGTCGGCGCTTTCGCGCAGCCAGGCAGGCATTTGAGCAAGATTCGCGCGGCGATAGCAAAACCAGTAAATACTTTGGGCGAGTGGATTGCCCCCACGCAACCGCCGCTTGAGGGCACTCATGATAATGTCACCTTCCCAGCCCGAGTAACCGAGCACGAGGGGCGAACGGTTCCAGAGCAAGCTATCGAGCAATCCGGCCATCGTGAAACTCGATTCCTCGTCCGGTTGCGCTCGGCCGGTGACCTCGCCTCGCAAATTGGCCAAGTCATAGAAGAGGTAGCTGCCGTGAACGTGGACAACCTGCACATCGGGCCGTTCGCGATCGATGCGTCCTACCGTGCGTGGGTGGTCGCACAAAGCCGGCTCTTCACCAAACAGCCGCAGAGCGCGCGCGATGAAATCGTCGAAATTCGTCGTCACGACAAGATTGGTGAGCCTGTGCGCCGCGAGCAGATGAGCCAGGCGCAAGCTCGCCAGGGAAAGCGGCTTCTTTTCGATCAACGACCGCAGATACAACTGGCGTTGGCGAGCGCCGGGGTAGGCAAGGCCAAACCAGTGCGAGTAGAGGTCAAGCGTCGCAGCATTCTCGAGCGCCTTGGCTCGCTGATATTTTGTCGCGACGCTCTGGCAGTGTTCAATGATCGTCGCGGCAAGGGGCACAGGCGGAGACGAAAGGCCCGCGCCGACAATGAAGAAGAATGGCGAGCGGTGCGCCTCGTTGCCGAGCTCTTCGCAGGCCTGGCGGATTTCGCCGACGGCCGTCTCAAGATCAATGAGGAGAGGAACAGGCACTGCCGCGATTATTCAACCAAGACGCCTTTCCAAAAGGCAACGCGATTTTTGATGTTGGCGGCTGCCTCCTTCGGCTCTGGATAATACCAGGCGGCGCCTTCATTGGTCGCGCCGTCCACGATTATGTCGTAGTAGCTTGCCTCGCCTTTCCACGGGCAGTGCGTGTGCAAATCGCTCGCCTGAAAATATTCGCGCCGAATCGATTCGGCCGGGAAGTAATGGTTGCCCTCGACCACGACGGTGTCATCGCTCTCCGCGAGCGTGCTTCCGTGCCAGGTTGCTTTCATAGCTTATCGCTTGGAGGTGGCGATCCGGCGGACTCCGTCGATCAACCGCGCCAGTTCCCCCTCTGTGGTGTAACACGCACAGCCGGCACGCACCAGTCCGTCCTTTGCCTGCCCCAATCGTTCGACCAGCGTTGTCGCATAGAAGTCTCCGTTGGAAACGAAGATTGCGTCCTCCGCCAAATCTCGAGCGACTTCAGCCGACGTGAGACCCGCAACTGCGAAGCCAATCGTCGGGGTCCGAGGCTCGGTTGGAGACGGACCATAAATCGTCACACCTTCGATCTCGCTCAAACCTCGCCATAATTGCCTAACGAGCTGACGTCCATGCTCGCGCAATCCAGCGAAGGTCGTGGCGAGGCGCTCGCGTCGCGTGCCCGTTGACGCAAGTGACGCGAGAAAATCTACTGCAGCGGCGGCGCCAGCCATTCCCTCATGATTCTGAGTGCCGGTTTCAGCTCGTTCCGGAGCGGAATCAGGCGCGGGCGCGAGTTTGGGGAAATCAAGCTCAGCCAAAAGACCGCACCGGCCATAAAGCACACCAATATGCGGGCCGTAAAATTTGTAGGCGGAGCAGCTCAGAAAATCGCAGTCGATCTCCTGAACATCGACCAATTCATGCGGCGCGAAATGCACTGCGTCGACAAAGACCTGCGCGCCGATGGCGTGAGCCATTTCGGCCGCGCGCTTGACGTCATTGATGGTGCCGAGCGCATTGGAAGCGGCGCCGATTGCGACGAGCTTGGTCCGGCGGTTCAGCTTTTGCGCAAAATCGTTCCAATCGAGCTGTCCCGTCTCGGGAATCATCTTCACGACGCGGAGGACGATTCCGCGTTCTTTCTCCAACGCTCGCCAGGGAGCGACGTTGGCGTGATGATCCAACTCGGTGACGATGATTTCGTCACCCTCTTTATAGCCGCGCCCCAGGGCTCGGGCGAGGTGGAAGGTCAGCGTCGTCATGTTGGCGCCGAAAGCGATCTCGTTAGGCGCAGCGCCCAGGAAATCGGCGAGGGCGGCTCTGCTGCTCGCAATTATCGCGTCGGTTTCAGCGCTGGTCGGGTACTCCCAGTGCGTGTTCGCGTTGTGATTCAGAAGGTAGTCGCTGATCGCATCGATCACAGGGCGCGGGACCTGGGTGCCGCCCGGACCATCGAAATATGCAACCGCTTGCGGTCCATGGCGGCGGAGCAGCGATGGGAAATGTTTCCGAATTTCGACCGTCGAAGCGGCTTCAGATCGATGCGTTTGTTCAAGTAGACCTTCCACTATCCAAACTACTCTTCCGACACAGACACATCTTCTAGCAAAAAGAAAAGGGCCAGCGGTTGTTACCCCGCTGGCCCTTTGAACCAAATGTAAATTAGAACGTAGTTCTTGACCTGCCGGCTCCCCTTCGGGAGCGCTTACGGAACATGGTAGATCTCTACCAGCCCTACCCCAGTCGTCCCACCTGCTCCAGACACGACCGCCGTGTAACCGCCGGCAATGAGATCGGCATAGATGGCAGACTCGGCATCCGAAGTCGGGGCCAGATTGTTGTCGATCACCAATTGCATGTTCGGATCGTCCTTCCAATTGTCATTGGAAGCAATGAGGTCTCCGTCGACATTGTGGATATCCAGAACCGGGTCCATCAAGGGATTGGCGACCGGTGGATTGGCATTCGCGAGCGATGGGCCAATCGCTCGAATGATAACCTTGGCGTTCTCCCCACCGACCGGACCAAGGATGACACCACCGATCAGGACCGTGTCAGCCGCAACGGTTCCGACCAAGCCCCGCGTACTGATGTTGGCCAACTCACCCGCGACGCTCGGGTCATCCAAGTCATAAATCTCAACCAAACCGATGCCAGTTTGCCCGCTACTGCCTTTCAAGATGGCCGTATAGGGACCGGGATCAAGAGTCTGGACTAAAGCAGATTCAAAATCATTTTGCGGAGCCAAACCGTTGTCAGTGAGAATCTGCTGATTTACGATGCTGTTACCCTTCCAATTGTCGTTGGTGGCGATGATGGCACCAGTCGAATCGTGTAATTCCAAAAACGGATCGGAGAGCACTCCAGTGAGTGCAAGGGATGGGCCGATACCCCGAATGACGACCAGCTTTGGATCTGTCCCATTGATAATAAAGCCGCCAATTCCAACATTGTCGCCAGTCTCCACGTCCACTCGCGTCGAGATATTCAAGGCGCTGTCAGGTGGAATCGAGCCTCCCGTCGTTGTGAAGGTGGCGTCCGCGCCATTCGCTGTCCCGCCAGCGTTTGTGGCCGTCACGCGGAAATGATAGAGCGTTCCGGCAGTCAAGCCACTTAACGCCGCACTCACCGGCACCGCCACAAATCCGCTGCCCGCGCTCGTGGACGTAGTGGTGTTGCCGTAGGCAGCGGTTAAGCCGTACTGGAATTGATACGTGGTGGCGTTCCCAGCCGGATTAACCGTGCCATTCACGGTCGCGGTTGTATCACCAATCCCGGTGGCGGCTCCAGTGATTGCGATAGGCGTTGGCGTCGGAGTCGGAGTCGGAGGCGCCCCAAATGTCGTGAATGTGGCATCCGCCCCAACAACTGTTCCGTTACCGTTCGTGGCCGAGAGGCGGAAGTGATAAACCGTTCCCGGTGTTAAGCCGGTTATTGCCGCGCTGACCGGCACGGCGTCAAGCCCGCTTCCCGCACCCGTCACCGTGGTATTGCTTCCGTAGGCGGTCGTTAAGCCGTATTCGAAATGATAGGTTGTGGGATTACCGTCGGGATTGACCGTGCCATGCAAAGTAGCGCCGGTGTTGGTAATATTCGATGCAATCCCTGTGACAACAACTGGCGCGCCGGCGATCTCGAAAGCCATGTAGTTGGGCTGTCCTGCGCTGGCGATGAAGGTTGTTTTAATGCCAGTTTGCGAGATTTGTGAGATCGTGCCCGCGGTCGTGTCGGCGACGTAAAGAAATCCTACCCGATCGGTATCGCCGCTAAACTTGGCCGGCCGGAAATCCATCCCCGTCGGCAGCGTAAAGCCAGTGGAGAAATCCGCCGTTGTGTTGTCGGCGACGAAAATCTCAATCACCTTGCCGTTATCGGTCGAGACGAAGGCATTGCCGGTAAGATCGAGAGTTACGGCACGACTCCCGTCAGCTGAAAAATCAAAGTCGTGTGTTGTCTGGTCTGGGTTGACCTTGCGGACGCTAGGCCCGTTGGCAATAAACCGGAACAAGCCGGCTCCGTCATTTATGCCGCGGGAATCCAAACCCAAGGGCGTAGGGATAATTTGGAAGGTCGTTTTGGGTCCAGGGTTAAAAGGAATGCCAAAAACGTTGCCAGTACCCTTGTCAGAGACTAGAAGGTTCGATCCATCCTGAGTCATACCTTGGGGGTTAAATAGACCCGTAAAAAAGGTGGTCTTACTGCCAGCACCTATCGTGATGTCATACTTGTAGATGACTCCAGCGCCATCCGAGCCGTCTCCTGCGTCCGCCACATACATGTTCTTGGCCTTATCAAAGGCGATGCCTTGCGGGCTGATCAGTCCGGTATCAAACGTGGATGCCGTTCCATCCGGAAGGTAACGAATGATTGAGCCGGTCTCCAAATCGGTCACATAAAGATCACCGGGACCGGCGAAAGATCTCGAAGTGAAGGCGAGCGCCGCGATTGCGAGGATTGCCAGGCTGAGCTTTGTGAGCAGGGCGCCGAAGGCGGCGCATTTGTTGGTTGCGAGCATAGGTTTTCTTTCTGGGTGTTTTAACTGAAACTGCGACTGGATTCTAGTGTTTATGGTGACTCTGGTTTTATTAATACCGGCGATAATTATAATTTTATGACATTTTGTCCATAAAATTCTCGCTTGGGAGAAACTTGGTTCAGCCTAAGGGAACGATTCGACGCAGCTTCCTTCATCTTATTCGAAAGTAAATCGGCAATTTCGTTACAAACCACACCACATCCACGCAGTTAGCCAGTTTTGCGCCACGCTCCCCCTCAATTTCCTTCCGCCAAAGAAAATTGCCGATGGTTGCCTGCAATTCAGCATGGATTGCGCCTCAATTTAGCACCCGTTAAAGGATCCATTTCGCGCCCAGACAGTTTCTAAACGAGTCCTCTCTGCCTCAAATTCAACCCTCGCCATGAGCGCCGGTGTGGTGGCTTCACACATTACCAATCGAACACAGCATTTGTTTTGGTTGTCAGCGCTGCACGACGGGCGCATTCTTTCCCGCATGAATCCGCAAGTGTCGATCGAGACCGCTACCCAGCTCGCCGTTTTCCTCGGCAATCGCCCCGGCGCCCTTTCCCGTGTTTGCACCGAGTTAGCCGCCGCGGAGGTAAATATCCATGCCCTCGCTATCTCGGACACGGTCGATCATGCGGTTGTCCGTATGGTCGTGAGCGACCCGACCAAAGCGCTCATGATCTTGGGAGAACGCGGCGTCCTCGCACTCGAGAACGATGTTCTGATGATCGATTGTAGTAATGAGCCGGGTGTACTGGCCACGATTGCCGACCGACTCGCCAAGGCCGAGATCAACATCGAATACGCTTATCTCGCCACGAGTCCGAAATCTTCGCACGGTCTCATGATCTTGCGTCCTTCTAATGTGGAAAAGGCGGAGCGAGCTTTGCGCGACCTTTAGGTTTGCTCGCAGCGTGACCCCCCGTCTACAGTGCCGAGACGTCTATCGAAGGACGAACCAGCCAATCAACAGAGAGTCTTGGCGGGAGAGACCGCGCACTTCCTATAGGGTTTTTCCGCTCGCGTCGAAGTGTGAGATTGATAGATAGAGAATCAGCAAATGATTGACGTCCTACTCCACCGGGCCCGCTTTACATGAACAGAGATGCGCTGCGGTCCGTCCCGCTTTTTCAGGCGCTCGACGACGAAGCCGCCGATGAATTGTGCGCCCTCCTTACCATGCGAGACGTGGAGGCCGGCACGCTCTTGTTTCGTCGCGGCGAACCGGGTGACTCCATGTATTTAATCGAGCGGGGCCGTGTCCGCATTAGTGTGAAAGATACCGATGGCCATGACGCCACCCTCGCAGAAATGGGCAATGGAGAATTCTTTGGCGAGATGTCGCTCCTCGATGACCAAGCTCGGTCAGCTGATGCCACGGCTAGCGCAGCATCCCGGCTCGCGATTTTGCCCCGCGCGGAATTTCGTTCGTTTCTGCGCAAGAGCCCGGACATCGCGCTTGGGATCCTGACGGCGCTGACTCATCGGCTCCGGCGGACGGATGATCTTCTACGACACCGCGTCTCACGCAACGCCAATGAAGAAGCAGAAGCGCGCCTGACCTTAGCCGATCGCGCGGCGGATATGATCGCGGAATTTGGCGGCAGCTGGAAATTCATCGGCGCCTCGATTGCCTTCTCGTTGTGCTGGATCGTAATCAATACCTGGTTCCTCCTGCATCCATTTGATGAATATCCCTACGTCCTGCTCAATCTCGTTCTTGGGATGGTCGCCGGGTTGCAGGCACCGATTATCATGATGTCCCAGAACCGTCAGGGGGAGAAAGACCGGCTCCGGGCTGATCTCGACTACCGGGTGAACTTAAAAAACGAGCTTCTCCTTTCTGAGGTGCTGCGCCGGCTAGAAAATATCGAAACCCACCGCGTTTCCCAGCCTAACAAGGAGCGCAAATTTCGGCCGAGTGATTAGGTCGACGGCAGACGGAGAAATGGCGGAAGGGGTGGGATTCGAACCCACGGTGAGTTTAACCCCACGCTCGATTTCGAGTCGAGTGCCTTAAACCGGACTCAGCCACCCTTCCTGAAGACCGCCAACTATCAAAGTTCGCGACGAATTTGCAATCAGGAACTCCTCCGCCTAGCGCTAGGCGGCTGGGGCAAATGCACCGGTTGGAAACCGGCTAGAGCGACCAGAATGGTCGCGGTCCCCACAACAAAGGCGGACTCGCCCAAGAGTGGTTTAGGCGTCGTGTTCGGCCGCAATCTTTTGGATGGCGATTTTCAACTCCTGCCAATCGACTGGTTTGGTGATGTGGCGGGAGAAGCCGGCCGCCATGCTGTCGAGAATATCGTTCTTCATGCCGTAACCGCTTAAAGCAATCCCGGGCATCGAACCGCGGCTCGCCAGGTCGCGCATCAGGTCGTGACCACTACCATCCGGCAGACCGAGATCACTGATCAAAATATTGAAATTGCGCTCCGGGCTGTCGCTGCCAGCGATCAAAGCGCGCGCCTGGTTGATGCTCCCCGCCCAGGTCACTTCATGGCCAGCCCGTTTCAGCAAACGCGTCAGTTGATGCGCCGTATCGGAATGGTCTTCGACCAAAAGGATGCGCAAGGCGCGCGACGAAACTGCTGCCGGGAGCGATCCTCCCACTCCAGCTCCCTCGCTGGCGGCAGCGGGCGATTCCACGGTCTGCAAGCGGATGACAAATTTGGCCCCTTTGTTCTTTCCTTCGCTTTCGGCTGTGATGCTACCGTCGTGCAGTTCGACGATCGCCCGGCTAATGGCTAACCCAAGGCCAAGTCCACCAAAAACACGGGTCCGTGACCGCTCGCCCTGTTCGAAGGCGTTGAAAATATGCGGCATGTTTTCGGGGCTAATGCCGATCCCTGTGTCTCTGATTTCGACGATCAGGTCAGGGCCGGCATTGCGCGCCCCGGCAAATTCGTTGTAAACTCGCACGTAAATCTCGCCGGATTCGGGTGTAAACTTGCAGGAATTCTGAAGCAGATTCCAAAAAACCTGGGTCATGCGCGAACTGTCCGCCAAAACATGTGTCTCGGTGGCGATGACTTGGATGGAAACCCGGAGCTTCTTCCGCGCAGCGGCATTTGCGCAGTAAGTCTGCATCGCGTGCTCGAGCAATCGACGCACATCCACTGGTTGCCGATTTAGCTCAAGTTTGCCACGGATGATTCCGGTGACATCGAGCAAATCATCGATCAATCGCGCCTCGACCTCGATATTGCGACGGATCATTTCCAAGTCTGTTCGGACAGGAAGAGGAATTGTTTTATCGTCTTCCAGCATCGCGACGGTGGCGAGGACCGGTGTTAGCGGCGTCCGCAGTTCGTGGCTGAGAATCGCGAGAAAGTTATCCTTCGCTTTGTTCGCTGCCTCCGCGGCTTCCTTCGCGCGGTTGAGTTCCTCTTCGTTCTTCTTGCTCTCAGTCACGTCCATGTTGACCCCGCTCATGCGAACGGGTTTGCCGGCAGCGTCCTGAGAAACATGTCCGCGCGAAGCGATATGGCGAAATGTGCCGTCGGCATCGGTCACGCGAAAATCGACATCGATCGTGCGCTTGCCCTCAATCGCCTGGCGCGTAGCACGTCGCAATTGCGCGCGGTCATCGGGATGCACCATTTCGAGAAATGATTCCATCGTTCCGTCGAACT
>Ga0207691_10002047_pt1 | contig 19715 bp, 16 predicted proteins | sample KBSM13metaG_FD_184327 | JGI IMG/M metagenome (GOLD analysis project Ga0207691, IMG submission 184327) | Miscanthus rhizosphere microbial communities from Kellogg Biological Station, Michigan, USA - KBS M1-3 metaG (SPAdes) (version 2) | ecosystem: Host-associated > Plants > Roots > Rhizosphere >... | reverse complement strand
TCAGGGGGAGGTGGAGTGCGCGGCACCGACAGCGCATCACTTCAACATTGCAATCCTCGCCCGCCCCATGTCTCTTTTCTCCATGACTGCCGCCGAACCCGCCGCCCTGACCGGCGAGCAACCTTCGCTCGCGCGCTTCGCCCGGCCCGCGCTCGGGCTCGCGCTGCCGGTCGGCCTTGCGATCCTCTGGGAAATCGCGGTGCGGATGGGCTTCTCCGACGGGCGGCTGGTGCCGCCGCCCTCGCGCATCTGGGCGACGCTGGTCGAGCTTGCGGCGGCGGGCGAATTGCAACGCCATGTCGGCGTGACGGTCGCGCGGGTCGCTGCGGGCTTTGCGTTCGGTGTCGCCGCCGGAACGATCCTCGGTGCGATCACCGGTTATTCGGCGCTCACGCGGCGCCTGCTCGATCCGACCCTGCAGGCGCTGCGCTCGATTCCGTCGATCGCCTGGGTGCCGCTGTTCATCCTGTGGCTCGGGATTTTCGAATCCTCCAAGATCACGCTGATCGCGGTCGGCGTGTTTTTTCCGGTCTATCTCGGCGTCATGGGCGCGGTGGTCTCGGTCGATCGCAAGATCGTCGAGGTCGGCCGCGTGTTTCGCCTCTCCGGCGCGCAGATGGTGCGGCGCATTCTGCTGCCCGCCGTGCTGCCGGCCTACGTGATCGCGCTGCGCTCCGGCCTCGGGCTCGGCTGGATGTTCGTGGTTGCGGCTGAACTGCTCGGCGCCTCCGAGGGGCTAGGCTACCTGCTGGTCGACGGGCAGCAGCTCGGCAAGCCGGCGCAGATCGTCGCCGCGATCGTGGTGTTCGCCGTGATCGGCAAGACCACCGACTGGATCTTGAGCGCGGCAGCCGCGCCGTTCCTGCGCTGGGAAGATCGCTACGGAGCGAAATCGTGACGCTCAATATCAGTCACGTCGGAAAGACCTACGCCAACCTGGTGCGCGCGCTCGACGGCATCTCGCTCGACGTCGCGCCGGGCGAGATCGTCGCGGTGGTCGGCGGCTCGGGCTGCGGCAAGTCGACCTTGCTGCGGCTCGTCTCCGGCCTCGACAATCCGACCCAAGGCAACGTCGCGCTCGACGGCGATGCCATCGTCTCGCCGCACGAGAAGATCGGCATCGTGTTCCAGGAGCCGCGGCTGCTGCCGTGGCTCACCGTCGCGGGCAATGTCGGCTTCGGGCTCGCCGACCGGCCGAAAGCCGAACGCGCCGAACGCGTCGCGCGCCAGCTCGACCGCGTCGGGCTCACCGACAAGGCCAACGTGTGGCCGCGCGAATTGTCCGGCGGACAGGCGCAGCGGGTCGCGATCGCGCGCGCGCTGATCATGCGGCCCGAGGTGCTCCTTCTCGATGAGCCGTTCTCGGCGCTCGATGCGTTCACCCGCGTCGATCTGCAGGACCACCTGCTCGATCTGTGGGCCGACACCAAGCCGACGCTCGTCGTGGTCACGCACGACGTCGACGAGTCGATCGTGCTCGCCGACCGCGTGGTGGTGATGCGCCCGCAGCCGGGCCGCGTGTTCGCCGAGATCGAGATCGACCTCGCCCGTCCGCGCGACCGCCAGTCGGCCGCGTATGATTTCGCCAAGCGGCGCGTGATGGCGGCGCTCGACCGCTCGCTCGAGCGCAAGGCGACGATCGACGACCGCGAGACGACGTCGGATCACGGCTCGGCGATGTGGTGGTAGCGATAGCGCGCCGCAGCCCTGCCATGCCCGGCCTTGTGCCGGGCATCCACCGCTTTATAGGTATGCCCTGGACGAAGCCGTGAATGGCCGGGACAAGCCGGCCTGACGAGTGCGGGAGGACGACAATGCGCAGCTTCCAGGTCTGCCAGTGCGGCGCGCCGCTGCAAATGAACGAGGCCGAAAACCCGAAGCCGACCGGCACGCAGGTGCTGCTGAAGATGCTGGCGGCCGGCGTGTGCCATTCCGACCTGCACATCTGGGACGGCTATTACGAGATCGGCGGCGGCAAGAAGCTGATGCTCGCCGACCGCGGCATCAAGCTGCCGCTGACCATGGGGCACGAGAACGTCGGCGAGGTGGTGGCGTTCGGTCCGGATGCGAAGGGCGTCAAAGTCGGCGACGTGCGGCTGGTCAATCCGTGGATGGGCTGCGGCACCTGCAAGGTATGCCTGCGCGGCGACGAGAACCTCTGCCTCACGCCGCAGAACGTCGGCGTGTTCTCGCAGGGCGGCTACGCGACGCACATGCTGACCCCGCATCCGCGCCATCTGTTCGACATCGGCAATCTCAAGCCCGTTGAGGCCGCGCCGCTCGCGTGCTCCGGCGTCACCGCCTATAGCGCGCTGAAGAAAGTCTCGGCAACGCTGGCCGACGAAGCGGTGGTGATCATCGGCGCCGGCGGCGTCGGACTGATGGGCGTGACGCTCGCGGCAAAAATGGGCGCCAAGGAGATCGTCATCGTCGACATCGATCCGGCCAAGCGCGACGCCGCCCTCAAGGCGGGGGCCACCAAGGCGGTCGACGGCGGCGCAGGCGACGCCGCGCAGCAGATCCAGAAGGCGACCGGCGGCGGCGCCTGGGCGGTGGTCGATTTCGTCGGCTCGGGCGCGACGGTCAATCTCGCGGTCGCCAGCATCATCAAGGGCGGCACGATCGTCGTCGTCGGCCTCTACGGCGGCGACGTGACGGTGCCGACGCCATACCTGCCGCTGCGCGCGATGACGTTGCGCGGGTCTTACGTCGGCAGCCAGACCGACATGGCCGAGCTGCTCGAGCTGGTGAAACGCACCGGCATGCCGCCGGTGCCGATCCGCACCCGCCCGCTCGACGAGGTGAATGCGACGCTGAACGACCTGCGCGCCGGCAAGATCGTCGGCCGCGTCGTGCTGACGCCGGCGGCTTGATCCCCACCCGGTCGCCACTGAACTCGGGCTCGCCCGAGTTCAGCGACCAAAAATGCGCAAGTCGCAAACATGCGACTTGCGTGGCGACCACCCTCCCCCGCAAGCGGGGGAGGAATGAAAACCACAGGAGCATTTTGATGGACGCGACCGCACTGCGCACGATGCAGGCGCCGATCAAGGAGCGCTACAAGGGCGATCCCGGCGCCGCGATGATCACGCTCAAGGCCAAAGGAACGCTCGACGACCAGAACATTGCCTGCAAGGTCGAGACCGGGCGCGCTCTCGCCGTCGCGGGGCTGCACCCGGCGACCGGCGGCTCCGGCCTGGAGCTTTGCTCGGGCGACATGCTGCTCGAGGCGCTGGTCGCCTGCGCCGGTGTGACGTTGAAGGCGGTGTCGACCGCGCTGGAGATTCCGCTCAAGTCCGGCACGGTGTCGGCGGAAGGCGATCTCGACTTCCGCGGCACGCTCGGCGTGGCGAAAGACGCCCCGGTCGGCTTCGCGCAGATCCGCCTCGCCTTCGCGGTCGAGACCGACGCGCCGCAGGAGAAGCTCGATCAGCTGTTGAAGCTCACCGAGCGCTATTGCGTGGTGTATCAGACGATCAAGAGCGGTCCGCCGGTCGAGGTCAGTCTCAAACGTGCGTGATCGCCGCGCTCTCGACGCCGTCACCCTGAGGCGCGAGCGCAGCGAGCCTCGAAGGGCGACGGCGCCCGGTTCCATCCTTCGAGAGCCGCCTTCGGCGGCCTTCTCAGGATGACGATCTAGCGCATGTCCCTTGACCTCTCCTTTCTGCTGGTCCTCGCGCTGCGCATGGCGGTCACGGCGGCGTTCGTGATCGCGGCCTCGATCATCACCGAGCGCTCGGGCCCGGTGATCGGCGCGCTGGTCGCTACGCTGCCGGTGTCGGCCGGGCCGTCATACCTTTTCCTCGCGCTCGACCACGACGCGGCCTTCATCGCGCAGGGCGCGCTCGCGAGCCTGCCGATGAACGCCGCCACCATCCTGATGTGCCTCGTGTTCGTGCATCTCGCGCAGCACCGCGGCCTCATCGTCAGTCTCGCGGCCGGCATTGCGGTCTGGTTCGTGTTTGCAGCGCTGGCGCGCGCATACGAATGGACGCTCGCCGGCAGCATCCTGCTCAACATCGTCGCACTCGGCGCCTGCCTGCCGCTGGTGCAGCGCTTCCGCCAGGCCAGGATGCCGCTGATCACGCGGCGCTGGTACGACATTCCGTTGCGCGCCGCGCTCGTTGCGACGCTGGTCGCGATCGTGGTGACGCTGTCGAACACCATCGGTCCGCGTGCCAGCGGCGTGCTCGCGCTGTTTCCGGCGGTCTTTACCAGTCTGATCCTGATTCTGATGCCGCGCATCGGGGGCCCCGCGACGGCCGCCTTGCTGGCGAACGGCCAATGGGGGTTGATCGGGTTCGGCATGGCGATCGTCGTGTTGCACCTGACCGCGCTGCCGCTCGGCTCGCCGGCGGCGCTCAGCCTCGCGCTCGCGACCTGCGTGACGTGGAATCTGGGGCTTTGGTTCTATGGCCGCCGCAAGCGGACGAAAGCCGGTTAGGATTTCTTCGCCGCCTTCAGCTTCAGCGCATAGAGCGCCTCGAGCGCGTCGCGGGGCGACATCTCGTCCGGATTGAGTGCGGCGAGTGCCTCGGCGAGCGCATCCGGCTCACCGGTTGCCGCCGGCGCGGCGCGCCTCGCGGCAAACAGCGGCAGGTCGTCGATCAATGTGCGCGCCGGCGATGCACGGTCCTGCGATTCGAGCTGCGCCAGCACCAGCTTGGCACGCTCGATCACGGCGTGCGGAAGACCCGCCAGTTTCGCGACCTGGATGCCATAGGAGCGGTCCGCCGCGCCGGCGACCACCTCGTGCAGGAACACGACGTCGCCGTGCCATTCCTTCACCCGCACCGTCGCGTTGTGCAGCCGCGCGAGCTTGGCCGAGAGCGCGGTCAGCTCATGGAAGTGGGTCGCAAACAGCGCGCGGCAGCGATTGGTCTCGTGCAGATGCTCGATCGCGGCCCAGGCGATCGACAGCCCGTCGAACGTCGCGGTGCCGCGCCCGATCTCGTCGAGGATCACCAGCGCGCGTTCGCCCGCCTGATTCAAGATCGCGGCGGTCTCGACCATCTCGACCATGAAGGTGGAACGTCCGCGCGCGAGATCATCCGCCGCGCCGACACGCGAGAACAGCCGGTCGATCACGCCGATGCGCGCGTGCCTGGCCGGCACGAAGCTGCCCATCTGGGCGAGCACCGCGATCAGCGCGTTCTGGCGCAGAAAGGTCGACTTGCCGGCCATGTTCGGGCCGGTCACCACATAAATGCGGCCCGCGTTTTCGCCCGCCGGCGGAGAGAGCACGCAGTCGTTCGCCACGAACGGCCCACCGTCCTTCTGCAAGGCCTGCTCGACCACCGGGTGGCGTCCGCCTTCGATCGCGAATTCGAGTGAGCGATCGACCTCGGGGCGCACGTAATCGCGCTCGACCGCAAGGACGGCAAGCGCCGCTTCAACGTCGAGAATGCCGAGGGCTTGCGCCGCGCGCTTGATCGGCTCGGCCGCGCCGGTCACCTGCGCGGCGAGCCTGTCGAAGATCCCGAGCTCCATGCCGAGCGCGCGGTCCGCAGCACTCGCGATCTTCGCCTCAAGCGCTGCAAGCTCGGTCGTTGTGAAGCGAACCTGTCCGGCCAGGGTCTGGCGATGGATGAACGTCGCGTTCAGCGGCGGCGCCAGCAGCTTCTCGCCATGCTGCGCCGTCACCTCGACGAAATAGCCGAGCACATTGTTGTGACGCACTTTGAGCGCGCGCACGCCACTCTCGTCGGCGTAGCGCGCCTGCAGCGCCGCGACCACGCGGCGGGACTCGTCACGCAGCGCGCGGGTCTCGTCGAGCGAGGTATCGTATCCGGCGCGCACGAAGCCGCCGTCGCGCTTGAGATGCGGCAGATCGTCGGAGAGTGCGGCGGACAGCGCCGCTGCGATCTCCACCGGAACGTCGACCAGCGCCTGCGCGGCCGCTGCCAGCTCAGACGGAATGTCCTCGATTGTCTGAAGCCGGCACGCAAGTTCTCCCGCCGCCGCGAGCCCGTCACGTATCGCCGCCAGATCGCGCGGACCGCCGCGTTGCAAAACGAGGCGCGCCAACGCACGCGCCAGATCCGGCGCGGCGCCGAGTTGTGCGCGCACGTCCGCGCGTGCCGCACCGTCCCCAACGAACAGCGCGACCGCATCGAGACGCTTTGCGATCGCGTCCGGATCGGTCAGCGGCGCCGCAAGCCGCGCCGAAAGCAGCCGCGCGCCGGCCGGCGTGACGGTGCGGTCGATCGCGGCGATCAGCGCGCCGCGCCGTTCGCCCGACAGCGTGCGCATCAGTTCGAGATTGGCGCGCGTCGCCGCATCGATCATCAGCGTCGCACCGACAGCCTCGCGCGTCGGCGGCGAAAGCGGCGGCCGCGCGCCGAGCTGCGTGCGCTCCACATAGGTGATGCAGGCAGCGGCCGCAGTCAGCTCCAGCCGCGAAAAGGCGCCGAAAGCTTCCGTCGTGGCAACCGCGAAGTAGGCAGAGAGGCGCCGCTCGGCGGTCGCACCGTCGAACACGTCGCGGGTGAGCGGCGTGACCGCCAGTTCACGAAAATATTGCGCGACCTCGGGATCGCCATAGAGCGCGTCCGACACGATGATCTCGCCCGGCTCGATGCGCGCGATCTCGGCGGCGAGCCCGGCGCGGTCGCACTCCATCACGCGGAATTCGGAAGTCGAGATGTCGAGCGCCGCGAGCGCGAATTGCGCTGCGGCGTCCGCGGACGACGCCTTCGCGCGCACGATCGCGACGAGGTAGTTGTTGCGCCGCGCGTCGAGCAGCGAGTCTTCGGTGAGCGTGCCGGCAGTGATCAGCCGCGTGACGTCGCGCTGCACGACGCTTTTGGCGCCGCGCTTCTTCGCCTCGGCCGGGTCCTCGATCTGCTCGCACACCGCGACGCGAAAGCCCGCCGCGATCAGCTTGTGCAGATACTCGTCCGAGCGCACCACCGGCACGCCGCACATCGGGATGTCGGCGCCGTTGTGCTTGCCGCGCCTGGTGAGCACGATGTTGAGTGCGCGCGACGCGATCTCGGCGTCCTGGAAGAACAGCTCGTAGAAATCGCCCATCCGGTAGAACAGGAGGCAATCCGGGTTGGCCGCCTTGATCTCCAGATATTGTTTCATCATTGGCGTGACGGCTGCATCGCTGACAGCCAGCGGCACGGCGGCCCCCTCGACGGGGACAGCCTCCTCGGATGTGATCTTGGAACTCACGACATTCATGCAGCGCGACGTTTTCCCGTGTCCGCTCATGCCTGTCCCCGATCAAGTCGGGGATAAACTCCAGCGGGCATCCAGAGCCAAGAACTGGGTCCCCGCTTTCGCGGGGACGAGCGGCGAGACTTGCTCTAGCAGAACGGGCGCGCCGATTCATGCGCGCAGCGTGGGCACCCCACAGGCAATGTTCAGAGCGTGGACTTCAGCTTCAGATTATCGAGCCGGTTGATCGACTTCACGTCGATGCGCCGCTTGGCGCCGCGCTGTTCCACGTCGAGCGGCACGGTGGCGCCGGCCGTCCCGGTCGCCCAAATCTTGCGATAGAAATCCGGCAGGTTGCGCGGCGCCTCGCCGCCGACGCCGACGATCTCGTCGCCCTTGCGGATGCCGGCCTTTTCGGCCGGACTGTCCGGCGTCACGCGTGAGACGATCAGCCGCCCGCGCACCTCGTCCGCCGCGACGCCGAGCCAGGGACGGCCGGGGCCGGCCACATGCCCGTCGGCGATCAGGTCTCCCAGGATCGGCGGCAGCCGCTCGATCGGCACGAACATGTTGCCCGGCTTTCCGCCGCCGTCGCCCCCCGCGTCGCCGACGATCAGCGAGCCGACGCCGAGCAGCTTGCCCTCGCGCGAGATCAGCGCGGCGCCGCTCCAGGCCGGATGCGGCGGCGCGGTGAAGATCGCCTCGTCGAGCAGATACTCCCAGCTGCCGGCGAATTCGCGTTTCGCCGCGACACGCGCGGGGCCGACCATGTTCGGCCCGCCACCGCTTGCGACGAGCACCGGATCGTTCACGCTCACGTCGGCGGAGCGGCCGAACGCGAGCGGTTTGATCTTCAGCGGCTGAAGCGTGCGCAGGATGCCGAAGCCGGTCTCGTGATCGTAGCCGACGATGGCGGCCGCAACGGTCCGGCCGCCGTTGATCGTCACTTCGGCGGCGTGCGCCTCGACCATCAGATAGCCGATGGTGAGGATCAGACCGTCCTCGTCGATCACGATGCCGGAACCCTCGCGCTCGCGCCCGAGGCTCTGCACGGTTTGCCCGTCGGGATTGATATAGGTCTTGATGCGCACGACCGCGGCGACGAGCTCTTCGATCGAGGCCGCGCAGGCGGGAAGAACAAATGCCGCAACGGCGGCCAGAGCCAGCACGAAGCTGCGAAGGCGAACGGTGCGCATGGCTTCTCCCACGAAGGAGCCCGAAGCGAAGCAAGACGCATGCTACTCCGAAGTCCGCTGGCGGACCACAGCGGCGCAACTTCCGCGCACAGGCTTGTCTTTTGCCCCGCTTTGATCTGCCTCATGTGCGACGTCCGCCGGACGCGTTGATCTCGTCATGCCGCCATGCGCACAATGCCGCGGGGCAACAGCAGCCGCGGGAGAGCACGATGATCACGCGATCGGCATTCATTCTGGCGCTGCTGACCGCAACGGCGTTTGCGACCGGTGCGCCGGCGCAGGAGGTGACGCTCAGGTTCAGCCATTTCCTCGGACCGAAGAGCTTCTTCCAGCTCGACGTGGTCGAGCCGTGGGCCAAGGAGCTGGAGGCGAAGACCGGCGGCAAGGTAAAGGTCGAGACTTTCGACGGCACCTCGCCGGTCGGCGGCGTCACCGATCAGGCCTCGAACGTGAAAGCCGGCAAGGTCGATATCGCGCTCGGCCTGCGCGGCGCGGAGGGTGAGAAATTTCTCGGCAGCTCGGTGATCGAACTGCCGTTCCTCGTGCCGAGCGGCTCGCGCGGATCGCAGGGGCTGTGGGCGCTCTACAAGGACGGCACGCTGGCTGAGGAATACAAGGACTACAAGGTCCTCGCGCTGTTCGTGCACAATCCCGGCCTGATCCACACCAAGGAGAAACGCATACTCGAGCCCGCCGACATGAAAGGCGTGCGCTTCCGCTCGCCCAACAACACGGTGTCGGCGGCGCTGAAGCATCTCGGTGCAGAGCCGGTGCTGCTGCAGGTCAACGACGTGATGCCCGCGGTGAAAGACGGCAAGATCGACGGCATCGTGACGAACTGGGGCAACCCGCTGCAGGGCTTCAACGACTTCATGAAGCTGCACATCGAGACGCAGTTCTACACCTCGGCATTCTTCATCGTGATGAACAAGCAGAAGTACGAGAGCCTGCCGGCGGATGTGCGCGCCGCGATCGACGCGATCTCGGGCGACGCATGGGTCGCGAAGTTCGGGCCTTACTGGGACAAGTGGGACAAGCCGGTGCGGGACGGCGCGAACGCGCCTGGCCACGAGGTGATCGTGCCGGACGCAGCGCGCATGGCGCGCTGGCGCGAGGCGCTCAAGCCAGTGACGGACCAGTATCTCGACGAACTGGCCAAGAAATCCCCCGCCGCGCGCGCCGCCTACGACAGGCTCACCGCGACCTTGCGCCAATAGGCCTTGCCCGTTCCGGCTGCACAAGGCCGCCATTCGGCTATGCGACACGCGGGCCGGTCCAGCGTCCTTGAGCCGCCCCCCGCCGCTCCGATAAACTGACCGTTCCGGCGCTGCCCAAGGTGCCGCGCCGTTCAAGGGGTTGAAATGTCCGACAAAAAGCCCGGCCGCCAGTCGCGGCCGACGTTCACCGACCAGGAAGCGCTGTTGTTCCACAGCCAGGGCCGGCCGGGGAAGCTCGAAGTCGTCGCCACCAAGCCGATGGCGACGCAGCGCGATCTCTCGCTCGCCTATTCGCCCGGTGTCGCGGTACCGGTGCTGGCGATCGCCGAGGATGAGAGCAAGGCCTACGACTACACGGTGAAGGGCAATTTCGTCGCGGTCATCACCAACGGCACCGCCATCCTCGGCCTCGGCAACCGCGGCGCGCTCGCCGCCAAGCCGGTGATGGAAGGCAAGGCGGTGCTGTTCAAGCGCTTCGCCGATATCGACTCGATCGATCTGGAGGTGAACACCGAGGATCCGGACGAGTTCATCAATTGCGTCAAATTCCTCGGCAAGGGCTGGGGCGGCATCAACCTCGAAGACATCAAGGCGCCGGAATGCTTCATCATCGAGCAACGCCTGCGTGAGCTGCTCGACATCCCGGTGTTCCACGACGACCAGCACGGCACCGCGATCATCGCGGCGGCAGGCCTCATCAACGCGCTGCATCTCACCGGCCGCGACATCAAGAACACGAAGCTGGTCGTAAACGGCGCCGGCGCGAGCGGCATCGCCTGCACCGAATTGCTGAAAGCCCTTGGCCTGCATCCGAACAACGTGGTGCTCTGCGATACCAAGGGCGTGATCTACAAGGGCCGCACCGAGGGCATGAACCAGTGGAAGTCGGCGCACGCGATCGAGACCAGGGCGCGCACGCTTGCTCAGGCGTTCGAGGGCGCGGACGTCGCGTTCGGCCTCTCGCAGAAGGGCGCATTCACGATCGACATGGTGAAGTCGATGGCAGACAAGCCGATCATCTTCGCCATGGCCAATCCCGACCCGGAGATCACCGTCGAAGAGGTCGCGCAGGTGCGCAGCGACGCCATCATGGCGACCGGACGCTCGGACTACCCGAACCAGGTGAACAACGTCCTGGGCTTCCCGTTTCTCTTCCGCGGCGCGCTAGACGTGCGCGCCTCCACCATCAACATGGAGATGAAGGTCGCGGCCGCGCAGGCGCTGGCCGACCTCGCGCGCGAGGACGTGCCGGACGAAGTGGCCGCGGTTTACGGCGCACGGCTGAAGTTCGGCCCGGACTACATCATCCCGACGCCGTTCGACCCGCGGCTCATCTCGTATGTGCCGCCAGCGGTCGCGAAGGCCGCGATGGAAACCGGCGTCGCGCGCAAACCGATCGTCGACATGGAAGCCTACAAGCACGCACTGCGGACACGGCGCGATCCGGTCGCGGGCGTACTCACACGCGTGCACGAACGGCTGAGGCGTGCTCCGAAGCGCGTGGTATTTGCCGAGGGCGAGGAAGAACAGGTCATCCGCGCGGCCACGAGTTTCGTCGAGCAGGGACTCGGCACCGCGCTGCTCGTCGGACGCGAGGACCGCGTGCGCGGGACGGCGGCGAATGCCGGCATCGAGCTCGAGGACGGCATCCAGATCGTCAACGCGCGACTGTCGAAGCGCAATCCCGAATACGCGGCCTATCTCTATGAGCGGCTGCAGCGCCACGGATACTTGATCCGCGACTGCCAGCGCATGGTGAACCAGGACCGCAACACGTTTGCGGCCTGCATGGTGGCGCTGAACGACGCCGACGCGATGGTCACCGGCGTCACGCGCAATTTCTCCGTCGCGCTCGAGGAAGTACGGCGCGTGATCGATCCCAAGCCCGGCCACCGCGTGATCGGCGTGTCGCTGGTGCTGGCGCGCGGACGCACGGTGCTGGTCGCCGATACCGCCGTCACCGAGATGCCGGACGGCAAGGACATCGCCGAGATCGCCATCGAGGCCGCGCTGGTCGCGCGCAAGCTCGGCTACGAGCCGCGCGTCGCGCTGCTCTCGTTCTCGACGTTCGGTCACCCTCCCGGCGAGCGCGCCGCGAAGGTACAGGATGCGGTGCGCATCCTCGACCAGCAGCGCGTCGATTTCGAATACGACGGCGAAATGGCGGCGGACGTCGCGCTCAATCCCGATCTGATGGCGGCCTATCCGTTCTGCCGCCTGTCCGGACCGGCAAACGTGCTGGTGATGCCGGCGTTCCATTCGGCGGCGATCTCGACCAAGATGCTGCAGGAGTTGGGCGGCGCGACGGTCATCGGGCCGCTGCTTGTCGGCCTCGACAATTCGGTGCAGATCGTAAACCTGTCCTCGAAGGACACGGATCTGGTCAACATGGCCGCGCTCGCGGCGTATAACGTCAGCGGATAATCCTCATGGCTCAAAAGAAACTCACCGGCGTCATCGCAGCCGTTGCCACGGCGGTCGACGAGACCGGCGCGCCGGATGCGGCACGCTCGACCAAGCTTGCGCGCTTCCTGCTCGACACCGGATGCGACGGGCTCAACGTGCTCGGCACCACCGGCGAGGCGACCTCGTTCTCGCTCGAGCAGCGCAAGGCGGTGATGTCGGCCTACAAGAGCGCCGGCCTGCCGCTCGACCGGCTGATGGTCGGCACCGGCGCTGCCGCAACGTCCGACGCGGTCGCGCTCACGCGCCATGCGGCGGAGCTCGGCTTCGCGGGCGCGCTGATCCTGCCGCCATTCTATTACAAGGGCGTACCGGACGACGGGCTTGCGGCCTATATCGATACGATCGTGAAGGCGACCGGGGAAAAGCCGATCCCGATCTATCTCTATCACTTTCCGTCGCAGTCGGGCCTGCACTGGCACGTCAAGCTGCTCGCGCGCCTGCTCGATGCGCACAAGGGCCGGATCGCGGGCCTGAAGGATTCCTCCGGCGACATGGCTTATGCACGCGAGGCGGCGGGTGTGGCGAAAGGCTTCGACGTGTTCCCCTCGACCGAAGCCTGCCTGATCGAGGCGCGCTCGGGGATTTTTGCCGGGTGCATCTCGGCAACCGCGAACCTCAATGCCGATCTCTGCCAGACGGCTTGGGCGTCGGGCGACACGGCCGCGCTCGATGCCGCCGTCACGATCCGGAAGCTGTTCGACGGCAAGGCGCTGGTCTCGGGCGTCAAGTCGACGCTGGCGCACATCCATAATGACGCGGGCTGGGCGCGGGTCGCCCCGCCGCTGGCGCCGTTTCCGGCCCCCGACAAGGCCTCGGCGAACGCCGGATATGACGCCGCGCGAGCGAAGCGGGTGGCATAACGGCGCGACTTTCCGGCCCGTTCATGCTATGATTTGTGTATGAGCGATGCTGCGGAAAAGAAGCTGTCGAAGGCGGACGTCGCCTCGTTGCGCAAGCTTCGGCTCGAAGCGATGAACCTGCAGGAAATCGAGGGCAATCCTCTCGATGCCGAGGACATCGCCATGTTCGAAATGTTCGAGCGCGAAGGCTGGGACGACGACCGTTGCCGCGCCTACATTCTGGCGCGCAAGCCTGCCGCTCTCGTCAGGTGAGCGGCGTCGAAGACCCGTACGTTTACCCCGGCACAACGCTCCTTCGAAATCGGCTCGGCACCACCGATCCAGACTACCTCGACAAGCAAGAGCGCGGCCTTGTCGTCCTGCGCAGCCGCAGAGGCGTTCCGCGCGGCTCCTTCGACCTGGCCCATCTGCGCGCCATCCATCATCACCTCTTCCAGGACGTCTACGGCTGGGCCGGCGAACTGCGCACGGTCGAGATCAGCAAGGGCCGCCAGCAGTTTCAGTTCCGCAAGTTCATCGAGACCGGAATGGGCGACGTTCACGGCCGGCTCGTCCGCTCCCGCTTCCTGAAGGGGCTTGCCGCTGCGGCTTTCGCCGAGCAAGCCGCGGTGATCGTCGGCGACATCAACTACATCCATCCCTTCCGGGAGGGAAACGGCCGCACGCAGCTCCAGTACCTCAAGCAGCTGGCCGAGCAGGCGGGCCACCCCCTCGACCTTGGGCGGATCGAGGGGCCCGCCTGGATCGGCGGCTCGATCGCCAGCCACGCAGCCGACTACGCCCCGATGGCGGCGGCCCTTCTGGCCGCCCTGAAACCGCGCTCCTGACGGGCGTTGACGCTTCAGGCGCCCCCCTTTATAAGCCTGCGCAACCGGCGGCCTGTGGCCGCCTCCTTTCATTTTCAACGCTTGAAATCTGCGGCCGCTATCTGAGCGCCGCGCATCTGACGGACACAAGAATGGCCAATACATCTTCCGCCCGCAAAGCCACCCGCGTGATCGCACGCCGTACCGAAGTCAACACCGCGCGCCGCTCGCGCATGCGCACCGCGGTGCGCAAGGCCGAAGAGGCGATCAAGGCGGGCGACAAGGCCGCCGCGCTTGCCGCGCTGAAGGCCGCCGAGCCGGAGATCATGCGCGCCGCGCAGAAGGGCGTGATCCATCGCAACGCGGCAAACCGCAAAGTGTCGCGCCTCGCGCACGCGGCCGCCAAGCTCGGCAAGTAGTTTTACCCGCGCGCTCGCCCCGACGCCGGCCCACGGCGTCACGATCTTCCGATGAATGAACTTCCACACGCGTCACCGCTCACGCGGTGGCGCGTGAAGCATTTTTTTCACCGTGTGACGGCCTGGACGACAAGTGCGACACTGGTGTGCCAGCAGCGTCCGGATTCTTCCCGCTCGGCTACGTGACTCTTTCGCGCAACAAAAACGTCCACGTTCCAGACAGTTAGTCGGATAGTGTCGCGCGGTACTTCGATTTCATCGAAAAGTGATGATGCCGCAAGCACTTTCGACGTCATCGCGGCGACACATTTTCGCATCGGTGTTGCAAAAATCTTCGTCTGGAAATGCGGCGCTGATTCAAGCGCTTGACGACTTGAGCCCGTCACACAAGGGTCATATCGGCAGTCAAATCGCAGCACCGCTGTGATACAACGCTTGCACGGCAGTGAGGGCCGTGTATCTTCATCCGGCGCTCGCACTTCTCTCGCGGCCAAACAAATCCTCGCTTCTCACAGGGCTCATCGTCAAGATGGGGACCGGCAATCATATGCCGGTTGTCCGATGGATGCTGCTTGTGACGGTGACAGGGGCCAGGCAGATGTCGTGACGCGCAAAGCTCGGGCGGCGATTTTGTGGATGCGTGCGGCGGCCGGGCAAGGCCAAACAGGGACGGGACAGCAGACAACTATAAGTAACGGATCGTCGTGCGTGGCGGTTTGCGGCGATCCAGACAGGGGGCGATCCATGACCAAAGAGAGAGCCAGATCCACGCTTCACGCGATCTGCGGAACATCGCGCCAGTGGGCGATGTGCGTACGCACCATACCTTCCGAACATTGCACGCCGGAGTTTGCGGCCGGCCGACGAGACGCACCGACGGGCTGTTGAAGCCCGCCTCGTGACCCAGTTGCGTTGCGTTATTCGCGCCCGTCGCTGACGGGCAACCAAGCGTCGGCCTCCAACGATGTCCGGAAACACAGATGTCGCAATTTCCCGCTTTCGCGCACAATCCCGCACGCGCCGTCCCTGCCCCACTCGCTGGCGGCGTCCCGCTAGCGCCTCCCGTTGAGGGCCGGTCGATGAGCCTCGCCGAACAGGAACGCTGGCTGCGCGTGAAGGCGCGGATGCGTGCCGAGGTCGGCGAGGAAATCTTCAAGAGCTGGTTCGCCGCGATGGACGTTGTCGCCGTCGACGGAGACACCGTCCGCCTCTCGGTGCCGACCCGCTTCCTGAAAAGCTGGGTGCAGTCGCACTATGCCGACAAGCTGCTCGCCGCCTGGAAGGCGGAGCTGCCCGCGGTTCGTCGCATCGACCTGATCCATCGCTCCGCGGTGCTGCGCAACGCAACCGTCAAGGAGAAGACCGCGGAGCCGGCGGAAGCCGTGCGCGAGACCAAGAACGGCGCGGCCGAACGCGGCGAAGCGCGTCTCGCGCAGCTTCCGGCGCAGGCCGCACACGACGCGCTCGGCGGCTCACCGCTCGATCCGCGCCTCGTGTTCGACACCTTCGTGGTCGGCCGTTCCAACACGCTCGCGCATGCGGCGGCGAAGCAGGTCGCATTGGCGCGGCGCGGCGAGCCGGTGATGTTCAACCCGTTCTACGTCCACGCGGGCGTGGGCCTGGGCAAGACTCATCTGTTGCAGTCGATCGCCTGGGCCGGCAACGGCATTCCCGAGCGCAAGGTGCTCTACCTCACGGCCGAGAAGTTCATGTACGGCTTCGTGGCGGCGCTGAAAGCGCAAACCGCGATCGCCTTCAAGGAAGCGCTGCGCGGGATCGACGTGCTGGTGATCGACGACCTGCAGTTCCTGCAGGGAAAGTCGACGCAGGTCGAGTTCTGCCACACGCTCAACGCGCTGATCGATGCCGGCCGTCAGGTGGTGATCGCGGCGGACCGTCCGCCGTCCGATCTGGAAAGCCTCGACGATCGCGTGCGCTCGCGGCTTGCCGGCGGGCTCGTGGTCGAGATGGGCTCGCTCGAAGAGGAGCTGCGGCTGGAAATTCTCAAGAGCCGCGTGGCGGCCTGTCGCGCGCATCACGCGGGCTTCGATGTACCTTCGCCCGTGCTCGCCTTCATTGCCAAGCAGGTGACGCATAACGGTCGCGACCTCGACGGCGCGCTCAACCGGCTGCTCGCGCACAACAAGCTCACCGGCCTGCCGGTGACGATGGACATGGCCGAGCGCGCGGTGCGCGACCTTGTCCGCCCGCAGGAGCCGAAACGCGTCAAGATCGAGGACATCCAGCGCGTCGTCGCGCGGCAGTACAATGTCAGCCGCGCCGATCTCCTCTCCTCGCGCCGCACCGCCAATGTGGTGCGCCCGCGCCAGATCGCGATGTATCTGGCGAAGACGCTCACGCTGCGTTCGCTACCCGAGATCGGGCGGCGTTTCGGCGGCCGCGACCACACCACGGTGCTGCACGCGGTGCGCAAGATCGAGAACCTGGTCGGCAACGACACCACCCTCGCCGAGGAGATCGAGCTGTTGAAGCGGCTGTTGCAGGAGTGAGCCGCGGCGCATTCCTTGACCCTGGAGGGCATGATCCGCTCCGAAAACCGGCGTCCCTCCCCGATCAAGTCGACGACCTGCTTTTCGGGATCGGGCTTCAGGAATCCGCTGAATAACTAGGACTTTCCGCCTCTTCGGCCTTGCCGAAACCCCCTCGCCGCGCCACTTTCAGGACCCGGCGCAAGTCTGTTCGCAAGTCCCTTGGCCGGACGTTTTTTACGCCCGAATGGGGTCGGACATGAAGGTGACCGTCGAGCGCGCCGCGCTCCTCAAATCGGTTGGGCACGTGCACCGCGTCGTCGAGCGGCGCAATACGATTCCGATCCTCGCCAACGTGCTGATCCGTGCCGAGAAGGGCAAGCTTGCGCTGAAGGCGACCGATCTCGACCTCGAGGTGATCGAGACGATCCCGGCGGAGGTGTCGCCGGTCGGCGCCACCACGGTGCCGGCGCACATGATCTACGACATCGTGCGCAAGCTGCCCGAGGGGTCGCAGATCGTGCTCGATTCCTCCGGCGATCGCGCCTCGCTGACGATCCGCGCCGGACGCTCGCGCTTCTCGCTGCAGACCTTGCCGGAAAGCGACTTTCCCGATCTCGCCGCGGGCGAGATGACGCACAAATTCTCGATGCCGGCGAAGGATCTGAAGCGCCTGATCGACAAGACGCAGTTCGCGATCTCGACGGAAGAGACGCGCTATTACCTGAACGGCATCTATCTGCACGTCGCGGCGAGCGGCAAGGCGAACAAGCTGCGTGCGGTTGCGACCGACGGGCATCGCCTCGCACAGGTCGACCTGGATGCGCCGAAGGGCGCGGAAGGCATGCCGGGCATCATCGTGCCGCGCAAGACCGTCGGCGAGGTGCAACGCCTCATCGAGGATCTCGACGCCGAGATCGCGATTGAACTTTCGCAGAGCAAGATCCGCTTCTCGATCGGCGACGTGGTGCTGACGTCGAAGCTGATCGACGGCACATTCCCGGATTACGGCCGCGTCATTCCGGCCGGCAACGACAAGACCCTGATCGTCAACAAGCCGGACTTCGAGGCCGCGGTCGATCGCGTCTCGACCGTATCGAGCGAGCGGGGCCGCGCGGTCAAGCTCGCGCTCTCCGCCGGCAAGCTGATCCTGACGGTGACCAATCCGGATTCCGGCAGCGCGACGGAGGAACTGGAAGTCGAGTATGACGCGGATGCGCTCGATATCGGGTTCAATTCGCGCTACCTGCTCGACATCGCGGCGCAGATCGAAGGTGACGTCGCGGTGCTCAAACTCGCCGATCCAGGTTCGCCCACTTTGGTTCAGGACAAGGACGCGGCAGGCGCGCTCTACGTGCTCATGCCGATGCGGGTTTAGCTTTCGTTTCGCCGCCCTTGGGAGAACGCCGGCGGCGGCGCTTGCGCGGGAGGCGGCCGGGTTTCACATAGCGCGAAACGGCGGTTTCCTCCGCTGTGTATTCGGGAACCGGCTGGACCAGCCCGGAGACCGCGGACGCCCAGAATTCCACTTTCTCGGCCTGCTGTTGCAGACGTTCGACGGATTCGTGCAACTGGCGTGTTAGATTCTCCTGCAGCGTTTTCGCCATCGCTCCCTCCATCGGCGGCGGTTGCCTCCTCGAGACGTCCTGCTCCATGAGTGAAATCGCTCGCTGCCTTATTCGTTCCAGCTCCCGCCTGCGCGCCCGAGGCGATGTTTCCCGTATGCCGTCAATGGTTTATGGAACCCGCCCGGCGCATGGGACGGCTGCGCCGGGAACCCTATGAGCGCGGCCCGCATCCGCCGCCTGACGCTCTCGAATTTTCGCAGCTATCGCGCCGCGTCACTGACCATTGACGCGCAGCTCGCCGTGCTGGTCGGAGCGAACGGCGCTGGCAAGACCAATCTGATCGAGGCGATCTCGTTTCTGGCGCCCGGCCGCGGCTTGCGGCGCGCGACGCTCGATGAAGCGGCGTTCGTCGAAGGTGACGGCTCATGGGCGGTCGCCGCGGAGCTCGAGGGCGCGCTCGGGATCGCAACGCTCGGCACCGGCATCATGCCGCCGTCCCCGGATGACGGCGCGCTGACGCGCAAATGCCGCATCGACGGCGAGCCGGTTTCCTCGGCCGCAGCGTTCGCGGATCATCTGAGCATCGTCTGGCTGACGCCTGCGATGGACGGACTGTTCGGCGGGCCGGCATCGGAGCGGCGGCGCTTTCTCGATCGCCTCGTGCTGGCGGTCGATGGCACGCATTCGGCGCGCGTCAACGCGCTGGAGCGAAGCCTGCGCTCGCGCAATCGATTGCTGGAGCAGCCCAGCCCCGATCCGCATTGGCTCGACGCGATCGAGCACGAGACGGCTGAGGTCGCGATCGCGGTTGCGGCGGCGCGCGCCGAGACGATACGGCGGCTCGCCGCCGCGCTCGCGCGCAACCGCGATCCTTCCTCGCCCTTCCCGTGGGCCGGCATCGCGCTCGACGGCTGGATCGAGAACGCCCTGATGGAGCAGCCCGCGACCGAGGTGGAGGACCGCTATCGTACGGTCCTGCGCGAGAACCGCTCACGCGATGCCGCGGCCGGCCGCACCACCGATGGCGCACACCTGACCGATCTCGAAGTGCTGTATGGACCCAAAGGCATCGCGGCGGCGCAAGCGTCGACCGGCGAACAGAAGGCGCTGCTGATCGGGCTCGTGCTCGCACATGCGGGGCTGGTCGGCGAGATGACGCGGCTTGCACCCTTGCTGTTGCTCGACGAGGTGATCGCGCATCTCGATCCCGGCCGTCGCGCGGCGCTATACGATGCACTCGCGGCGCTTGACGCGCAGGTGTGGATGACCGGCGCCGATCCGGCGCCATTCGCCGACGTCGCCGCCCGCGCGCAGATCTTCGCCGTCACTCCGGGGCGTGTCGTTCCGGCATAGGCGCTAAAGCGGGATGACTTTTCTTCGAATCGTCATCTCGCTTTAGTTATCGTTGGAGCATGATCTTTTCCGAAAACCGGTGTCCACTTTTCGGGATCATGCTCTAGTCACGCGACTTCTGACGCTTGCGCCCCGGAGCCTCGCTGAGAGGCGGGCCGGACGGGTTCGGCTGACATT
>Ga0207691_10002044_pt1 | contig 19732 bp, 18 predicted proteins | sample KBSM13metaG_FD_184327 | JGI IMG/M metagenome (GOLD analysis project Ga0207691, IMG submission 184327) | Miscanthus rhizosphere microbial communities from Kellogg Biological Station, Michigan, USA - KBS M1-3 metaG (SPAdes) (version 2) | ecosystem: Host-associated > Plants > Roots > Rhizosphere >... | reverse complement strand
CCTGCCGCATCGCGTAGGCTGTCGCGAGAGCCTTGCTGTGGGCGAGGGCCTCGGCGAGCTTGGCGCGGTCGATGTCGGTGAGCTTGGCCGGGTCGACCAGCAACCAATGCTTGATGCGGCGCGCGTTGGGTGCATAGGACGCGGCGCCGGCGGCGGACCGCGTCTTGCGGTGCGCGAGCTCCGCCGCGCATGCATCCTTCAGCGAGCGCGCATAGCTCGTCATGACCGCGTAGCGGTGCGTGATCACCGATTGCAGCGTGTTCAGGTCAGCCACCACCTTGGTCCGGTCGAACTTGAGCTGAGGCGCGACCTTGCGCACCGTCGCGAGCTTCAGCGCCGAAAGGATCCGGATGTACATCCAGCCGATGTCGAATTCATACCACTGCGATGACAGTTTGGCCGAGGTACCGTATGCGTGGTGATTGTTGTGCAGCTCCTCGCCGCCGATCACGATGCCCCAGGGCACGATGTTGGTCGACGCGTCCGCGCAGGCGAAGTTGCGGTAGCCCCAGTAGTGGCCGATGCCGTTGATGACACCGGCGGCGGTGACCGGGATCCACATCATCTGGATTGCCCAGATCGTGGCGCCGATGGGTCCGAACAAGGTGAGGTTGACCGCCAGCATCAGGCCCACGCCTTGCCAGCCGAAGCGGGTGTAGACGTTGTTCTCGATCCAGTCGTCCGGCGTGCCGTGACCGTACTTGTCGAGCGTATCGAGGTTCTTCGATTCCGCGCGATACAGCTCGGTGCCCTTCCAGAACACCGTCTCAATGCCGCGCGTCTGCGGGCTGTGCGGGTCGTCCGGGGTTTCGACCTTGGCGTGATGCTTGCGGTGAATGGCGACCCATTCCTTGGTCAGCATGCCGGTCGTGAGCCAGAGCCAGAACCGGAAAAAGTGCGAGACCACGGGATGCAGGTCTAAAGCCCGGTGGGCCTGGGCCCGATGCAGGAAGATCGTTACGGATGCGATCGTCACATGGGTAATGACCAGCGTCACGACGACATAACCCCACCAAGGCAAGTCGATCAGACCGTGCGAGGCAAGGGACAGAAAGTCATAACTCATTGATTATCCATAAAATGTAGGCGGGCTCGTGGCCCGAAACGCCTCGGAATGGCAAAACTAGCCCCGCATTCTACGCGACGGGGATGCCGCTGGGCATGATCGGCGTCAATCGGTGCGGTAAAAAGTGCCGAACGGTAGCCGCGCGGAGGGTCAACGGCCATCAGGGCGCGTCGCCGCCTCGGAATCCTGTTCCCGTATCAGACGGACGTCGCGGCGCGGGGAGGGCATCGAGATTCCGTGCTCGCCGAACGACTTATAGATGCGGCGGTTGAGCGCACTTTTCAACGCCCCCTGGCCGTTTTGCGGATCACGGATCCAAAAGCCCAGTTCGAGATTGATGCCGCTTTCGCCGAAGCCGACGAGGGACCCCATGGGCTCGTTGGGCTTGCCCATCACGCGCGATTCGCCGCGCGCCGCCTCTTCCATCAACTTGATCGCAAGGTCGACGTCGCTGTCGTAGGCGACCTGGACGGCGATGCTGGTCCGGATTTCCGGCGTCGAATAGGAATGGTTTAGGACGGTGGTGGTGATCAGCGTCTCGTTGGGCACGATGGCCTCGACGCCGTCCAAGCTGGTCACGACCACATAGCGGGATGTGACGCGCGACACGACACCGTGCCGGCCGTCGACGGTGATGAGGTCGCCCAAGCGTATCGAGCGGTCGAGCAGGATAGTGAAGCCGGCAATGTAATTTGCAGCGAGCTTTTGCAGCCCGAGGCCGATGCCGACGCCCAGCGCACCGCCGAAAACGGTGAGAAGGGTAAGGTCGAAGCCGATCGCCTGCAGCGCCACCAGCACCCCAACGATCAACAGGACGGCGCGCACGAATTTCGCAAGCACTGCCTTGGTGTTGGTGTCGAACGACGTTGCCTTCAGCAGGCGCAATTCGATCAACCCCGACAGCCATAGCGTCACCACCAGCGTGAGGATCACCGCGAGCATCCCGCTTCCCAGCGACAGCAGCGACACCTCCGAGCGGCCGACCGGTATGCGAATCGCGTCCAGTTCGGCGGCGAGATCGGGCAGCACACCGGTGAAATAGAGGATGGCCACGCCCCAGATCGAGAAGGCTATCGCGCGCTCGCCGGTCTTGAGCCACGCCTGCGACACGAACAGCTTGCGCATCGCGTAGACCACCATCCGGATTGCAGCCAGCGCCAGCAGCAGCGGCATCGCGATATCGATGAAGACGGGGCGCGATCCGTAGTGGCGGAACGCGAAGCGCGCCACGACCAGCAACAACAGAGCCGTCAGCGGGAAGACGACGCGGACGAAGCCTGCGCGCAGGCGGCCATGCGTGTGCTCGTGCGCACGCCGGTGCGATTCCAGCGAACGGTCGAAGAACCAGGCGAGCCCGACGCAGACCGTGACGGCGGCGAGCTCGGCCCAGCCGCGCGGCGTGGCCAGCGCGGCTTCGAAATGGGACAGGTCAAAGGGCTCGAGCATGGCCCGCTACGCTAGCACACCACTACCCGGATGCGAGGGCCGTGATTCAGCGTGATCGCTCGAGAACCGCCGCGAAGAAACCATCGCAGCCGTGGCGGTGTGGAAAGAGCTGCAGCGTGGGTCCGGTGTCGAGCGCGATGTTGGCCCGGGCAAGATCGGCGGCCGCGTTGCCGGGCGCAAATCCGGGATGACCGGCCAGGAACTGCGCGACGATGGCCTCGTTTTCGTCGGGCAGCACGCTGCACGTTGCGTAGACGAGGCGCCCGCCCGGTTTTACCAGCGTTGCCGCCGCGGCGAGGATCGACGCCTGCTTCGCCGCGAGTTCCGCGACCGAGGATTCCGCCTGCCGCCACTTGAGATCGGGATTGCGGCGCAACGTGCCGAAGCCGGTGCAGGGCGCGTCCACCAGCACGCGATCGATCTTTCCGGCGAGGCGTTTCACCTTGGTGTCGCGCTCGCTGGTCAGCACTTGCGGATGCACGTTGGAAAGTCCTGAACGCTTCAAACGAGGCGTGAGGTTCGAGAGCCGTTTCTGCGCGACATCGAAAGCATAGAGGCGCCCCTGCGAGCGCATCAGCGCGCCGAGCAGCAGCGTCTTGCCGCCCGCGCCGGCGCAGAAATCCACCACCATGTCGCTGCGCTTCGGTGCCATCACGTAGCCGACGAGCTGGCTACCTTCGTCCTGCACCTCGAGCCTGCCATCGGCGAGCCACGGATGTTGAGCGAGGTTTGCGCGTCCCGCAACGCGAATGCCCAATGGCGAGTAGGGGGTCGGTGTTGCTGCGAACCCGTCCTCGCCCAGCGCCGCGAGCGCGGCATCACGCGTCGTCTTCACCGCATTCACGCGCAGGTCGAAAGGCGCCGGTGCGAGCCACGCGCGCGCCAGCGCGACGCGCTCGGTTTCGCCATAGGCATGGCCCAGCCTGTCCCACAGCCAGTCCGGCAGGTCGTGCGCGACCGCCGGCGGCAGCGGGTCGTGCAGGCGCGACTTGAACTCGCGCAGGAAGGCCTCGTCCGCAGAGCGCAACGCCGGTTCCAGGTCGCGCAACGAGCGGCCCTGTTCGCGCACGAGTACCGCGATGGCGAGTTTGCGCGGCTCGGCCGTCGCGGCCAGCGCCTCCAGCGAACGCATCCGGCGCAACAGCGCGAACACGCCTTCAGCGACGAACGCGCGATCGTGCTGTCCCATTTCGGGATGCGCGCGGAAAAACGAGCGCAAGCCGTTGTCGGCAGGTACGTCGAAGCGGCGAACGCGCTCGATCGCCGACGCGAGCGCGGCGAGTTGGTTCGCGCGAATCGTCATTCGGCTTTCGCCTCGTCGACGCGGATGGAGGAGAGCAGGACCTCGATGGTGCCGCGGTCGGTGTTGACCACGCGCATCTTGACAGGAATGTAGCGCAGCGAGGGCGCCAGCCAGACATAGGCGTCGGTCTTGCCGTCGTCGCTCCGGCGATGCCAGCGTTCCGCGTCCACCGTACCCTGCGCCCATTCGATCGTTTCGGTTTCCTCGCGCCTGACCGTGTAACGCGTCATCCGCCTCGGCGTGGCCAAGCTGAACGACACCTCGTTCGTCGTGGGCGGCGTGAAGTAAAACTGCCACATGATCGTCATCGGGTCGAAAGTGGGATTGTCGAGCACCTCGGTCTTGTTGTCGTGCATCGTCACGATGCCCGTCTCCCAGTCGAAGACAGCGGACTCGCGCCGGTCCGGCCCGCCGCGTTCGACATCGAATTCCAGCGTCTGCAATCCGTTGGCGGTGATGAGGCCGCGGCTTTGCACCTTGCCCTGCCCGCGCAGCACGAGCGCCGCCAGGCCGCGCGCCCTGCCCACGGTGGCGATCTGATACTGGTTGTTCGCGTGTTCAAAACGGTAGATCGCTTCGCCGATCAGGAATCCGCGTGTGCCGTAGTAGACGTTGTAGGCCAGGTCGACGCGGGGAGGGAGGACCGGCGCCACGACGACGGCGCCGGGTATGACCTGGGGTTGTTCATTGGCGGCTTCCGCGACGGCTCGCGCGGCAGCGGCGTCCTCGGTCTCCGACGAAGGCGTGTCGGCGGCTTCGGCGACGTCGGTTGGTGGTTCGACCGGCGCCGGCGCGGGAACGGCCGCCGGTGGCACGCGCTTGGCCCGGGGCTTCGGCGGCGCAGGCGCCTTCGCGACCGGCACCGGGGGCGCCGGCATTTCGGTCAGCGTCGCGGTCAGCGGCGTGGATTCCGGTGTTTCGCGCAGTTCAGCGGGCCAGAAGCTGATGCCTACGTGCAGCGCGAGCGATAGCGCCAGTGCGAGCGCCAGCGCGCGGCGCGTGCGCAAGCTGAAGCCGGGCACCGCGAGAGGAGAAGGGGCCGAAGCGGTGGGGCGGCGGAAATAGGGGGTGGCCACGGGCTAAGGATAAGCGGATTGGTCCTGCGACGACATGCCGCCCGGATTGCTAGGCCGGCGGAACGCGGAGCGCGGCGGATTCCGCGGCTTGCGCAACTCCATTAACGCGCACCTGCCGACCCGCGATGACCAGGCGACCCTCACAGAACCAGCGCACAGCGGCCGGCAGCAGCATGTGCTCTTGCACCAGCACCCGCGATGCGAGGCTCGCCTCGTCGTCATTGTCGAAAACCGGAACTGCCGCCTGCGCAATGATCGGGCCGCCGTCGACTTCAGGCGTCACGAAATGGACCGTGCAGCCGTGCACACGCGCACCATCCGCCAGCGCGCGCCGGTGCGTGTGCAGGCCGGGATACAGAGGCAGCAGCGAAGGATGCACGTTGATGAGCCGGTCGGCATAACGACGCACGAAAGCTTCGCCGAGCACGCGCATGAATCCGGCCATTACCACGACGTCGGGCCGCGCGGCGTCGATCACAAGCGCCAGCTCGGCATCGAACGCGTCGCGGGCCGGAAATTTGCGATGATCGAGCGCGATTGCCTCGACGCCATGGGCGCGCGCCAAGGCGAGTCCCGGGGCATCCGGAACATTGGCGATGACCCGGTTGATTTCGCCGCCCAGTGCGCCTTTGCCCATCGTGGCAAGCAGTGCCGCGAGATTGGTGCCACGTCCGGATAGCAGGACCGTGATGCGTTTGGCCATTGCGCCTGCGCGTGGGTCCGCGCGCTGTGTCAGACGACGACCGTGGCGGGCTCGCCGACCGGTTGCGGCACGATGGCGCCGATGCGCGCGGCGCGCTCACCAGCGGCGTCGAGGAAGCGCAGCGCGCGCTCCGCATGCTCGGCCGCGACGACCACCGCCATGCCGATGCCACAGTTGAACACCCGGTGCATCTCGCTGTCGGCCACGTTGCCGTGACGCTGCAGCCATTCGAAAATTGCAGGCCGCGTCCATGCCCCGTGCTCGAGCCTTGCCTGCAATCCCGCGGGCAGCATCCGCGGAACGTTTTCGACAAGTCCGCCGCCGGTGATGTGGGCCATGCCCTTGACCGGAAGCTCGCGTAGCAGCGCCAGCATCGGCTTGACGTAGATGCGCGTCGGGGCCATCAACGCGTCGGCCAGCGTGGTCGCGTTCGGCGCGGGAGCGAATGGCGATCGATAGTCGGCACCGCTGGCGGCGACGATCTTGCGGATCAGCGAAAAGCCGTTGGAATGCGGCCCGCTCGAAGCAAGACCGAGCACCACGTCGCCGGCGACGATTGCCCGGCCATCGATGATGGCGTCGCGTTCGACCACACCCACCGCGAAGCCGGCCAAGTCGTATTCGCCCGGCGCGTACATGCCTGGCATTTCCGCGGTCTCTCCGCCGATCAGCGCGCAGCCGGACTGTTCGCAACCCGCGGCGACGCCCTTGATCACCGCGGCAGCCACGTCGACGTCAAGCTTCCCGGTCGCGTAATAGTCGAGGAAGAACAGCGGCTCGGCGCCCTGGACCAGGATGTCATTGACGCTCATCGCGACCAGATCGATACCGACGGTGTCGTGGCGCGCGAGCGCGAAGGCGAGCATCAGCTTCGTCCCTACGCCGTCGGTCCCGGCTACCAGAACCGGGTCACGAAAGCGCTTGCCGATTTCCACGAGGCCGCCAAAACCGCCGATGCCGGCGAGCACCTCGGGGCGAAGCGTGCGCTTGGCGAAGGGCTTGATGCGTTCGACCAAAGCATCGCCGGCCTCGATGTCCACCCCCGCGTCGCGGTAGGTCAGTTCCTTCGTGGGCTGTTGTGGAGGCATGGGATTGGGGGCGCCGTTGCCGTGGCGGACGTGGCGAACAGGATCGGTTGTTCGGGAAGGCAGCTCGTGATAACGGCGATCGGTGTGACTTCCGGCCGCACCGGCGCGCGAACCTCTACAATCGTGGCTTTGCTTGGCGGCAGTCGTCCGCGCGCGTTGTCCAACTCACGGAATTTTACCGGAAATGACTGCCCCACGCCCGCCATCTCCCGCAGAAGACGCTGCATTGCCCGAGCGTCGCCCGCTGCCGCTGCGCCACTATTTGTGGGGCGTGGGCGCGGCGCTCATCGTGTTCTTCGCGCTGCGCTGGCTGAATTCGGTGATCACGCCGTTCCTTATCGGCGCCATCCTGGCGTACCTCGGCACGCCGCTGGTCGATGCGGCACAACGCCGCCGCGTTCCGCGTTCGCTCGCGACCACCATCGTGGTGTTGCTGTTCGGGCTCGTGATATTCGCCATCTTCCTGGTCCTGATTCCATTGGTGCAAAGCGAGGTGGCGCTGGCCGCCAAGCGGCTGCCCGCGTTGTTCTCCGAGGGCCTGGCGCAGGTGGGGCCATGGCTGCAGCAGCGCTTCGGAATCGTGGTGGCGGTGGACATGGATTCGCTCAAGTCGCTCGTGACGCAGAACGCCGAAAGCGCGCACGAACTGTCGCTGCGCCTGCTCTCGGGCCTCAAGGCGGGCGGCCGCATCGCGTTATCCATCCTCATCAACCTGGCGCTGATACCGGTGGTGATGTTCTACCTGCTGCGCGACTGGAAGATGATCGGCCAGCGGTTGCAGGAATTGGTGCCGCGGGACTGGGAAGGAAAGTTCCGCACGATCATTCACGAAATCGACATGGTCCTCGCCGAGTTCCTGCGCGGGCAGTTCTCGGTGATGGTGGTCCTGGCGATCTACTACGCCGTCGGGTTGACCATTGCCGGCCTCGATCGCGCGCTGGCGATCGGCATCCTCACGGGCCTGCTGGTCTTCATTCCCTATGTAGGGTTCGGCTTGGGCTTCGTGCTCGGCGTCGTCGCCGCGCTGCTGCAATGGAGCGGATGGCCGGCGTTCATGGGCGTGCTCGCGGTCTACGGCATCGGGCAGTTGCTCGAAAATTATGTGCTCGTGCCGTGGCTCGTCGGCGACCGGATCGGCCTGCACCCCATCGCAGTGATCTTCGCCTTGCTGGCCTTCGGAGCACTGTTCGGCTTCGCGGGCGTGCTCCTCGCGTTGCCGGTCTCCGCGGCCTTGCTCGTCGGCCTGCGGCACTTGCGCGCGGAATACCTGATCTCGCCTTTCTATCGCGGCGATACTTGAACGCGCAATGGAGCAGTTGATCTTCGAGCTGGCGACTCCCGAACCGCCGTCCTTCGCCAATTTCCTCCCCGGACCGAACCGGGAACCCGTCGCGGTCCTGGCGGACTTCGCGAGTGGGCGCGCCACCGAGACCGGTCTGGTGCTGTGGGGCCCTCCCGGCGTGGGCAAGACGCATCTGCTGCGCGCCACAGCGGCCGCCGCCAATGGCGTGCGGCCGGTCCACGTCAGCGCGGGGCCCGAGGCGCTTCCGCAGGATCCTCCCGCTCCCTTGGCGCTGATACTGGTCGACGACGTGGACCGGGCGGACGCCTCCGCGCAGGGCAGGCTGTTCACGCTATACAACGAGCTGAGGGCCACGGGGGGCTCGCTGGTCGCCACGGCCTCGGTCCCGCCGGCCCGTATGGCGCTGCGCGACGACGTGCGCAGCCGGCTGGGATGGGGGTTGGTTCTCGAGGTGTTGCCGTTGGCGGACCAGGACAAGCCGGCGGCCCTGGTCAGCTACGCCCGGTCACGCGGGTTCGCGCTGACCGACGACGTCATCGCGTACTTGCTCGCGCACGGCCGGCGCGACATGCCTACGCTGGTGGCTACGCTGGCGGCGCTGGACCGCTATTCGCTGGCATTCAAGCGCCCGATAACGATGCCCCTGCTCAAGGACTGGATGCAGCGCGGACTCAAATTTTCCGGCCAGGTGCCGCCTGACCCGCCAAGCTAGCCCGACATGCCTGGCGATAGTCTCCAAACGGCGACAATGAGGCCGGGGGCGGGGGTCTGTTAATTCTTTGATTGTTCAGCTAAAATGCTGGGTAGTCCAGTGCCCCGGGGAGAAGAGACCCTGTCAACCGGCTCGTCGATACACGCGTTAATGGCGTCGACACGGTCAACTGGTGTCTTTTCGAAACTCTTCCTGGGATCACTGAATGAAGAACGTGATGGTGGCATTGCTGGCGGTGGCGTTCGCATCTGTGGCGCTCGCCCAAAGTACGACTGCGGCGCCAACGGCCCCGGCAGCACAATCTGCTACCGCGGCACCGACCAAGACGGAAAAGAAAGACGCAAAGAAATCCAAAAAGAAGAAGGCTAAAAAATCGACATCCACGTCGTCCGCGACGCCGAGTGCAACCGATCAGAAGCCCGCCAAGTAATCAACTCCCTGTCCAACTCCAAAACCCAAAGGAATCGCAAATGAACAAGCTGCTCATCGCCCTGATCGCCGGTGGTTTCGCCACCGTCGCTGCTGCACAGACCCCGGCTCCGGCCGCCGCTCCGATGGCGCCGACGAAGAAGGAAATGAACGCCGAAAAGGCGAAGGAAGTCGGCAACGTGACCCGTAAGGAAGCCGACACCAGCGGCAACCCGGCCATGGCTGCGGAACAAAAGGCGAACACCGCTGCCTCGAAGAAGGTTGCCAAGCCCACGACCGCGCAGAAGAAGGCCGACGCAATTTCCGCCACGTCCAAGGGCGGTGAGAACTCGTCCGGCGGCCCGGAAACCGCCGCGCAGGCCAAGAAGGACACGGCCGCTTCCAAGGCCGTCCCGAAGCAGACGACCGCGGAAAAGCAAGCCGACGTCAAGAGCACGGCGACCCCCAAGGCAGCCACGCCGTAAGCATCTGCACAGCCATTGTTTGCGAAGGCAAGGCGTCCGCGCCTTGCCTTTCGTTTGTCCGTCCCGCAATTCTTGAAATGTTTTCTTAGGAAACACCAATGAACAGAATCATCGCAACGCTCGTAGCGTCGCTCATCGTTTCGTCGGCAGCCATCGCCCAGACCGCCGCGCCCGCTGCTGCTCCCGCAGCCGCCCCTGCAGCGACCACCAAGGCCGCCGAAACCAAGGCCAAGCAGGAAATGGTGCAGTCCACGACGAAGGCCGCCGTGGATACCACCGGCGCGACCGCCACCGCCAAGCAACAGGCGAAGAACACTACCGCGTCGAAGAAACTCGCCAAGCCGACGAAGGAACAGCGCGCTGCGGACACCAAGGCGTCCGCTGTCTATCCGCAGTCCGGCACGACAACGGCCGCGCAAGCCCAGAAGAACACGGCTATCTCGAAGGAAACGCCGAAGCAAACGGTAAAGTTAGGCACGCCCGGCGCCGAGAAGGCGATGGAAAAAGCCGCCACGCCCTGAACTTTGCAGCAGTTGTGGCAAATGGGGGCAAGGCGTTCGCGTCTTGCCCTTTTGCATTGGCGTTGAACCTGTCCGCGCCTATCTTCGAGCGACCATGAGCGAATTGCCCTTGTCCCGTCCTGCCGTGACCGTCGCGACCGTCGTCGAGCGCGACGGCCACTTTCTGCTCGTCGAGGAGGAAACGCGCGCGGGCACACGGCTGAACCAACCTGCCGGGCACGTCGAGGCGGGCGAGTCGCTGCCGGCCGCAGCGGCGCGCGAAACGCTCGAGGAAACGGGCTGGAGCGTCAACCCGACGTCGCTGATCGGCATCTATCGCTGGGCGTCTCCGGATAACGGGGCGACGTTCGTCCGTTTTTCCTTCGCCGGCGATGCGTGGGAGCACGACGCCGCTCGTACGCTCGACGCGGGCATCGTGCGCGTGCTTTGGCTCTCCTACGAGGAGATCGTAGCCCGGCAGTCCGAACATCGCAGCCCGCTGGTGCTGCGCTGCATCGACGATTACCGCGCCGGCAAGCGGTGGCCGCTCAACTTCGTTCTGGAAGTCGCGTGAGCCGGCGCCGCGTCATCGTCGGCATGTCGGGCGGGGTGGACTCGTCCGTCGCGGCGTGGATGCTGAAGCAGCAGGGGCACGACGTGGTCGGCGTATTCATGAAGAACTGGGAAGACGACGACACCGACGAATACTGCACATCACGCGAAGACCTGGTGGATGCGGCGTCGGTCGCCGATGTTCTGGGGATCGAACTGGAGGCGGTGAACTTCGCGGCGGAATACCGGGAGCGTGTATTTGCGCATTTCCTGCGCGAGTACGAAGCGGGACGCACGCCCAATCCCGACGTCCTGTGCAACAGCGAGATCAAGTTCCGCGCCTTCCTCGAGTACGCGCAGCACCTCGGCGCCGACGCCATCGCCACCGGTCATTACGCGCGCGTCCGCCGCGTTCCCGGCGATGCCGCGCGCGTGGAACTGCTGAAGGCCGGCGACGCGAGCAAGGACCAGAGCTATTTCCTGCACCGGCTGACGCAGGAGCAATTGGCGCCGGTGATATTCCCGCTCGGAGATGTGCACAAGCGCGACGTGCGGCGCATTGCGCGCGAGCAAGGTATTCCGACGTGGGCGAAGAAGGACTCCACGGGAATATGCTTCATCGGCGAGCGGCCGTTCCGCGACTTCCTGGCGCGATACCTGCCGCGCACCCCGGGGCCGGTACAAACGCCGGCGGGCGAGGAGATCGGCCGCCACGACGGACTCGCGTATCACACACTCGGGCAGCGCCAGGGGCTGCGAATAGGCGGCACGCGGGACGGAACGGACGAGCCTTGGTTCGTCGCGGGGAAGGACCTCGCGCGCAACGTGCTCGTGGCCGTGCAGGGCCATGACAATCCGCTGCTGTATCGCCGCGAAGTCGACGCCATCGACGTGCATTGGATTGGCGGCACGCCGCCGGCACTGCCGATTCGCGTCGGCGCAAAAACGCGTTACAGGATGCCCGACGCGGCGTGCACGGTGGTCGCTACGGCGACCGGCTGGCGCGCGACGTTCGACGCGCCGCAATGGGCGCCCACACCCGGCCAGTACCTGGTGCTGTACGACGGCGACGTGTGTTTGGGCGGCGGCGTGATCGACGCGGCGCCGGCCGAGCCGGTGAGCGCACAAGGCGCCCCGTTGCAGGCGCCTGCGACCGCGCCGGGTTAACCCGCCACGCGCGTGCTCCGTTACGCCCGCGCGCGTTTCGCGAGGATTGGTTTAGTTTCGAATCGTCAGAACGGGATGTCGTCGTCGAAATCGTCGACGTTCTTCTTGGCCGCGCCAGCGGGCTTGGGGCTACCGCCGCCGCTGCCGCCACCACCTTCACGCCGCGCGCCACGCTCGCCGCCCCCTGAGAACTCGGCGTCGCCGCCGCCACTCCCGCCACCGTCCTTGCTGCCGAGCAGCTGCATGCGATCGCCGACCACTTCGGTGGAGTATTTTTCGACGCCTTCCTTGTCGGTCCACTTGCGCGTCTGCAGGCGGCCCTCGATATAGACGGGGCGGCCCTTTTTCAGATATTCCCCGGCGATCTCGGCCTGGCGCCCGAACAGCACCACGGTGTGCCATTCCGTTTTTTCCTGCTTCTCGCCGGCCTTGTCCTTCCACGTGTCGGTGGTGGCGATGCGCAGGTTGGTCACCGCGTCGCCGCCCGTCGTGTAGCGCGTCTCCGGATCGCGGCCGAGGTTGCCGATCAGAATCACCTTGTTGACCGAGGCCATCGTCATTTCTCCCGTCGATTGGTGGTCGCCGCCGCCGCCGCGAGGATGAATGCGCAGGCGGGTTGTAAGCGGACAACCGAAACACAATATACTAACAGGTTCGGCGTCGCGGCCTTAGGGCAGATGTCCTAGGCCGGGATGCCGATTGCAGTCAATCGAAGTGAACTCACCGATCGCGAAGACGCGAGAAACGAACCTCTCCTGCATGGATTCCATTCGCATCCGCGGCGCGCGCACGCACAATCTCAAGAATCTGAATCTCGACCTGCCGCGGCATCGGCTGATCGTGATCACCGGCCTGTCCGGCTCGGGCAAGAGCTCGCTTGCGTTCGACACGCTGTACGCGGAAGGGCAGCGCCGCTACGTCGAGTCGCTGTCGGCCTATGCGCGGCAGTTCCTGCAGCTGATGGACAAGCCCGACGTGGACCTCATCGAAGGCCTGTCGCCGGCGATCTCCATCGAGCAGAAGGCGACGTCGCACAATCCGCGCTCGACCGTGGGCACGGTCACCGAGATCCACGACTACCTGCGGCTGCTCTATGCGCGTGTCGGCGATCCGTACTGCCCCGACCACCCGGAGCAGAAGCTGGCGGCGATGACGATCTCGCAGATGGTGGACGCCACGCTCGCGTTCCCGGAAGACGCGCGCCTCATGATCCTGGCGCCGGCGATCGTCAACAGGAAGGGCGAGCACCTGGAGCTCTTTGTCGAATTGCGCGCGAAGGGATTCGTGCGCGTTCGCGTCGACGGCAAGGTGTGCGAGATCGACGCGGCCCCCAAGCTTGCCAAGACGACCAAGCACACGATCGAAGTGGTGGTCGACCGGCTCAAGGTGAATCAGGAATACAAGCAGCGCCTGGCCGAGTCGTTCGAAACCGCGCTGCGCCACGGTGACGGGCGCGCCATCGTCGTCGAAATGGACAAGGAGAACGCACCCGGGTCGGAGCACCTGTTCTCGGCGAAATTCGCGTGTCCCATCTGCAATTATTCGCTGGCCGAGCTCGAGCCGCGGCTCTTTTCGTTCAACAGCCCGCTGGGTGCGTGCCCGCGCTGCGATGGGCTCGGCTCGATCACGTTCTTCGATCCCAAGCGCGTCGTCGCGTTTCCGCAGCTTTCGCTGGCGTCCGGCACGATCAAGGGCTGGGACCGGCGCAACCAGTTCTACTTCCAGCTGCTGCAGAGCCTCGCCAAGCATGTCGGGTTCGACGTCGACAAGCCGTTCGCGAAATTGCCGGAGCGCGTGCAGCAGCTGATCCTTTACGGTTCGGGTGACGAGAAGATCCCCTTCACCTACCTTTCCGAGCGCGGCAAGCCGATGGTCCGCGAGCACGCCTTCGAGGGCATCATTCCCAACCTCGAGCGGCGTTACCGCGAGACGGATTCGGTAATGGTGCGCGAGGAACTCGCCAAGTACCTGAACAACAAGCCGTGCCCGGAGTGCGACGGCACGCGGCTGCGGCGCGAGGCGCGTCACGTCAAGGTCGGCAACGGCGATCAGGCGCGCGCGATTTTCGAGATCTCCGGTCTGCCGCTCAAAAGCACGATGGCGTTCTTCAGTTCGCTGGTGCTCGACGGCCAGAAGGCAGCGATCGCCGATCGCATCGTCAAGGAGATCATCAGCCGTCTGCAGTTCCTCAACAACGTCGGCCTGGATTACCTGGCGCTGGACCGCTCCGCGGAGACGCTATCAGGCGGCGAGTCGCAGCGCATCCGGCTCGCGAGCCAGATCGGCTCCGGGTTGACCGGCGTGATGTACGTGCTGGACGAGCCGTCGATCGGGCTTCACCAGCGCGACAACGACCGGCTGCTCGAGACGCTGAAGAACCTGCGCGACCTGGGCAACAGCGTCATCGTCGTCGAGCACGACCAGGATGCGATCAACGCCGCGGATTACGTCGTCGACATGGGGCCCGGCGCGGGCGAGCACGGCGGGCAGGTGGTGGCGCAGGGCACGCCCGAGGATATCCGCCGCGCGCCGCATTCGCTCACCGGCCAGTACCTCGCCGGACACCGGCAGATCCCCATCCCTGCGCGGCGGCACCGCGCCGAACCCGGGCGCCAGCTTACGATCAGCGGCGCGACCGGCAACAACCTGCAGGGCGTGACTGCGAGCCTGCCGGTGGGATTGTTCATCTGCGTGACGGGGGTTTCCGGATCGGGCAAGTCGACGTTGATCAACGACACGCTGTATCACGCGGTGGCGCGTCACCTGTACGACAGCGCGGAGGAGCCCGCGGCCTACGGCGAAATCGAGGGACTCGAGCATTTCGACAAGGTCATCAGCGTCGACCAGAGCCCGATCGGCCGCACGCCGCGTTCCAACCCGGCGACGTACACCGGCCTGTTCACGCCGATCCGCGAATTGTTCTCGCAGGTGAAGGAAGCGCGCGAGCGCGGTTACGGACCGGGCCGATTCTCGTTCAACGTGAAGGGCGGGCGGTGCGAGGCTTGCCAGGGCGACGGGCTCATCAAGGTGGAGATGCATTTCCTGCCGGACGTCTACGTCTCCTGCGATGTATGCCACGGGCAGCGCTATAACCGCGAAACGCTCGAGGTGCGCTACAAGGGCAAGAACATCCACGAAGTGCTGGACATGACCGTGGAGCAGGCTTACGCGTTCTTCGAGCCGGTGCCGGCGGTGGCGCGCAAGTTGGCGACGCTGCTCGACGTGGGCTTGGGCTACATCACGCTTGGCCAATCCGCGACGACGCTGTCCGGCGGCGAGGCGCAGCGCGTCAAGCTGGCGCTCGAACTGTCGAAGCGCGACACCGGCCGCACGCTGTACATCCTCGACGAACCGACGACCGGCCTGCACTTCCATGACATCGAATTGCTGCTGACCGTGTTGCACCGGTTGCGCGACCACGGCAACACGGTCGTCGTGATCGAACACAACCTGGATGTCATCAAGACGGCCGACTGGATCATCGATCTGGGGCCTGAGGGGGGCGCGGGCGGTGGCACGATCGTGGCCGAAGGCACGCCGGAAAGCGTCGCGACCGTTGCGGGCAGCTACACGGCCCACTACCTGAAGCCGGTGCTCGCGGCGGACGTCAAGCGCCGCGGCAAGTTGATCACCGGAAGCGCTGCGCGTGCGCCGCGCGGGAAGAAGGCGTCGGGCGATCTGCTGGCTTGACAGGGGTACGCGCCTTTGGCGACTGCGCTCGACCCGTTGCAGCGGTTCGCCAGCGTCTGGTAGCGAGAAACGCCATTCGGTTCATCTGCATCGCTACTGCCAGCCAGATCGGAAACAGAAGTCCCGACTTGCTACTGCATTAGGGCGACTCGAGGGGCTGACTCACGCAGCCTTGCGAGCGTTTCCCGTGTTCCGCAAAGAAGCCTCTTCTCGCATGCAACGAGAGGAGCCCGGCGGCGTCGACGTCGCGTTTCGGTAGGCGCATAATCATCGCGGGAGGGTCATCGCATGCGGCCCGTGCTCCGGATGATCGCATTCTCATTGCTCGCCGGCTGGTTGGGCATTGCGAGCGCAGCGGATGCACCCGGCGTCATCAGTGTGGTCCCGATCACGGGGCCGATCGGCCCTGCGACCGCCGACTTCGTGCAGCGCGCGCTCGACCGCGCCGAGGCCGACCGAGTCGATCTCGTCGTCCTCCAGATGGATACTCCCGGCGGCCTCGACACGTCGATGCGCGACATCATCAAGGCAATTCTTGCCGCGCGCGTTCCGGTGGCAACCTTCGTCGCGCCGGGCGGTGCGCGTGCCGCAAGCGCGGGCACTTACATCATGTACGCGTCGCCGATCGCCGCGATGGCACCCGGGACCAATCTCGGCGCCGCCACGCCGGTTGACATCGGCGGCCCGGGGCCCCTGCCATCGGCCCCCGAGCCGCCGAGCAAGGGCAAGGACGCGGACAAGGGCGAATCGCCCGCCAAGCCAGGCAAATCCGACGACGCGATGACGCGCAAGCAGGTGCACGACGCCGCGGCGTACATCCGCGGCCTCGCGCAACTTCGCGGCCGCAACGTCGAGTGGGCGGAGCGCGCCGTCCGGGAAGCCGTGAGCCTGCCGGCGCAGGATGCGCTTGCGCAGCACGTCATCGATCTTGTCGCCACCGACGTTCCGGACCTCGCGCAAAAGCTCGACGGCCGCAAGGTGACGACCGCGGCCGGCGAACGGGTGCTGGCCACGGCAGGAGCGACGATCACCGTGGCGGCGCCCGACTGGCGAACCCGGTTCCTGGCAATCATCACCCATCCATCCATCGCGCTGATCCTGCTGACCGTCGGCTTCTACGGTCTCGTGTTCGAGGTGATGAACCCGGGCATGGTACTGCCGGGTGTGGTAGGCGCGATCGCAATCCTGATCGGCATGTATGCGTTGCAGCTGTTGCCGACCAATTACGCAGGGCTGGCGCTGGTCTTGCTGGGACTGTCCTTCATCGTCGCCGAGGCGTTCGTGCCCGCGTACGGGTCGCTGGGGATCGGTGGCGTCATCGCGTTCGTTGTGGGCGCCCTGATGCTGATCGAGACCGACGTCCCCGGCTTCGGCGTGCCCTGGCCGCTGATCGCGACGCTCGCCGTGACGAGCCTGTTGTTCCTGTTCGGGATTGCGGCTGCCGCGATGAAGGCCCGCCTGCGCCCCGTGGTCTCCGGCCGCGAGCAGATGATCGGGAGCCACGGCGTGGTCGTCGACAACGCCGAGGGCGAGGATTGGGTACGCGTGCACAGCGAGCTTTGGCGCGCCCGTTCCGCGCACCCGCTCGCAAGCGGTCAGACGGTCCGCGTGACGGGCAAGGAAGGACTGGTGCTGACCGTCGTTCCGACCCACAAGGAAGCCTGAAGAACGCCCGATCCCGGAAGGAGACTGGCCATGGTCGCACTTGCAGAACTCGGCGTCGTCGTCCTCATCCTGCTGGTACTGGTGGCCACATCGATCCGCGTACTGCGCGAGTACGAGAGGGGCGTAGTCTTCATGCTGGGCCGCTTCTGGAAAGTGAAAGGGCCGGGCCTGGTCATTCTCATCCCGGTCGTGCAGCAGATGGTGCGCGTCGACCTGCGCACTGTGGTGCTCGACGTGCCGCCGCAGGACGTCATCACCCGCGACAACGTGTCGGTGAAGGTGAACGCGGTTGTCTACTTCCGTGTGGTCGACGCGGAGAAGGCCATCATCCAGGTAGTGCATTACCTTGACGCCACCAGCCAGCTCGCGCAGACGACGCTGCGCGCGGTTCTGGGCAAGCACGAACTCGATCAGCTGTTGGCTGAGCGCGAGCGGCTTAACCTGGATATCCAGCGCGTCCTCGATGTTCAGACCGACGCCTGGGGCATCAAGGTTTCGAATGTCGAGATCAAGCACGTCGACTTGAACGAGACGATGATCCGCGCAATCGCGCGCCAGGCCGAGGCCGAGCGCGAGCGACGCGCCAAGATCATCCATGCCGAAGGCGAGCTGCAGGCCTCCGAGAAACTGTTGCAGGCCGCGCAGATGCTGGCGCAGGCGCCGCAGGCGATGCAACTCCGCTACCTGCAGACGCTGGGCAACATCGCCGGGGACAAGAGCACGACGATCGTCTTCCCGCTGCCGATGGATCTTCTCAGCGCGCTAAAGGGAACTGCAGGGTCGGAGGCGAAGCCTTGACGTTGTGCGCGACTGATCGATGCGTGCCCCGTTGACAATAGCGGACGCGGCCGGGCGCTGGAACGTGGTGAGCATTGCCGCGGCGGTCCTGCTCACCGGCTACCTGGGCCTCGCGATCTGGGCGCTGGCCGCGCCGTCCGAGTACGACCCGCAGCAAGGGATGGCGGTTGGCTTCATCATTCCGGTTGCGCTGATTCTGGGCGGTCTGCTGCTCCTCCTCTGGCGCGCAGTCGTGCGCCACCGGCGCTGGCTCGTGTGGACGATCTTCGTCCTCGCGGCCTACCCGGCAGTCATGCTGACGGCGCAGTTCGTCTACGAGCATTTCGTCCACACGCCTGGATAATCGCGCTCGCGGCAGTAAAGGGACAATCCCTGCGACGGACCGGTTTCACCGGGCCTTCGCCTCGCTCGAAAGGCTGCTCATGGCCGATTCGGGCCGGTGGGCGCCAGAATGCCGCCGATCTCATGATCCGGTGACGCCAGCATGCAGACGACCATGCGGTCCGTCGAATTGCCGCCGGTGCAACGACAAAGATTGCCGCGGGGTCAGGAATCCGCTGCGGGCGGCGCGTCATCGGCAGGCGGTACCGGCGCCGCGTGTTTTGTGATCGCAGCAAGGATGCCCTGCAGCAGCGCCACAGGCGTCGGCGGGCAGCCGGGGACTTCGACGTCGACGGGTATGACATTGCCGACGCGGCCCATGCTGGCGTAGCTTTCGCCGAAGATGCCGCCGGTGCAGCCGCATTCGCCCACGGCAACGACGAGTTTCGGTTCCGGCGTCGCGTCGTAGGTCCGCTTGAGCGCGATCGCCATGTGCTTCGACACGGGGCCCGTCACCAGCAGCATGTCGGCATGACGCGGGCTGGCGACGAACTTGATGCCGAGCCCTTCCAGGTTGTAGTAGGGATTGCCCAGTGCGTGGATTTCCAGCTCGCAGCCGTTGCACGAACCGGCGTCCACCTGGCGAATCGTCAGCGCGCGGCCGAGCGTTCGCAGCAGCTTTTCCTGCAGGCGCGCGACGAGTACCATTTCATCGGCCGGCGCGGGCGCCGCTTCGGTCTTGATTCCGGTTCTGGCGATCTGGCGGAGGATGTGCAGCATCGGTAATGTTCCTAAAGATCGTGTCCGCTGTACGCGAGGTTGAACGACTTGTTGATCAGCGGAAAGTCGGGAACGATGTTGCCGATGACCGCATGTTCGATGACCGGCCAGTTCGACCATGACGGATCGTGCGGGTGGCATCGGCGGATGCTTCCGTCGGGACCGCTGGTGAGCGCCAGCAATACGGGACCGCGCCAGCTCTCGACGATACCAATACCCTGCCGGTATGCCGGAATCGCCGGCAGCGGCTCGTGGACCGGACCGACCGGAAGCGCCTTGACGATGTTCTGGATGAGCCGCAGCGATTCGCGGACTTCATCGAAACGGACTGCGACCCGCGCGGCCACGTCGCCATCCAGTGATCCAGCCTTGCGCACGGCCAGCGAATCGTAGGGCGCCACCGGAAAATCGCAGCGCAGGTCGCGCGCCTGGCCGCTGGCGCGGCCGGCCATGCCGAGCAGGCCGAGCTTCGCCGCCAGCGCGGGCGAGACCGTGCCACAGGTCCGGAACCTGTCCTGCAGTCCCGCGTGCTCGTCATAGATGTCGCGGATGATCCGTATTTCGCGTTCGAGTGCTGCGCATTCTTCGCTGATCCTGACTGCATGTTCCGGCGACAAGTCGCGCGCGACGCCGCCGGGAATCACGTGGTCCATGGCGAGCCGGTGACCG
>Ga0207691_10002039_pt1 | contig 19763 bp, 21 predicted proteins | sample KBSM13metaG_FD_184327 | JGI IMG/M metagenome (GOLD analysis project Ga0207691, IMG submission 184327) | Miscanthus rhizosphere microbial communities from Kellogg Biological Station, Michigan, USA - KBS M1-3 metaG (SPAdes) (version 2) | ecosystem: Host-associated > Plants > Roots > Rhizosphere >... | reverse complement strand
CTCTCGATAAATAGCCCACCGCCGCCGATTCCCCCTGTAAGACCGTCGAACTCTTTGCCTTCGGTGGTGCTGTAGTGCACTTTGACAGCCAGGGGAGCACGAGGATGCACCCTCGCATGGGTCGCGTCCGCCTGGCTCGTGGAACGGACCCAGTCGATGAATGAATCCCAAGAAACCGACCCCATCAAGTGTCCCTGGTCATCGAGCACGGTAATGATTTCTTGATCACAATCCAATTCAAGCATCTTTCCCTGATGAATTTCCGACACTGTAACCGCTAATCTCATCCTGCCCTCCAGTGTGCCCGTGTGTTTGCTGAAAGGACTTTGAAATCTTAATTCTTACTACTGACCTTAGTGTGAACAGTCCCTGCGCGAGCCTGATGTATAAGATAGCACAGACATTTGATCTTCCGATCAAATACAAACCTTAAACCTGGTAACGGTCTAACTCTAGGATGAATCTCGCGGTTATCAAACTGAGGGGATGAGAATTAGCAGCCGAACGGGCGGGCGGCGGAGACTGGGCGAATCGCTATTTTGCCCCTTTAAGTGATTTCACTAGTTCCACAATACGGGTTCTGGCTTCGAGTCCGATGTCGGTAAATCGGACGCCCATGCCGGGAGAGAATGTATAATGGTCAGGTTTTGGGCAGACCCACGCAATCGTGCCCTTCGCGTACATCCATTCGGTAGGAGAGTCCGGAAGAGAAAATTCTAGGGTAATGTCGGTCCCCACCGGGAGCGGGGTGATGCTCTCGATAAACAGTCCTCCTCCACCGATTCCACCGGCTCGACTTTCAATCGTTTTGCCGCCGGATGTCGTGTAGCGAACTTTCAGAACGAGCGAAAGCCGCGGTTCATCTCGAAGATCGTTCCAGCGGTCCGGCTCGGGAAGCGGGCGCGCCTGCTCAATGATGGACGCCCACGTCACAGACCCAATTTTTTCACCTTTCGGGCCACGGATCGTGATGAGCTCCCGCTCGCAATCCAATTCCAGGGCTTTCCCCTTATGCACCAGTGTAGTAATAACCGGTAACCGCATAGAACCCCCAGGTCTCACGTGCCAAGTATAGCGAAGTTGGCAGGAATGTCGAGAGCTTCGATCCCTATAGGGGATGAGGGTGGCTGATGCAGATTAGAATCTCTCGGGCAGGGATGAATCCGAAGAGGCTGGCAGTAGGGGTCCTGATCGATATCTTACGAGAAAATCAGGCGCTTTTCATTTCCTTATCTTGCTCAAATAACCGAATCGGTTGGCTTTTTCCGAGAATGACCTCTTCGGTCACGACCACTTCCTTAATCTGTTTCTGGGAAGGAATTTCATACATCATGTCCAACATCACTTCTTCCAAGATCGCACGAAGTCCGCGGGCGCCCGTCTTTTGGGTGTAGGCCTTACGTGCTACGGCGACGAGCGCTCCTTCGGTGAATTTGAGCTTCACCTTCTCGAACGAAAAGAGTTTCTCGTATTGTTTGGTCAAAGCATTTCGCGGCTCGGTGAGGATGCGAATCAAAGCCTTTTCGTCGAGTTCTTCGAGTGTCGCAATAACGGGCAGCCGTCCGACGAACTCTGGAATCAGCCCATACTTGAGAAGATCTTCCGGCTGGACCTGCGCCAACAATTCACCGAGTCGTCGCTCATTTTTCCCGCGGACGTCCGCCCCAAATCCGATCGATTTCTGATTGAGTCGCTGCTCGATAATGGAGTCCAGCCCGACGAAGGCCCCGCCGCAAATAAATAGAATGTTACTCGTATCGACCTGAATGAATTCTTGATGCGGATGCTTGCGCCCGCCTTGCGGGGGCACATTGGCCACGGTTCCTTCGATCAGCTTGAGCAGTGCCTGCTGAACCCCTTCTCCCGACACGTCGCGGGTGATGGAGGGGCTATCGCTTTTACGGCTGATCTTGTCGATCTCATCGATGTAGACGATGCCGCGTTCCGCGCGCTCGACGTCGTAATCCGAGGCTTGCAAAAGCTTGAGGATAATATTTTCAACATCCTCACCCACATAGCCGGCCTCCGTGAGGGTGGTGGCGTCGGCCAGCGTAAACGGGACATCGAGATATCGAGCGAGCGTTTGAGCCAACAGAGTTTTCCCCGTGCCGGTCGGACCGATCACCAGGATATTGCCCTTCTGCAACTCTACTTCATCGACTTCATTCGCGGATATCCGCTTGTAATGATTGTGCACAGCGACGGCAAGAATTTTTTTTGCGCGATCTTGCCCGATCACGTACTGATCGAGATGATGCTTGATGTCGGCTGGCTTTCGAAGCTTCGAAGAGATTTCCTCTTTGGCTTCTTCCCAATCCTCCGCAATAATATCGTTGCAGAGATTGACGCATTCGTCGCAGATGTACACCGTGGGTCCTGCGATCAGCTTGCGCACTTCGTCGCGACTTTTTCCGCAAAACGAGCACCGTAGGTGACGATCCATTTTTTCCTGCTTGGGCATGCCGCCTCCTACTTATCCTTACCGTCCTTCGAGGACTCCTTACCGCCGGTGACCTCTTTGATTGCCTTTGGAGGCCGCGAGATCACCTCGTCGATGAGGCCGTAGCGTTTCGCTTCCTCGGCCGACATAAAATAATCGCGCTCGGTATCCAGTGCAATCTTTTCAAGCGACTGCCCGGTATGCTTAACCAAGATCTCATTGAGTCGCTCGCGTATTTTTAAAATCTCGCGGGCATGGATGTCGATCTCCGTCGCTTGTCCTGAAAACCCTCCCATCGGTTGATGGATCATGACACGCGCATTGGGCAACGCATAACGTTTGCCCTTGGTGCCGGCCGTCAGGAGCAGCGCGCCCATACTCGCGGCTTGTCCCAGGCAGATCGTATTGGTCGCCGGCTTGATGTATTGCATCGTATCATAGATACCCAATCCAGCCGTGACGCTACCGCCTGGCGAATTGACATAGAGATTGATGTCTTTTTCCGGATCTTCCGCTTCCAAGAACAATAGTTGCGCGATGATAAGATTGGCAAATATGTCGTCGATCGGAGCGCCCAGGAAAATGATGCGGTCTTTCAACAGGCGAGAGTAAATGTCATAGGCGCGCTCGCCTCGGTTGGTCTGCTCGATCACGATAGGCACTAGCATGTCGAACTGTCCTTTCTCTTCAACACAATCCCTCATGAAACGTCGCTAATCTTACCACACTTCTTTCATTTCTCGTCACGAACGCCGATGCTTGCGTCTGGCCTTTCGAACTCCAGCGCCCGAATGTTGCCTCCGCCACTTAGCCTTGAATCATGGCTTGGCGATAGACGTAGTCCAGTGACTTCTCCGCGAGAATGCGGCCGAATAATTCGTCCCGCATCTCTTGGCCAGATGACTCAACCATCCGTCGAATATCCTCGGCCGACAATTTCAGGCGTTGCGCCAATCGTTCTAACTCGGCCACGACGTCGGCCTCCTCGACACGAATCCCTTCTTTCTCTGCAATGGCTTCGAGGATCAATCCGATCTTGACGCGCCGGGTGACCTCTGGCAGCAGGTCTTCTCGTAGACGCTTGACCTCCTCCTGTCGCTTGACCAGTTCTTCCGCCTGGTCCACTTTGCCCTTCTGCCTCATCTGAGTTTCCATATGATGGCGAATCGCAGCGGTCAGTTCACGCTCTACCAAGCTGTCGGGAAGATCGAAGTGATGGGTCTCGACCAATCGTTTCAGGATTTGATCCTTATAAGACTGCTCGATGTTCTTTTTCAGGGTCGCTTCCATCTCACCGCGGAGTTTTCCCTTGAGCTCCTCCAAAGAGGAATAAGCTCCGCAATCTTTCGCAAACTCGTCATCGAGCGGCGCCAATTTTTTTCTTTTGATAGCTTTAACCGACATTCGAAAGACCACGGTTTTTCCGGCCAACTGCGGATCCGGATGGGTGGCGGCATAGGGCTGATCGATCTCGACGGTCTCACCCTCTTTTTTTTCAAGGAGGGCCTGATCGACCTCCACTCCGAGCACGGGCAATTTGGACCCTACCTTGTGGAGATGCCCTTCCTTCGTTGCCCCTTCGAGCGGCGTCCCATCGACGGAGCCTCGCACATCGAGCACCGCGTAATCCCCGTCCTCGATCGTCGTACCTGGAGGAGCTGCATCAAGTTGCGCTTGTTGCTCTCGAAGCGCTTCCAACGCTTGCGTCATTTGCTCGTCCGTGACTTCGCGTTTATCGGGCTTCAGTGAGATGGGATTCGGCGCTTTATAATCGCGCAACTCGATGGCCGGTTTAATTTCTACCGTGGCGGTAAATGAAAATGGAGCGTTCTTTTTTATCTTGGCTCGCTCTAATGGTGGCACCTCGACCAGTACGGGAACAATCCCCGCCTGTCGGACAGCTTTATCGTAATAATCGGGAATCAACTTCCGTATGAGATCTTCTTCCACCGCTTTGGCGTATCGCTGTTCCAAGAGACCCAATGGCGCTTTTCCAGGACGAAACCCGGGAATCCTCACTTGCCGATTGAGCTCGACGTATGCCTGGGCAAACTGCCGGTTCACTTCCTCTTCAGGCACCTCGATTTTCAGTGCTCGTTTATTCGGTCCCAGTTCGGTCACTTCAAGTTTCATAGTATGTCCTGTAAGGTTAGGGCTTCAGTCGGTTGGAACAGCAGAACGATGTCGATCAGTTCGGGCGATGTGGTTGGTGCGAGAGGGGGGACTTGAACCCCCACGGTTTCCCACGAGATCCTAAGTCTCGCGCGTCTGCCAGTTCCGCCACTCTCGCGCACCCGCTTTCGAGGAGGTTCGGAACCTTTTGGAATGTCGCAACGTGAATAGGTTGTAGTCCGCCGGCCCTCCCTCTGTCAAGACGTCCGCGCTGCTCAGCTCCTCTCTAAGATGGTCGACTGAATAGATAATCCTTTCGAAACCCCAGTACAGACAGTATAGTAATTGACAGGCAAAATTCGGAAGGCAGATGCGGACTCGACATCCATTCACTGGGCATCCTCGTCTGTCCGTTCTGTTTGTGTTGGAGGTGATGAGATGATTCGACTCATACTTGCGCTTGCGGTAGGCATCGGGTTGTGTGCTTGCTGGGTCGGGCAGCCGGCCTGGGCGTCGAGGGAATATTTCACAACAGAACAGAAAGAGCATCTCGCCAAGATCTCCACGATCCTCGTCGAGACGATTGCAATTACCGACAAGGGCTCGGTCCCTTCGGACACTTTGACAGAAACCGTGAGGCGCCGCCTCGAACAGGCGGGGTATGCCATTGCCGCCACCGCGTCCCAGCCTCATGATGTTGTTCTTCGAGTGAAGTGCGAACAGCATAAGACGTGGGAGGGCACGACGTCGTCAGGCGGCGACGCCGATTTGCCTGATGCCCCGTCGCGAATTTGGAAAGGGCCGGCTTGCCAACTCACCTATCTCTTGGACGGAGCCAAAATCAAATGGCAGCGGGAAGTCCGGACTGATTTCCCCGATGCCGTCGTTGCCGCGCAGGAGGCACATGCCGCCGATCCCGGTGACTATGCCATGACCAAGCTGAACGAACGATTGCAGCAATACGACTTCCCCGTCGTGCTGGCCGCAGAGTGGGGTCATGCAGATCGCCTCTTGAAGCTTCTGGACTCGCCCGATACCGACAACATTCGCAAGTTGAAGATCATTTCTTTGCTCGGAGAAATGATGACCGATGAAGCGCTGCCGAAACTGAAAGAAGCGTTACAAGACAAAAATCTGGCCCAGCAAGCGGCCGTCGCAATGGGAAATATCGGCAAGGAAAGCATTCCCATATTGATCGATATGCTCAAAAACAGTAAAGAGCCGGCGCTTCAAGTCGCTGCAGCGAAAGGGTTGGGCCAAGTCGGCGCACTTCATGGCGATCCTGCGATTATTCCGCCTCTTCTGGATATGCTCTTTAAGCCAGATATCGACATAAATGTTCGAACGGAAGTCGTATGGGCGATCGGCAAAATGCCGGATAAGCGTGCGGTGGAACCGTTACACAAGCTCGATCGCGAACTTCAGGCGATGCGCACGGAAGACCCAGCTGTGAAAAAATTGAAAGAGGCGGCGTTCTGGTCCCTGAAAATGACGGATACGGAGCTGTCATCCGAAAATCCTTAAGCGGTGGGGTGCGGCAACAATTATCTATTGAATCGGAAAGAATTAACCCTAAGAAATAAGTGGTAAACACTCTTTTGGGTGCTATACTTGAGCCCTTCATATGGGAGGACAATGATGCCACGACTGACGCGAAGACAGCTTTTTAAATTTTCAGCTCTCGCAGGCACGGGCCTGATATTGAGTCGGTGGCCTACGTCAGGACTCCCTTATAACGAGATATCGGCGCATGCGGGTGAGCCAGCCAAAGGCGAGCCGATAAAAATCGGCATCCTCGATCCGCTCTCCAGTCCTTATAAGACATCATCTATTCATGATGTCCATGGAGCGACCGTGGCGTTGGATATGTATAACAAGAGTGGCGGAGTCCTCGGTCGCCCCGTGGTCTTGGTCGATGCCGATGATGCCTCGAACGTGCAGACAGCCCTGACCGCCGCCAAGAAATTACTCCAAGAAGATCGTGTGGACGTGCTGATGGGCACCTTTAATGGAGACGTTGCTCTAGCCGTCTCCGACCTCGCCAAGCGAGAAAACAAACTCTTCATGGTGACGGGGGCGCATGAGCCTGAACTAACGGGCTCGCATTGTGATACCCACACATTTGTTTTCATGCCCAACGCCAATATGATGTCGCGCGCGGTCGTCCCCCATCTCATTAAGGCATATGGCACGCAATGGTACACGATCACGGCAGACACGGCGGATGGACGATCTGCACAACAGGCGATGGACAGGGTATTCAAAGCGAATGGAGGAAAGACCGTCGGTGAATCCACAACCCCATTCGGGACCACGGATTTCACCAGCCAGATGACGGAAGTGAAGGCGGTCAAACCGAATGCGGTTATTTTAAATCTTTATGGATGGGATCTCGTCAATGCATTAAAGGCGTATACGAAATTGGAATTGGCCAAGGAGAAAATCGGCGTCGGCGGCATGATCGGAGGGGAACAGATTGGACGTCCGCTCGGATATGCAAATAACGCCGGAATTTGGGGACTGATCTGGGACCCGAAAATCAATACCGACAGCTCGAAGCGATTCATTCAAGGGGTGATCGACAAATATAACCATACGCCCACTTCACGGTGCTATTTAGGCTATGCGGCCATGATGCAAATTTTAGAAGCGATCCAACGGGCGGGTACGACCGAGGCGGGGCCGATAGTCAAAGCGCTTGCAGGATATGAATTCGATGGCCTGAAAGAAGGTCGTTCCTATTTCCGCGCAGAAGATCATCAATGCGTGCAAGACGTGCTTGTGGGTCAGGCCTATGGGAAGGAACTCGGATTAGGTCACTATCAACTCTTAGGGACCGCGACCGGGAAACAATTGACCGCCGATGATCAACCGCAAAAGTCGTGTTCGCTTTAAGAAAGTTGCAGCGGGGCAGAGGAAGCTTTTATTCTCCGCCGACTCACTCGCGATCGCCGAGTTCCCTGGATGAGCCTCAGCTCTGCTTTTTGCTCCGGCGGTCTTTGAGTGGGGATGCACTCGGTTGCACGGCGCTCTTGCGATCGCAGGCGACCGTATTGTCGTTGGAAGACGCCCAGCAATCGTTCTAACTCACCTATCGTTTCCAGAAGTGAATTGCCCGTCAGCCTTCCCCATCGTTTCTTCATGGCACCCCGTACCTGTTTAAGAGCTCCACGCCACTGGTCGCGATTCATGATGTCCTCATCGACGATATCTGTCATCAGGGACGGCACCGCACATTAGGTGAGACTAAGACGCCCTATCGCTGCGAGAATGGTCGTGACAATTGTTCGTGGAACCCATAGCTCCCCCTGCCCTACAACGCGCACAGCCTTGGGAAGAAGGGTGCGGGTCACCGTTTTTTTTAGATACCCTCGCGCACCCAAAGACAGGGCGTTTAATAGACGGCGGCGAGTGGTTCGTTCCCCTAAAAGAATAATGCGCGTGTCCGGACTCTGGCGACGAACGAGTGGAAGAATCGACACACCATCGATCGCGGACATTTCCCAATCGAGCAACAAGACATGAGGTTTCAATTTCAGCGCTTTCACGACTTCGTGGCCCGTGCCCGCTTCGCCCACCACTGCGATCCCATTTTCAGGGCGCAGCTGTTTAATATAGGCAGTCCGTAGACTCTTCTGCTGCTCTGCGATCACGACGCTGATTGCACTCACACGCTGTCCCTCACAATAACGAGACAGTAAAGGGTCTCGCCCAGAGGGATCAATTGGACTTAGGTCCATGCGATGGACTGACATGCGAAGTGATCGGCGATAAGAGAGAGGGGGGAATCAAAACAGACTGGCGTCAGCGGGGATAAGCAGCAAGCTGCGAAGGCAGATTCAGGCGCGCCCGGGACTGGTCTCTTGCGCCATTAAACGCGCCAACTGATCGATCAATTTCCCGACCATCGCGCGAGATACCCAAGACTCTCCAGCCGCTACGGCGCGGATCGCTTTTGTGAGGAACCGGCGTAGCATCTTGGCGTCGAGGTATCCACGCGCCCCCTGAGCGATCCCGTTAAGTACCCGAGCGCCCGATGCGTTCCCCGTCAGCAAGATGATCTGGGTCTTCGGACTCTTCGTCCGAATGAGCGGGATCGCGGGCGCGTCGTTGGTCCTGGTCATCTTAAGATCCAACAGAAAAATCTGCGGTTGATGCCTGGTGGTCTCCACGGCTTCTCGCACACTACGGCCTGTGGCTACCACTTTGATGCCTCGCGTGCTGCGAAGGAGACTCATGCATGCGCTTAATCTTCGCTTATCGGAATCTGCTACGACGACCGTGATAGTTGGCAAGGATCCCTCCGATGACAAGAACAAAACGTTTCCGATGATTATCGCATCGACGGTCGATGACCGTTCACATAGAGAGCCAGGTGCAAGCGATCGGAGACGCCCAATTTTCTAAAGATCGAGGTTAAATGCGCCTTCACCGTTTTCTCGGAGACGTGCAGGTGGTACGCAATTTCCTTATTACTTGACCCGCCTCCGATTTGTTGGACGATTTCCTTTTCACGAGGCGTTAATCCATCCAGCGAAGGGTCTTCTTGCGGGAGCGAGCGGTTCCGGTGCTGCTCGGTAAGCGAGACCAACGTATCCAGAAGGTGAGAAATGACCTTGCGGCCGACCCACACTTCTCCTTTCTGCACCATCTTCACAGCCTTGACCAGAAGCACTGGATCCATTTCGGTACTGCAGTACCCTTTGGCGCCCGCCTCCAGCATCGACGTCCCTTCGGTTTCCGTCGGTGTCTTGGTCAGCAAGATAATTCGAGTGGAGGGACTGACCTTTTGTATCTCGGCGAAACTCTTCTGGCCGTGCAGATCGGGAAGCGAGAGATCGAGTAGAAGAATCACCGGTTTCAAGGTCGCCAGTTTTTGCTCGACCATGGGCCGATCAAGCGCCTCATGGAGGATCGCAACCTTCTGAAGCGCCTGGCTCCATTCTATGCGCCGAGCCGATACGGCACTGGCGACAAGAACCTTTAGGACCTGGGCAGCGCCATGATCCGACACCATAACGTCTGGACCTTTCAACTCATTACTCTAGACAGCGATTGTAAATGTAGCAGTTTTTCATTAAAAAATCTCGGGGTGCCGGCGAAACTATTTACCGACAACTGACTCAGGCAGAGTCCGCGGCAGAGGCTCAGGCGTAAACGGTCTGAACTTGCCGCCTGTCAGGGTGCATGTTAAGATGCACGCCTTCTAAGTATAGCGAAAAAAACGTGGAGAGGTGCGAGAGTGGCCGAATCGACGTGCTTGGAAAGCACGCGTCCTGGAAACGGGACCGTGGGTTCAAATCCCACCCTCTCCGCCATTGCTTGTCGCGTCAGGTGCGCTCCGACTATTAACCTGTGGGCAATGGCGCGCCAGAGTACCACCGGCAATGCCATTGAAAGCCCTAACAAGGTGTCGCCCGGGCGACATCAAATAGAGTCGCAAAGCGACACCGCTTCCGGCGGTTCATCGCAGTGACCGATCGGTGCCTGGCGCGCCACTGCCGACAGGTTTGTTATCTGAGCGTTTCTGTCGCGCCAAGAGCGAAGCGAAGGGGCCGGGCCCTGTGCAACATGCTCCTGTGAACCCCGCCAGGTCCGGAAGGAAGCAACGGTAAGCAGATCGGCTTGTGTGCCGCAGGATCACCTGGCCCCGTTTTATCAGGAATGCTGAAAAAAGCCCTCAACTTCGTTCTCGGCTCGAAAAACTCCTCAACCTAGCCCCTCGGAAGGAGCGCGTCTTGGCGTGCTTGGGGCGGGCGGCCTCGCTGGATGATATTTTGAGCATCCTGAAATATGATGATGCACGATTTTTGGCGATTCATTCATACCAATTAACGAATCATGGATTATCAGGTCTCGGCTAGAAAATATCGTCCTGCCGGATTTGACGATGTCTTAGGCCAACCGCATGTGGTCAAGACATTGATGAATTCGATTACCGACAATCGTATCGCCCACGCTTTTCTCTTCTCCGGCAGCCGCGGGGTCGGCAAGACGACGGTCGCCCGCATTCTGGCCAAAGCACTCAACTGCGAACAGGGCCCCACTAATGCGCCTTGTGACCTGTGCGCCAACTGTCTGGAAATCACGCAAGGCCATTCGGTCGATGTCATCGAAATCGACGGCGCGTCTAACACCAGCGTGGATGACGTGCGGGAAATTCGCGAGAATATTAAATTCACGCCATTTCGTGGGCATTATCGCGTGTACATTATCGACGAAGTGCACATGCTCTCGAATTCGGCATTCAACGCGTTGCTCAAAACATTGGAAGAGCCGCCGGCACACGTTGTCTTTATTTTTGCGACAACGGAAATCCATAAAATTCCCGCGACGATTCTCTCTCGGTGCCAGCATTACAATTTTCGCCGGATTCCGCGCGCCGAAATCGTCCAACGCCTGCGCTATGTCGCGGATCAGGATGGGATCACCGTGGAGGACCGCAGCTTGACCTCCATCGCCCGCGCAAGCGACGGAAGCATGCGGGATGCCCTCAGCCTGCTTGATCAATCCGTCTCATTCGGCGGAAAAACAATTCGGCATGATCACCTCCTGTCTCTCCTGGGATCGGTGCCGCATGAACTTATCCGCGATGTGATGGACGCCATTCTCGCTCAGGACAGTCCCACAGCTGTACAGGTGGTGGCGCGCTTATTGGATCAGGGCCACGATCTCCGAGCCTTTTGCGCAGAGCTGGTGGAACATATCCGCAATCTTTTAGTCGCATCGGTCGCGCCGGATGTCCAGGCGTTGAACGGGTTGATCGATCTTTCCCAGGAAGAAATTTCTCACATCGCCTCGGATGCGAAGCAATGCACGACGGATCAGCTTCAGGATCTGTTTCGTCTCTTTTCACAAACGGAAGACACTTTACGAACGAGTGCACGCCCCCGCTTTGCCCTCGAAGTGGCCGCGATCCGAGCCACTCGACTGGCGATGGCACCAGGTGAAATGTCTTCCTCACCGGCTGCCACCGCAGCCAAAAGTCGTGCAACTGGCGGGACAGAACATCGCCTGGAGAACGCGGCTCAGGTCGCGAAGCCGGATCCTCCCTTGCCTCAAAACAGCTCAATCGGAACGACCCGTCCGGCTTCCAAACCTTTCGTACCACCGATGAAAGCGGACCTCGTGCCTAGTCAACCGGTCTCCGGGAAGACTCCTCCCGTACCTTCCGCTTCCCCACCAAAATTGAGGACACCAACGAAGGATCCTGTGCACGCCACGAGACCCGCTCCACCCGCGCCGGATGCGCCTCGTTCCTCGGCGCTGAAAACGCCACAACCGACCCTCTCTTGGGAGAAGGTCGTCGAGCGGGTCGAACAACAACATCCCAACATCGGCGCCTTTCTGGCCAAGGCCATTTACATAGGCATAGAAAATGGGCACGTCACAATCGGCTATCCCTCCACCGCCTCCGTGGCCCTGGCCCGATTGCAAAAGGAAGAGGCCTTACACGCAGTTGGTTCCATCTGCTCGCAATTTGTCGGGCAGCCGATACAGCTTCGCGTGATCGAAGTCAATGACGGTCAGCACCCCGGGCCGAGCGTCGCGGAACTCAGAGCCCAAAAAGAACGCGCCCAGAAGCATCAATTGTTGGAGCAATCCCGTTCACATCCGCTCGTCAAGCAAACACTCGCGATCTTCGGCGGAGACGTGATCGAGGTTCGTCAAACAGCCCCACAAGAGGAGACTGGTCATGTCTAAGAACCCCTTCGGCAATATGGGCAACATCATGAAACAAGCCCAGGCCATGCAAGAACAATTGGCAAAGATTCAAGAGCAGGCCGGCGCGAAAACCGTGCAAGGCACGGCAGGCGGCGGGATGGTCACCGTCACCGCCAATGGCGCGATGGAGGTGACGGCGGTGAAGATTGATCCCGAGGTGATGAAGTCGGGCGACGTGGACATGCTGCAGGATTTGATTGTAGCCGCCACCGGCGAAGCTCTTCGGAACGCCAAGGATATGATGGCCAATGAAATGAAGTCCGTCACGGGGGGCATGCGCATACCTGGGATGTTCTAGGCGACTATTACGGTATCCGTTCAGCGAACAAGCGAACTGCATGAGCATCGATAATCAAGGGCTCCTCACACGACTGATCCGAGAATTGGTTCGCTTACCCGGAATTGGCCAAAAGACCGCGCAGCGCCTGGCTTTCCATATTTTAAAAACTGAAAATGAGTCGGCACTCCGCCTTGCGGATGCCATCAGAGCGGTGAAAGACGGGCTGACCTTCTGTCGCCGATGCCGCAACATTGCCGAAGGTGAACTCTGCGAATTTTGTCTCGATCCGAAACGGGATCAGACAAAAATTCTAGTAGTGGAAGAGCCCAGCACCCTCTATGCGATTGAACGAGCCGGCGCCTTTCGTGGCCTCTATCACGTCTTGCTGGGATCACTCTCGCCTCTCGACGGAGTCGGTCCTTCTGATATTCGCGCTGAAGAGCTGGCAGATCGATTAAAAGAGGGAGGGATTCAAGAAGTGATCCTTGCCACAAATCCTACGATCGAGGGCGAAGCGACGGCGATTTATTTGACGAAACTCTTGAAGCCGTTTGGCGCGCAGATCTCTCGCATTGCTTATGGCATCCCGGTCGGAATGGACATCGAGTATGCCGATGAAGTCACCCTTCTGAAGTCCATCGAAGGCCGCCGCGATCTTTAATTTCCTAGTGGTTTTCTTCTCTTAATCGCTCCGGCACATCCATTGACGGGCAGAAAATGGATTGTTATAGTGGAGCATTTTTCACGGCCTAGAAAGGGTGCGTCATGCCCAAAAGTATTACCAAGCCGTCATCTAAGCGGCCCGCCAGCAAGCCGCTCAGCAAGCCATCTAGTAAAAAACCTCCCAAGCCGGGAGGGAAATATGATGAGATCCGCAAGGATCTTGATCAGCAACGAATAGAATTGCTCCAGGAAGCGGGCGCTGCATTGACGAATCGTCCAGAATTCGCCGCCTTTCCAGACCTGAGCGATCAAGCCACCGCCGAAGTCGATTCGAACTTCGAGCTGCGGCTGAAAGAGCGCGAGCAGAAACTGCTCAAGAAAATCGACGAAGCGCTTGATCGGATCGCGACCAACACGTACGGCATTTGCGAGCGGTGTGGGGAGGAGATTCCCTATAAGCGCCTCAAGGCTCGTCCGGTGACCACCCTCTGCATTGAGTGTAAAACGCAGCAGGAAGAAGAAGAAAAAATTCGCGCGTAGCTTTGTTCTGCCATATTAATGACGTAGGGCTTTTATTCGCTGCTGCACGAGAGCTATGCGCTCTGCCTCTTCCGGAATTCCCTCCACGAGAGCCAGATAGGTTTCGTATTCTCCAATCGCTCGTTTTGTATTCACGGCCTCATAGCTCTCGGCGAGATTATAGCGAGCAAGCGAGTAGTTGGGCCGTAACAATACCGCCCTCTCAAGCGTCTTGGTCGCCTTGTCGCGCTCGTTGAGTTTCATATAAACAGTCCCGAGATTGTTGAGCACTTCCGGCGTATTCGGACGCACAGCCAGGGCTTGCTCCATTTCATCGCGAGCCTGAGTCAGCTGGCCTTGCCCCTCCAATGCCAACCCCAAACGATGATGCGCTTCCGCCACCCACACTTTATCGGTAAATCCTGAAGCCAAAGCTTTTCGGTAGGCGTCCGCCGCCTTGCCGTATTCGCGAGTCTGGCAGTACCCCAACTGTGCGGTTTGACCACGAGCAAACTGCTGGATAGATAGAAACGGCTCTTTGGTGTCTTTCTTCTTTCCGCTCGAAGACGGATTGGCTTTTGCTTGGGCACCACCCAGGCGAGACAGAAATTCAGGGTACGGCGAGAGAAGGGTCACATACGGGTCAATCGAAAAGGTTGTCATCACCAATATCTGATTGGACTCTTCGTCGGAGATCACATACTGCGTAGTGCTTTTTTCATCCCCCGTCAGATACAAGGTGCCGCTGCTAAGGTTTTCTCGATCCGCCAGATTTCCCCCCGACAGATAGAATTCGGTGTCTGGTTTTAACTGTGAAATGGTCCGCCGAAGGACAGGATACGGTTTCAAACTCAACCCATTTCGAAACACAAAAAGCGCACCGACCAGCAGGCCATCTTCATCGAAAAAATACGATTCGTGCGCCCCCAGTTTGCTCTCCGAGAGAGGGACTTCGAGCTCTTCGCCGCTACCCCAGGCAAGACGCTTTAGACTGGACGGTGAATGCGTCTGCAGAAACGATTCCTTGCGATCACAGGGGTGAGCTGTCGTCAGCAAGGTCAAATCGCTTTCCGACGGAGGAAGGGGATTGCGAGGGGATTCGGCACAGGCAGCGAGTGCAAAGATCAAAAGGCAGGCTCCAGCAATTGGCCGACAGTGCGCAGGATCGCATCGATCTCATGCGGCTCCGACAGCCGGTGACCGCCGCCCTTGAGCGTCAGTAGCTGGACATCCGCTGAACGCAGCGCGCGCATTAGGAGGAAGGCGATCTCGAGCGGCACCTCATCGTCGGCTTCGCCGTGAACCAGCCGGATGGGGCAGCCAATCGTGATTTCCTTGTCGAGTAGCAGGAGGCGCTGTCCCGACTCCCAGAAGCCGCGGGCGATTCCGGCACGTTCCGCCGCTTCGCCGTCAGAAAATCCCCAATCGGTGAAGTCCGGAGCAGCCGCGATTCCAACGAGGGCTGCGACACGCTCTGGCCGCAGCAGCGCAAGGTGCAGCGCGATCCAGCCCCCCATCGACGAGCCGATGATGATCAGCGGTCCCTTCGTGAGCCGGTCGAGCGCGGTGAGTGTCTCCTCCAGCCACAAGGCCAGGGTGCCGTCCTCGAACTTGCCGCCGCTCGACCCCGTCCCCGAATAATCGAGCCTGAGCATTGCGAGGCCCTGGCGCTCGGCGAATGCATCGAGCGCAAGTGCCTTCGTGCCCTCCATGTCGGATGCATAGCCGGGCAGGAAGACCAGTGTCGGCCCGCTACCTTCGCGCAGCCGGTATGCAATCGGCCGCCCGTCGACTTCGAAGGCCTGCAAGCCGGTCAATTGCCGAGCAACTCGCGAAGGGCCTGCCTGAACCGGGCGATTGCCGCGGGATCGGCGGGTCCGCCCGTTTCATGATGTTGCGGATAGAGCGCGCTCATCGGATCGCCGCCTGTCTGGAAGACGTAATGATCGTAAAGCGCGCGCCAGGCCTCACGATGCTCGGGCGCCATGTCCCGATAAGCACGGAACGCGAGGTGCAGCATCGGCACGAGCGGGAAGCGCGCCGCGGCTTCGTCGCGGTTGAACCAGTAGTTCACCAGCACATTGAAGCCGCCCAGCGACTGAACGCCGTGCCACCACAGATAAGGGATGTAGATTGCATCGCCGGGTTCGAGATCGGCGACGATGGCGGCAGCCAGCGCGTCTCGGTACCTGGGGAAGCGGTCGAGCCCGCTGTTGTCCATCACCACCATGCTGATCGGGACGCTCGCCGGGGTGATGTCCATCGGCCCCGGGTAGAGGTTCGGCGTTTGCTCCGGCGGGAAAAGGATGAACCGCCGTCGCCCCGCGACGACGCAGGCGATATTTTCTGAAACGTCGAAATGCGGCGCCACCGTGAGGGCGTTGCCGATCCAGACGCGAGCCCGGCTGCCGGCCGGCACGAACGGGTTGGGGTTCTCGATTTCGAGGCCCGGCAGGCAATCGGGCGCCGAAATGGCCTGCATGGCAATCGCAGCCGGGTCTTTCGAATTGCGCTCGTCCAGCAAGGCCTGGAGCACATCGGGGAGCATGGCGGATGCAGTTTCGAAGTTCATCCGCTTCGAATCGGCGCGATAGAAAAATCGTCCGCCTTCGGACGGCGCGGCAACCAGCGTGCTGACCGGCCGACCGTTGTAGAAGCGGCCCAGATATTCGACCGCGGTTTCGTCAGATCGCCGGGCTTCCCGAACAAACGGCCAGTCCGCCACAGCTCCTCGAAGCACTAAGGGCGCGCTCGAGGTTCCATCGGGCAAGGCGGCCAAGCCCGCTGCGGAAATTTCCTGCGCCCGTTGCAGCTGTTCGAGCATTGAGAAGGTCTTTCCAGCTTGGCCGTGAAAGCGCAATGCGCGGCTCGCGAGTCCCATCAACAAAGGAAGTTAGAGCGATGAAGTATCGCAAGCTTGGCGACAGCGACCTCGAAGTTTCGGAAATCTCGCTCGGCTCATGGCTGACCTACGGCGTCGGAGTTGAAGCGGACAAGGCGCGCGCCTGCCTGGAGGAAGCGTTCGCGGTAGGAATCAACTTCATCGATACCGCCAACGTCTACGGACGCGGGGCCGCCGAGACCTTCTTGGGAGAGGCGCTCCAGGCCCGGCCGCGCGACTCCTATGTGCTCGCGACCAAGGTCTATTTCCCGATGAGCGAAACCGACCACGGCTTGTCGTGCGCACAGATCGAAAAGCAGCTCGACGCGTCATTGCAGCGCCTTCGGACCGATTATGTCGATCTCTATCAATGCCACCGCTACGACAGCGGGACGCCCCTCGAGGAGACGATGGAAGCGCTGACCCGCGCGGTTGAGATCGGCAAGACTCGCTATCTCGGCTTTTCGGAATGGCCAGCGGACAAGATCCAGGCGGCGCTGGATATGACGGGCGTCACCAAGTTCGTTTCGAGCCAGCCGCAATATTCAATGCTGTGGCGCGAGCCGGAAGACGAGGTGATTCCACTCTGCGCCGCCAACGGCATCTCGCAGATCGTCTGGTCGCCGCTCGGCCAGGGCGTCCTCAGCGGGAAATACGACCCCGACCGGCCGCCGCCGAGCGATTCCCGCGCGGCGAGCCAGGAGATGGGCGGGTTCATCAGCCGGCTGATGGAACCGCAGGTGCTGCGGGCGGTCCAGCAGCTGAAGCCGATCGCCGAGGATGCTGGGCTCACGCTCCCGCAGTTCGCGCTCGCCTGGGTGCTTCGCGAGCCCAATGTCGCGTCGGCGATCATCGGCGCGTCGCGGCCCGAACAGGTTCGCGAGAACGCGGCATCGTCGGGGCTCGTCGTCGACACGCAGCTCTTCCTTCGGGCCGAGCAAATCCTCGACGAGGCGCTGGGCGGCGTCGCCGCCTAGCGGATCATTTCATCAAGTCGGTTACGGCGGCGGCGAAACGCTCCGGCTGGTCGAGCATCACGAAATGCCCGGCGTCGCCGATTCCGACAAACTTGGCGCCGGGAAGCGTCGCATATTGCTTCTTGTAGAAAGCAAGCGTCCGCTCCTCGCCGAAACCCTTGTCGCTCCACGGCACGATAAGAGTCACAGGCGTCTTGATTGCGGCAAGGTCGGGCCGGATGTCGGTGGTGAGGTCCTCGTAGAGCGCCTGGGCTGTGACGCGCGGATCGGCCGCGGCGGCCCATAGCTTCATCTGCGCAATGCTTTCGGGCTTGAGCGCGAGCGACTTGACGTTGGCCTCGATCGCGGCTGGATCGGCCGGCTTGCCATAGGTCGACGCGACCTTGGTGCGCATCATCTCGGCGACCGGTCTTACAGCGTCAACCGTCGCGCCCGGGTCCATCAGGACCGCGAAGAAGGGCAAAGAGTCGACTACCAGCACGCTGTCCACCTGGTCCGGGTGGGCCTTGGCGAACTTCAGCGCGGCGAGGCCGCCCATCGAATGGCCGATAATCCGCGCCGGGCCGAGCTTCTGCGTAGCGAGGTAGTCGTGCAGGTCGCTGCCGATGCCGTCGAGGATTCCGGGCTGCAGGTTCGCGCCCGGGTCGTCACCGCCGAAGCCATTGACCTGAACGAGGATCACACGGTGCTCGCGGGCGAGTGCAGGAGCGACGCCATCCCACACCGCGCGAGAGGTCGAAAGCCCCGGAATCAGCACGACCGGGCTGCCCTTGCCCATCGACTGGATGGAGATGTGGGGCAGTCGTTGTTCGTTTGTCGCGGCGCGAGACGCCGGTGCGGAATGAGCCGGAGCGGTCCAGTTGAGCGTGGAGGCGGCGCAAGCGGCCAGGATCAGCGCGGGAATACGCATGTCATTCTCCTTGAAACGTAGGGAAAGTCAGATGGCCTTGGAGCTTCGGGTCGACGGCGAGACGAAGATCTCCTCGATGGGCAAATCGAACAGCTCGGCGATGCGGAAGGCGAGCGGCAGCGAGGGGTCATATTTGCCGGTCTCGATCGCATTCACGCTCTGGCGTGATACTTCGAGGCGCTGGCCGAGATCCTGCTGGCTCCAGTTGCGCTCGGCGCGGAGGAGGCGAAGACGGTTCTCCATCAGCAGCCGGCCGCGCCCAGCGTCAGCTTGTTGTAGATCGCGCCGAGGCCGAGTCCGAAGAACCAGAGGATGACGATCCAATAGCCGTCGGCGTGGCCGACCAGCCCGAAATTGTCGAGGAAGCCCCAGACGGTCGCAATGCTCAGCGTGAACGCGCTTGCCCAGAGAATCTGGCGGACCATGAGCATCCGGACATATTCGTCCTGCTCTTCGACCAGGTAGCGACCCATCGCTCCGAAAATGCCGATGATCGGCAGCGCAGGCAGAATCGCGACTGGATATTTGAGGGCGGGCGGGACGAGCTGGTGTTTGAAGCCGTAGACCGCAGCAATCAGGAAGGTGGCATAAAGCGCGCTCAATCCGACGACGCGCCAATTGTAGCGGGCCCAGGCGGGGGAACGAGGCATGTCAGGACTCCTATAAAAGACCAGTCAGGCTGCCGAACGGCGATTGGAAAGGACCGCAATTCCGGCGTTGAAACCCTGGATCATCACCCACACGAATGGGATCCAGTAGACCTCAATCAGCGGCATGACTCCGAATGCCTGGAGAAAACCCCAGACGACGGCAGCGCCCATCGTGGCGTTCGTGGCGACGGCATTGCGCCGAAGTGTCAGCGCCTGGTGGTATTCATCGCGCTCGTCAGAAAGGTAGCGCCCCCAGCTGGCGAAAATCCCCAGGACCGGAAGCGATGCGGCAACGGCCATCGCCATGAGAACGCCGTTGGAAACCTGGTGCGTCGCCCGCAGCCAGACCAGCGGCGGCAAGATCAGGGCATAGACCAGTAGCAGCCACAGCACTCGGCGAATGTGCGCCCGCTGGGCGGGCGTCAATTCGCTCTGTTTTGCACTGAGCATACGTCAAGCTCCTTTGTCTAGCTGACAAGGACGCTTTACTTCGACGCATGAGGGTTGTCAAGCGTGCTTGTCACTCTTCATCGAGCTTTGTGAAGGCTGCAAGGCAATCAGGTCGTGGGCAAGGGCGCGTCAGGGTTGAGCGCAGGCTTGGCCGGG
>Ga0207691_10002038_pt1 | contig 19763 bp, 19 predicted proteins | sample KBSM13metaG_FD_184327 | JGI IMG/M metagenome (GOLD analysis project Ga0207691, IMG submission 184327) | Miscanthus rhizosphere microbial communities from Kellogg Biological Station, Michigan, USA - KBS M1-3 metaG (SPAdes) (version 2) | ecosystem: Host-associated > Plants > Roots > Rhizosphere >... | reverse complement strand
CTCCCAAGCGCTAGGCGCGACGCCCCCGGATCGCGACGTCGCGCCTGGCCGGGGCCACAGGGACGTCACGGACAATTCGCCAACGTGAAGTTCTGCTGGAACGTCGCAAAGCATAGCGGCGCACCGCTGGTCGTCGCGCGCAGTTCCGTGTTGTCGATCTTGACGATCGCGCCGCTCTCCTGGCTCGCGGCAAGGGGAGCGCCACCTCCGGCGTTCGGGATCAGTCGACCGTTGATGTAACGGATATTGGTCGTGGCTCCCGCGCCGCGCAACGCGATCTGGGACGTGGCGGCACTCCCGACACCGGTGGAAGCATCGGAGCGCAGGATGTGAATGGTGCCGCCCGTGATGTTCACGGCAGTGTTGCTGCCGACGCCGCCGGCCTGCAGGACCATGTCTTCCAGCGCGGTGAAGCCGTTAGGCGTATTGCCGGTCTGGCCAATGGCCACCGCCAGAGGATTGAATCCATTGAAGACGTTGATCTTGCTCATCGTCGATTGAGCGCCGGTGATCACCGTGGGGCTGGCATTGGCCAAGGTGATGCCGGTGATATCCCGTCCGGAGCCTTCGACGTCGACGTTGTCCTTCAGCGTGATCTGCTCGACGTAAACCCCGGGTGCGACCTTGACCAGAAAAACCTCGTCACCGCCTGAAGCGACGACGCGTGCATGGGCGGCATCGATCGCAGCCTGGATGCTCGTGAACTGCGCGCCCGAGGGTGCGACGGAATAGACGTTGCCCCCCGACGGCGACGTGAAGTAACCGACGATGTCGATCACCACCTGGGTGCCGTTGCCGTTCGTGCCGATCGTGATGTGGTTGGCGCAGTTCGGCGTGCATGCCGGAACGATCGCGGCGTTTGCGAGCACGGACGTGCCCGGCTGATAGTTGAGCGCGCTGGTGGACGGCACTGCGCCGCCGGCGGGGTACGCGATGAGATTGCCTGCGCCCGACGGACCGACGACCGTGAGATTGAGCGCGACCGCGCCCGGGTTGGCGGGCACGTTGCAGTTGCCCGCATCCCCGCCTTGCGCCGTGAACCCACCACTCGCAACCCACACCTTGAAGCTGCGCGACGAATTGCCGGCGATCGGTCCGCCCGCGTTGCGCGTATCGGCCAGCCGGCAGGGAACGACGGGCGTATACGCCATCTCGGGCGCCGCGTTGGCTGTCTTGACATTTGTCTTGGTGGACAGCGCCGGCTCGAGCGCGCCGGCCTCCGTGAGGACGGTGACCAGCCCGGCATACGTTCCCGCGAGGCTCGCCGAGAACAGGTGGTCTGCACGCAGCTTGTTAAGCGCATCGCGGAGCACCGCCTCACGCAGCACGCCAGGCTGGCCGTGTCGCGTCAGCGTGATTTCCTGGAACCGGTCCACGATGCCCGCGACGATGCTTGCCCGATTCTTGTCGATGGCAAGCCAAGGGCTTTGGGCGGAGGTCGAGTTGGCCGCAGTGGCAATGCTGACGGAGAGGAGGACGGAGGCGATGGCGAAAGCGGTGGCAAGCGCCCGCGAAAACGGGCGATGATCTTGGTGAAAACGCATGTGATCCCCCAGAGAATTGAAGCAACCGACGATTGGTGCGGCCAATTCGGGCGCTGCAGCGCCTCGGCAAAACTTCCGGCAGTGTGTTCACCCTAACGCGACAGTGCAAGTCCCTTCGTCGGCCGGCGCGGTAAGCTTGGGACAAGAAGCGCTCCAGATTTCGCATGCAACGGATCACCTCCCGCCAGAATCCACGCCTCGCCGACGCCCGCCGGCTCGCGCAATCGTCGCGCGAGCGGCGCAAGGCAGGGCGATGCATCCTCGAAGGCGAACACCTGGTCGGCGTCTACTGCGATCGCGTCGGGCCGCCGGAGCTGCTGATCGTCGTCGACGAGGCCGTCGGTGATCCGCGCATCGCGGCGCTGGCGGCGCGCATGCCGCCGACCGCAACGCTGGCCGTCCCCGCCGCGCTGTTCGCGGAGATCGCCGCGCTGCCGGTGGACGTCGGCGTGCTCGCCGTCGTGCCGACGCCGCGGCCGGTCATGCCGGCGCCCGGGCGCTTCTGCGTGCTGCTCGACGACGTCCAGGATCCGGGCAACGTCGGCACCATCCTGCGCACCGCTGCGGCGGCGGGGGTCGAGCAGGTGCTCCTTTCGAAGCACTGCGCGTTCGCCTGGTCGCCCAAGGTGCTCCGCGCGGGCCAGGGCGCGCATTTCCTGACGACGATCGTCGAGGACGTCGACCTCGCGGCGTGGGGGAGCGCGTATCGCGCGGGCGGCGGCCATGTCGCGGCGCTGGTGGCGCGAGGCGGCACGCCGTTCCACACGGCCGCGCTCGCGCGTCCGCTGGCGCTGGCCGTGGGCAACGAAGGCGCGGGATTGTCGGCGGCGGTGCGCGCCGTCGCGGACGTCGGCGTGACCATTCCCATGCCCGGCGGCATGGAATCGCTCAACGCCGCGGCCGCCACGGCGGTGGTGCTGTTCGAGTGCGTGCGGCGCGAGCTACAGCAGCACGGCTGAGAAGTAGGCGTTCTCCGTGCACCCGCCGGCGACCGGCGCGGTCCACCGGCCCTCGATGCCCTGCGCCGTCGCCTTGATCTCCGCGAGGTTGGCGGACGTCGACACCACCGTGTTGCCGTTCTGCGTGCACTTGTACTCGGCGCCCGTCATCGTGTACTGCGAGCCGTGCAGGATGAGCGCGCCGGACAGCGTGCACGAATAGGTGGGGAAGGCGAAGCTGAACGTCGCGGTGCCGCTCGTCGATTGCGTGACCTGCAGGTCGTAGGTGTTGCGGTAGGACCCGCTGCTGCTGCACGCCGACTGCACGCCGGCCAGCCCGCCGGTGTAGCTGCCGTTGAGATTGATCGGCGTGAGCGTCTGCCGCTCGATCGCTTTCACCACCGGCGGCGCGTTGTTGACGACGTACGTCAGCGTGGCCTGGTACGCGTTGGCGGTGCTGGGCCGGAACTGCGCGTTGCCCACGACCTGCGCCGCCGGCGCATCGTTCGGATTCCACGGATTCTGGTAGTACGTGCCGCCGGTGAGGTAGACGCCGCCGCTGTACGCGCCCTGCGCGTCCTGCGACAGCTGCGCCGTGTACCACGTGGGCTTGTTGTCCGGCCCGTAGATGAAGAAGGTGACGAACATGAACACGTCGGACTGCACGATGTTGACGCCCCAGCCCGATTCGGCGGGCGTCCACCAGAGGTCGGTGTAGTTGGCGGCGCGCGCTGCGCCAGGCGCCAGCGACAATGCGGCGGCGAAGGCGGCGGCGCGCGCGAGCAGGCGCAGGCGGCGGGACAGGACGCGGGAAGCGAGCATGGGAGCGAGGGCCGTGAAGAGGGGCAGACGCCCTGATTTTAACCGTCCTCCGGGCGCTTCGTGCCGCGCCGTCGCGCGGGACCGCGTATCAAATCGTTGCAGCGAGGCGCGCGATGTCGCCGCGCTCCGGCAGCGACGCCTGCGCACCTCGCCGCGTGCACGCGAGCGCGCCGGCAGCCACCCCTTCGCGGAGCGCGTCGCGCAGCGCGAGACCGCGGTCGAGCGCGGCGGCAAGCGCGCCCGTGAGCGCGTCGCCCGCGCCGACGGTGTCCACGACGTCCACGCGCGGCGACCGCAGCGCGATGCGCGCGGCGCCGGTCGCGGCGACGGCGCCCCGCGCGCCGAGCGTCGCGATCGCGGCGTGCCCGAAGCGCGCGGCCATGGCGGCGCAGAATTCCGCGGGATCGGCCGGCAGCCCCAAGGGGGCCGCGAGCACCGCGGCCTCGTGCTCGTTCACCACGAGAACGTCCACGTGCGAGAGCATCGCCGCGTCGAGCGCCATCGCGGGCGCGGCGTTCAGCAGGACGCGTGCGCCGGCGGCGCGCGCGCGTGAGGCCACCGCGGCCACGGCGGCAAGCGGAATTTCGAGCGGCATCAACACCAGCGTCGCCGGCCCGAGCAGCGCGTCGGGCAGCATGTCCGCGGTCACCGCGGCGTTGGCGCCGGCTATGACCGTGATCGTGTTCTCGCCGGCGGCGTCGACGTGGATCAGCGCCACGCCGGTCCGGGCGTCGACGGTGCGGACGCCGCGGAGATCGACGCCGCCGGCCCGCAGCAGCGCGAGCGCCGGTGCCGCGAACGCATCGTTGCCGACCGCGCCGAACAGCGCGACGTCGGCGCCGGCGCGGCGCGCGGCGAGCGCCTGGTTGGCGCCCTTGCCGCCGGGATCGGTCGCGAACGTCCGGCCCGCGATGGTCTCGCCGGCCCGCGGGAGGCGCGCAACCTGCGCGACGAGGTCGAGATTGATCGACCCGACGACGACGATCATCGGCCGGGGACGCGCTAGGGCGCGTAGCGGTTGACGACGCCCTTCACCAGCAGCAGGTTGCCGTAGGGGCGGAGCTCGCCGGTGCGCACGACGACGAAAGCGTCGCGCGCGCGGGCATAGAACGCCTGCCGCTCGAGCTGGCCGATCTCGCAGTCGCCGAGGCCGTGATCGCTCATCGTCGCGGCGAACTCCGCCACGGGCTCGGGCACTGCGGCAGGGTCGTCGATCACCTGCATCGTCAGCGCGGCCGGCACGGCGCGCGTGTCGACCGGAAACACGGTAAGGATCGCATGGAGGGCGGTGGCGGCGCCGGCGCCGCGGACCTCGACGACCCGCCTGCCCAGCGCGACGGCGGGAAAGTTGGCGTCGACGAGCGCCAGCTCGTCGCCGTGCCCCATCGCCGCCAGCGCCTGCAGCAGGTCCGGGGCGAGGAGGGGATGGATGCCGATCAGCATGGTTACGAGCCCTTGACGCCGCCGTGCGTGAGTCCGGCGACGATCTCCTTCTGGATGACCACGGTCAGGATCAGCACCGGCAGCGTCACGATGATGGCCGCCGCGGCGAGCGGCCCCCACGCGAGCTGCTCGAACGTCAGCACATTGTAAACGGCCGCCGGCAGCGTTCGCGTCGCGCGGCCCGCGAGCACCGCGCCGAACACGAAGTTGTTCCACGAGAAGATGAACGCCAGGATCGTGCCGACGACGATGCCCGGCCGGGCCAGCGGCAGCGCGACGTAGCGAAAGAGCGTCCAGGCGCTGCCGCCGTCGATCAGCGCCGCCTCCTCGAGCTCGCGCGGCAGCGTCTCGAAGTAGCCCGCCATGATGTATACGACGATCGGCACCGTGATCACGAGGTGCGTGATCACGAGCGCCGTCAGCGTGTTGTTGAGGCCGAGGAACTGGAACACGGTGAAGAGCGGAATCAGGTACGACAGCGCCGGCGTCATCCGGGCGATCAGGATCAGCACCGTGAGCTTCTGCGCGTTGAGCCGCGCGATGCCGTAGCCCGCCGGCACGCCGACCAGCAGCGCCAGCAGCGTCGCGCCGCCCGAGACGACGATGCTGTTCCAGAAGTACAGCCCCATCGAGTTCTCGGTGAACACCTGCACGTAGTTCTTGAGCGTGGGCGGGTCCGGGATGAAGACGGGCGGATAGGCGAGGTTGTCGATCTCGTTCTTCAGCGACAGCGACAGCATCCAGAGGAACACGAGGATCGCCGGCGAGATGATGACGAGCACCGACAGCCAGAAGCCGGCCTTGCGCAGGCGCCGGCGCGTGCGCGCCCGCGACGGCGATCGGACGACGGCGGCCGCGGTCATCCCGCCGCCCACTTGGTGCGCTGGCGCACGTGCAGCAGCAGCAGCGCGAGCGCGAGGATGATCGCGAAGAACACCACCACCACCGCGGACGCGTTGCCGATGTTGTAGAACGCGAACGCCTGCAGGTACAGGTAGAGGTTGATGGTCTCCGAGGCGGTGCCGGGGCCGCCCTGCGAGATCACGTAGATCGTGTCGAACGCCTTGACGGCGTCGATCGTGCGGATCACCGCCGCCACGACGAGGAACGGCGCGACGAGCGGCAGCGTGATGAAGCGGAAGAGCTGCCATTCGGTCGCGCCGTCGAGCCGCGCCGATTCGTACGGCTCGGTGGGCAGCGCCGCCAGCCCGCCCAGCACGATCAGCATCACGAGCGGCGTCCAGTGCCAGATCTCCACGAGCACGAGGCTGGGAATGACGAGCGTCGGCGAATACACCCACAGCGACGGCGGCAGTCCCACCAGCGAAAGCAGGTAGTTGAGCACGCCCTGCTGAGGGTGGAACATCATCGTCCACACCAGCGCGACCGCCACCGGCGTGGCCATCATCGGCATCGTGAAGATCGCGCGCAGGGCGCCGCGGAACGGGAACTCGCGGTGGAAGATCAGCGCGGCGACCGTCCCCAGCACGAGCGGCACGACCACCGCGAGCGCGGTGAAGTACGCCGTGTGCCCGACTGATTCCAGGAAGCGGCGGTTGGTGAAAAGCTTGACGTAGTTCTCGAGGCCGACGAAATGCGCCTCCGTGCCGATCTTCCAGTCGAACGCGCTCATCCACACCGTGAACATCCACGGGAACACGATCACCGCGCCCACGACGACGAGCGCCGGCGCGACGAACCAGCGCAGGTTCCGGCGCCGGCGGGCGAAGAATCCCGCCGGGGATACCGTGCCGGGTCTTACCGCCAGATCAGGCCTTTTCGCTCTTGTCGAGCACCGGCTGGAATTCCGCCGTCGCCTTCTTGAGCTCGCCGGCGGGATCGGCGCCGTTGATCATGTTGGTGAGCGCCACGCCGAACACGTCGCGGAACTCCGTCACCGGCGCGATCACCGGCAGCCCCGGCTGCGCGATCGCCGCCGACGCCAGCATGCAGTCCACCCATTGCTTGGGCGCCTTGAAGTCGCTCGACGCCTGCGCCGCGGCGTAGGCCGACGTGCGCACCGGCGCGCCGGCCGCGGCCTGCAGCATCCGCGTCTGGTTCGCCTTGTTCGACGCCCATTGCAGGTAGAACCACGCCGGACCTTTTTTCTTGCTGTACGTCGAGACGCCTTCGCCGTCGGCGAACAGCGCCGACACCTGCTGTTTCGGACCGGCCGGCATGACGCCGTAGCCCACCTTGCCCACGACGCGCGACTTGGTCGGGTCCTCGAGCGGCTGCGCAAAGCCGATGCCGTCGAGCCACATCGCCGCCTTGCCCTGCAGGAACAGGCTCTGCGACTCATTCCAGTTGTAGCCGGCCACGCCTTGCGGGCCGTACTTGGACATCAGCGTCTGGTACATCTTCGCCGCATCGATCGCCGCCGGCGTGTCGGTCGTGAGCTTGCCGCCGGCGTCGATGAAGCCGCCGCCGTAGCCCAGCAGGAAGCTCGTCCACACGGGCACGTTGGCGTTCTTCAAGCCGCGGCCGACGAAGCCGGAAACGCCCTTCGAAGGGTCGTTCAGCTTGGCGGCCGCGTCCATCATCTCGGCGAACGTCTTGGGATACGCGATGCCCTTGGCGTCGAACAGCTCCTTGTTGTAATAGACCACCCACGGATCGAGGTTGAGCGGCAGGCTCATCACGCGGCCGTCGGGCTCGACGGCATAGAACAGGCCGCCCTTGGCGAAGTCGGCGAAGTCGAGGTCCGGCGACGTCATCGACTTGTCGTTGAGCATCGGCCGCAGGTCGGTGAGCCAGTTGTTCTTCGCGAACTGGCGCTTCTGCACGTGGTACGACAGCGCGATCACGTCGAAGCTCGGGTTGCCCGAGTTGAACTCGATGACGGCCTTCTGGCGCTGCTGCTGCTCCGGCACCATCTCGGAGCCGACCGTGATGCCCGTCAGGTCCTCGAACTCCTTGTGGAACTTGGTCAGGAGATCGCCCCTCGGACTCTTCACCAGGAACACCTCGATCTTCTCGCCCTTGTACTTCTTCCAGTCGAACGCGCCCTGCGCGTGCGCCGCGAGCTGGCCTGCGCCGGGCAGCGCGCCCAATGCGGCCGCGCCTGCACCGGCCTGCAACAGGCGACGGCGCGTCGCCGAGACGTCGTGATCGTGATCCGCCATGGAACTTCTCCTCGAATGCGGGCGTGGACGCCCTTTGTATTTGGAATCCGGCGTGGCCGCCGGTCCTTGTCACCGCATGTTAGTGGATCTGGTCGAGATTGCGAAAGACTTCGATGAGCCGCTCGGCCGTGCAGCCCGGCCCGCGCGCCACCGCGAGGATCTTCGCTTCGCGCTCGGCGACCACGCGCGCGGCGTCGGCCACGCCTTTCGCGAGCTCCGCCGGCACCACGACGGCGCCGTGCCGGTCGGCGTGCAGCAGGTCGCCGTCCTTCACCGTCATGCCGAGCACCGTCACGGGCTTGCCGAACGACACGGGCTTGGCGTAGGCGTGCGACGGGCCGATCCTGCCCGCCAGGAACTGGAAGCCCGGCGCCCATTGATCGAGGTCGCGCACCGAGCCGTTGGTGACGAGCCCGACGAGGCCGAGGCCGACGTGGATCGCCGACTGCACCTCGCCCCAGAACGCGCCGCTGCCGGCGGCCTCGCCGTCGAGGTCCTCGATCACCACGATCGCGGGCTTCGGGCCGGCTTCGACATACCGGTAATAGTCGTTCTGCAGCGTGCGCTGCGCGTTGGCGGACAGGCCGGACGGCTTCGCCGCGCGGATCGTGGCGGTGCGGGCGTAGCCGACGACGGGCTTCATCGCCGGAAACCCGCAGACGAAGCTGCCGGTGATGTACCCGGACGACTGCGTGCCAGGATCGAGCCGCTCGAGCGCGTTGCACACCGTCGGCGTGTCGAAGGCCGCGAGCGCGGCGAGGTCGGAAGCGGCGAGCGTCATGTCGTCGTCTCCGCGGGGGTCAGCAGGCCGGCCTGCGCGAGCTCCGCGAGCAGCGCCGCCTCGCGCGGCGGGTCGAGCGTGAGCCATGGCGCGCGAAGCGCGTTCCAGCCGGCGTCGCCGGTCTGCGCCGCGCGGATGGCCTTGAACGCCGACAGGAACGGATAGTTGAACAGGATCTTGAGAAACGCGGCGATCCGCGCCTCGGCGGCGGCGTCGACCGAGGGCTTGACCAGCGCGGCGATCATCGCGGGGAAGACGTTGGCGACGCCGCAGATCGTTCCCGCGCCGCCGTCGCGCAGCAGCTGCGGCAGGTGCGGCTCGTGCCCGACGAGGATCGAGAGCTGCGGCACGCGCGCCAGCAGCGCCTGGGTGTTCTTGTAGTCGCCGCTGCTGTCCTTCACGCCGGCGATCACCGCAGGATAGGCCTTGACGAGGCGGGCGACGACGTCGGGCTTCACCGGGACGCCCGAGAACTGGGGGATGTGATACAGGTAGACGCGCAACGCCGGCTCGGCGACGGCGTCGATGAGGCGCGCGTAGTACGTGAACACCGCTTCGTCGCTGATGTCCTTGAAGAAGAACGGCGGCACGATCAGGCAGCGCGGCGTGCCCGCGCGCACGGCGTGCCTGGTCAGCGCGATCGCGTCGGTCAGCGCCGCGGCGCCTGTGCCGGGCACCACGCGCGCGGCGGGGATGCCCGCCGCGAGCAGCGCCTCGAGGCCCTGCATGCGTTCGGCCGTCGAGAACGACGGGAATTCGCCGGTGGTGCCGAACGGCGCCACGCCTTCGACGCCCTGCGTGAAGAGCTCGCGCACGTGGCTCGCGAGGCGCGTGATGTCCGGGTTGCCGCGGGCATCGAGCGGCGTGAGCGTGGCGCACCACAGGCCGCGGACGGCGGCGGAAGTATCCATTCGAATCTGCTCCCTGTTGACGTTAAAGTCCGAGCGCGCGGTTGCGCGCGTGCATCAGGTGGCCGTCGATCGCCGCGACGGCATGGCCCGGGTCGCGCGTGCGCAGCGCCGCGATCAGCGCCAGGTGCTCGTTCATCGCCGGCTCGAGCGCGTGCTCGTCCAGCATCACGCGGTCGAGGCGGATGAGGCGGATGCGCAGGCTGTTCACGCGATAGAGGTTGGAGATGATCTCGTTGCCGAGCGCGTCCACCATGCGGTCGTGCAGGCCCCAGTCGATCGCCTGCGCTTCATCCAGGAGATCGGGCGAGACGCCGCGCGCAGCGCGGTCGATCACGCTGCGGTGCGTGGCTTCGAGCGAATCGAGCTCCGCGTCGGTCGCGGTGAGCGAGAACTGGCCGGCCGCCTCGCGCTCGATCATCAGGCGGAGCTGGAAGGCGTTGCGCACCAGCTTGACGTCGACGGTGGCGATCTGCAGGCCGCGTTGGGGCGCGGTCTGGAGGAGGCCCTCTGCTTCGAGCCGCGGGATCACCTCGCGGATGGCGCCGAGCGGCAAGTCCATCAGCGCGGCGAGCTCGCGCTGCGACACGAACTGCCCCGGCCGGATGCGCGACGCGACGATCTGCTGCTGGAAGCGCTCGTACGCTTGCCAGCGCAGGCGGCCGAGGTCGGCTGCGCGCGGCGCGTCGTCCGCCTTGGCGGCGGGGGCCGGCGGCCGCTTCGCGCGGGAAGCGGCGTAGCGCGGCGCCTTTTCGCTCACCGCGCGCGGCGTTGCACTGGAGCGGATGGACATACGGGGAGGGGGCTCGATTCGTTAGGTACGGTGTCGGACGTAGCGCACTGACAAGCGACTGACATGTTAGTAATTGCATAGTAAGCTGTCAACGTCGATTTCGCCCGGATTGCACACGCTCCATGCCTGCCGATCTCCACCTGCGCGCCGCCCTGTCGAACGCACCGCTCGCGCTCGGCGGCGCGCCCCTGGGCAACCTCTTCCGGACGGTGGCGGACGCCGACGCCGGCGCCGTCGTGGCGGCGGCGCTGGACGGTGGCATCGACTATTTCGACACCGCGCCGCACTACGGCCATGGGCTTTCGGAGACGCGCTTCGGACGGGCGCTGGCCGGCGTTCCGCGCGAGCGATTCCTCCTGTCGACCAAAGTGGGGCGGCTGCTCGCGCCCTGGGCGGAGGCGCCGCGCGTCCAGCACGGCTACGTCGACGGCCTGCCCATGGTCCAGCGCTACGACTATTCATACGACGGCACGCTGCGCTCGCTCGACGACAGCCTCGCGCGGCTCGCGCTGGCGCGGATCGACATCGCCTACGTCCACGACATCGACGTCGAGACGCACGGCGCGGAGCAGCCGGCGCGCTTTCGCGCCATGGTCGGCGGCGCGCTGCCCGCGCTGGCGCGGCGCAAGGCCGACGGCGCGCTCGCCGCCTACGGCCTCGGCGTCAACGACGTGCAGGTCTGCCTCGATACGCTCGCGGTGGCGGACCTCGACGTGATCCTGCTCGCCGGCCGCTACACGCTCGCCGACCAGACGGCGCTGCCGGCGCTGCTGCCGCAGTGCGAGGCGCGCGGCGTGGCGATCGTCGCCGGCGGACCGTTCAATTCCGGCATCCTCGCGACGGGCGCGCGCCCGCGCGACGGCTCGGCCCCGTACTACAACTACGCGCCCGCGCCGGCGGACGTCGTCGCGAAGGTGGCGCGGATCGAAGCGGTGTGCGCGGAGTTCGGCGTGCCGTTGCGGGCGGCCGCGCTGCAGTTCCCCCGCGCGCATCCCGCGGTGGCGTGCGTCCTGGTCGGCGCGCGCACCGTCGCCGAGCTGGACGACAACCTGGCGCAGGCCCGCCATCCGATTCCGCGCGCGTTCTGGGAGGCGCTGAGGGCGCGGCGGCTCGTGGACGAGGCCGCGCCGCTGCCCGGCGACGAGGCGGCGACGCGATGAGCCGTCAGGTCAGTAGACGTGCCGCGTGAGCCGCGCGCGATGGAGGATGGTGGTGGCGATTTCCTCGATCGACTTCGACGTGGTGTCGAGCATCGTGATGCCTTCGCGCTGCATCAGGTTCTCGGCCTCGCGCACCTCGAAGCGGCAATTGTCGAGCGACGCGTACTTGCTGCCCGGCCGCCGCTCCTCGCGGATCTCCCGCAGGCGCTCGGGCAGGATCGTGAGCCCGAACAGCCGGTCCCGGAACGGGAGCACCGACGCCGGCAGCTTGCGGTCGGTGAAATCGTCGGGCGTCAGCGGAAAGTTGGCGGCGCGGATGCCGAACTGGAGCGCCAGGTAGAGCGTCGTGGGCGTCTTCCCGCAGCGCGACACGCCGACCAGGATCACCTGCGCCTTGCCGAGCTCGCGCGTGGCGGCGCCGTCGTCGTGCGACTGCGTGAAGTTGATGGCCTCCATCCGCGCGAAATACTCGTGGCTGTTGGCGATGCCGTGCGAGCGGCCGGCGGCGTGCGAGCTCTTGGCGCCGAGCTCGGCCTCCAGCGGCTGGATGAAGATCTGGAAGAGGTCGAGCGTGAGCGCGTTCGCCTCGCGGCGCACGATCTCGCTCATCGCTTCGTCGACGATCGAGCTGACGACGATCGGCCGCACCGGGTGCTCGGCCGCGTGGAGGTTCACCTGCTGCAGCGCGTCTCGCACCTTCTCCGGCGAATCGACGAAGGGGATCGTGACGCGGTTGAACTGGAAATCCTCGAACTGGGTGAGGAGGCTGTTGCCGAGCATCTCGGCGGTGATGCCGGTCCGATCCGAGATGAAGAACACCGTGCGTTGCTGCACGGTACGCGGCGAGGTCACCAGTCGGACCACACCGGCGTCGTTCCCGCGGGGAGCGGCGGCAGCTCGCCGAAGTCCATCCAGCTCTCGCCCGGGCCGTGCCAATCGGAGCCGCAGGACGCCTTCAGCCCGTAGACGCGCGCCAGGGTGGCGTACTCGGCGTACTGCGCCACCGTATGCGCCGACGAGACCACCTCGAGGCCCTCGCCGCCGGCATCGCGGAACTCGGCCAGGAGCCGTCGCATGTCGTCGGCCGTGACCTTGTAGCGCCCGGGGTGCGCGATGGCGGCGATGCCGCCGGCGCCGCGAATCCAGCCGATCGCTTCCGGCAGCGTGGCCCAGACGTGCGACACGTAGCCGGGGTTGCCGGGCGCGAGGTAGCGCTTGAACGCGTCCTTGATGTCGCGGACGTAGCCCTTTTCCACCAGGAAGCGCGCGAAATGCGTGCGCGAGATCAGCGCCTCGCTGGTGACGTAGACGCGCGCGCCCTCGAACGCGTCCGGGATGCCGGCCTTGGCCAGTGCATCGGCCATCCGCCGCGCGCGGCCGTCGCGGCCGGTGCGGATGGCGGCAAGGCCGTCGATCAGCGGCTGGTGGGCAGGGTCGACGTTCAGCGCCAGCACGTGAATCGTGTGGTCTTCCCAGCTGACCGAAAGCTCGGAGCCGTTGACGAGGACGATGCCCGCGTCGCGCGCGGCCGCCTGCGCCTCCGCCAGGCCCTGGATCTCGTCGTGGTCGGTGAGCGCCAGGACGTCCACGCCGCGCTCGGCGGCGCGGCGCACGACGTCCGCCGGCGGCAGCAGGCCGTCGGAGTACGTCGAGTGGCAGTGGAGGTCGTAACGGACCATGGCGCGAGTTAGGCAGTGGGCGTGCCGGTAGAATAGCGGATTTTGCTCCGCGCGCTGATGACACTTCCGCGCCGGGCACGAAGCCATGCTGACGGCCGCCAATATCACTGTGCAGTTCGGGGCGAAGCCCCTGTTCGAAAACATCTCCGTCAAGTTCGGCGACGGCAACCGCTACGGTCTGATCGGGGCCAACGGCTGCGGCAAGTCGACGCTGATGAAGGTCCTCGGCAACGATCTCGAGGCAACGGGCGGCAACGTGGCGCCCGATCCCAACGAGCGCCTCGGCAAGCTCAAGCAGGATCAGTTCGCCTACGAGGACCAGCGGGTGCTGGACGTCGTCCTCATGGGCCACGAGGAGCTGTGGGAGACGCGCGTGGAGCGCGACGCGATCTACGCCGATCCCGACGCCAGCGAAGAGGACTACATGCGCGCCGCCAACCTGGAGGCGCACTTCGCCGAGCTCGACGGCTACACCGCGGAGGCGCGGGCCGGCGAGCTGCTGCTGGGGCTCGGCATCGCCACGTCGTTCCACGATGGTCCGATGAGCAACGTCGCGCCGGGCTGGAAGCTGCGGGTGCTGCTGGCGCAGGCGCTCTTCGCCGATCCGGACATCCTGCTGCTCGACGAGCCGACCAACCACCTCGACATCAACGCCATCCGCTGGCTCGAGGGCGTGCTGAACGCGCGCGACTCGACGATGATCATCATCTCGCACGACCGCCACTTCCTGAACAGCGTCTGCACGCACATGTGCGACCTCGACTACGGCACGCTGCGCGTCTACCCCGGCAACTACGACGACTACATGATCGCGTCCACGCAGGCGCGCGAGCGCCAGCTTGCCGCGAATGCGCGCGCCAAGGACCGGATCGTCGAGCTCGAGGAATTCGTCCGCCGGTTTTCGGCCAACAAGGCGCGGTCCAAGCAGGCGACGTCGCGGATCAAGCTGATCGAGAAGCTGAAACCCGAGGACGTCAAGCCGTCGTCACGGCAGAACCCCTACATCCGCTTCGAGTACGACCCCAAGCAGAAGCTCCACCGCTTCGCGCTGGAGGTCGAGGGCCTGACCAAGGGCTGGGATCGACCGCTGTTCGAGAACCTGTCGCTGACGCTGCCGGCCGGGGAGCGGCTGGCGATCGTCGGTCCCAACGGCTCCGGCAAGACCACGCTGCTCCGCACGCTGATCGGCGAGCTGCCGCCGGACGCCGGCACCGTCAAGTGGGCGGAAAAAGCGCTCCTCGGCTATTACCCGCAGGACCAGACCGAGGACTTCGACTCGGACCTCAACCTGTTCGACTGGATGCAGCGCTGGATGCACGCGGGCGACGACGAGCAGATCGTCCGCGCCACGCTGGGTCGGCTGCTGTTCTCCGGCGACGAGACGGCCAAGGCCGTGCGGGTCCTGTCCGGCGGCGAGCGCGGCCGGATGATGTTCGGCAAGCTGATTCTCCAGCAGCCCAACGTGCTGGTGATGGACGAGCCGACCAACCACATGGACATGGAATCGATCGAATCGCTGCAGCTCGCGTTGGAAAAATACGCCGGAACCCTCATCTTTGTCTCGCACGACCGGCAATTCGTATCCGCGCTCGCCACGCAGGTGCTGGAACTGGGCGGCGAACGGCCGATTCACTTCGACGGCGACTACGAGGACTACCTCGCCTCGCGCGGACTGGCGTAGCACCGAAAACGTGCCGACCTGTTGTGGACAGCGCACAACGCTGCCCGATGTTTCGCTGCCGTCCGTCGGTCCCTCTTGCGCTCGGGGCGCGCATGGCGAAAAATATGCCAACGGGATTGCAGCGCCCGCTATGAGGCGCTTGGCGTTTACTTGGGTTTACTTGGGGAAACTGGAGCGTCCGTGAAAATTCTCGACCGTGTCTTCAATCCGCGTGAAATCCGGCGTCGCCTGGGATTGAACCAGGAGCAGTTCTGGACGCAGATCGGCGTCACGCAAAGCGGCGGCTCTCGCTACGAGAGCGGGCGCGAAATGCCGCGCCCCGTGAAGGAGTTGCTGCGGCTGGTGCACGTCGAGCAGATCGACCTGTCGCAAGTGAAGCGCGTCGACTTCGAGATCATCAGCTACCTCAAGGATTCGCACCCCGAGCTGTACCGCAACCTGCGCCGCGCGGTGAAGGGCCGGCAGAAGGCCGGCGAAGGCGCGCCGCCGTTCGCCAGCGAGAACGGCATCCCGGACGACCTCGACGCCGACGACGACGTCATCGCGCCCGGCACCGCCGACATTCCGCAGCGCTGATCCGCCGTAGTACTCTGATGCGCGGCCGCCATTACGGGCGAGCCGCGCTTTTTGTTACCTAGCGCCAGGACCTCCATGAGTTCGCCAGCCCGCGTGATCCCGTTCGAGCGCCTCCGCATGACCGACGTCGACCAGGTCGGCGGCAAGAACGCCTCGCTGGGCGAGATGATCGGCCAGCTGGCCGGCGCGGGCATCCGGGTGCCCGGCGGTTTCGCCACCACGGCGGCGGCGTTCCGCGAGTTCCTCGACGCCAGCAGTCTCGCCGCCAAGATCCGCGAGCGCGTGGGCGCGCTGGACGTCGAAGACGTCAACGCGCTCGCCAAGGCCGGCGCCGAAATCCGCCGCTGGATCGTCGAATCGCCGTTTCCGCCGGCGCTGGACCGCGAGATCGCCGCCGCGTACGACACGCTCGCGAAGGGCGACACCGACGCCTCCTTCGCCGTGCGCTCGTCCGCCACGGCCGAGGACCTGCCCGACGCCTCGTTCGCCGGTCAGCAGGAAACCTTCCTCAACATCAAGGGCCTGGGCAACGTACTTCACGCGATTAAGGAAGTATTCGCGTCGCTGTACAACGACCGGGCGATCGCCTACCGGGTGCACAAGGGGTTCGCGCACGCCGACGTCGCGCTCTCCGCGGGCGTACAGCGGATGGTGCGCAGCGACACGGGCGCCGCCGGGGTGATGTTCACCCTCGACACCGAATCGGGCTTCGACAAGGTCGTGTTCATCACGTCGTCCTATGGGCTGGGCGAGAGCGTCGTGCAGGGCGCGGTGAACCCCGACGAGTTCTACGTCTACAAGCCGAACCTCGCGGCCGGCCGCCCGGCGATCCTGCGCAAGTCCGTGGGCGCCAAGGCGCAGAAGATGGTGTTCGGCGAAGGCCACGCCGCCGGCAAGTCGACGCGCAACGTCGAGGTCCCCGCCGCGGAGCGCCTGCGCTTCTCCATCACCGACGCCGAGGCCGAGGAGCTCGGCCGCTACGCGCTGATCATCGAGCGACATTACGGCCGCGCGATGGACATCGAATGGGGCCGCGATGGCGGCGACGGCAAGCTTTACATCCTGCAGGCCCGGCCGGAGACGGTGAAATCGCAGGAGCGGGGCAACGAGCTTCGGCGCTACCGACTGAAGGCCACCTCGAACGTGCTCGCGAGCGGCCGCGCCATCGGCCAGAAGATCGGGCAGGGCCCCGTTCGGCTCATCAAGTCGGCGGCGGAGATGGATACCGTCCAGCCCGGCGACGTGCTCGTCACCGACATGACGGACCCCGACTGGGAGCCGGTGATGAAGCGCGCCGGGGCCATCGTCACCAACCGCGGCGGCCGCACCTGCCACGCGGCGATCATCGCGCGCGAGCTCGGCATTCCGGCGGTGGTGGGCTGCGGCGACGCCACCACGGCGCTGCGCAACGGCAGCTCCGTGACCGTCTCCTGCGCCGAGGGCGACACCGGCCACGTCTACGACGGCCTCCTGGAGATCGAGATCGTCGAAGTCGCCCTCGACCAGATGCCGCCCTGTCCGACCAAGATCATGATGAACGTCGGCAATCCCGAGCTCGCGTTCGAGTTCCAGCGCCTGCCCAACGAAGGCGTGGGCCTTGCGCGGCTCGAGTTCATCATCAACCGCAACGTCGGCATCCACCCCAAGGCGCTGATCGAGCTGGAGCAGCAGCCTGCCGCGCTGAAGCGCGAGATCGAGGACCGCATCGCGGGCTATTCGAGTCCCACCGAGTACTACGTCAGCAAGATCGCCGAAGGCGTGGCGACGATCGCCGCCGCGTTCTTTCCCAAGAAAGTGATCGTCCGCCTCTCCGATTTCAAGTCGAACGAATACCTCAACCTGCTCGGAGGCGACCGCTACGAGCCGCACGAGGAGAACCCCATGCTCGGGTTCCGCGGCGCGTCCCGCTACATCTCGCCCGACTTCTACGATTGCTTCGCGCTGGAGTGCCTGGCGATGAAGCGCGTACGCGACGACATGGGCCTCACGAACGTGATGCTGATGGTGCCGTTCGTGCGCACGCTGGAGGAAGCCGCGAAGGTGAACGTGCTCCTCGCGAACAACGGGCTGAAGCGCGGCGAGAAGGACCTCTCGGTGATCATGATGTGCGAGATCCCTTCGAACGCGCTGCTCGCCGACCAGTTCCTCGAGCACTTCGACGGCTTCTCGATCGGCTCCAACGACATGACGCAGCTGACGCTCGGCCTCGACCGCGATTCCGGCGGCGCCATCGCCGCGACGTTCGACGAGCGCGACGCCGCGGTCAAGATCATGCTGTCGATGGCCATCGAGGCGTGCAAGAAGAAGAAGTGCTACGTCGGCATCTGCGGGCAGGGCCCGTCGGACCATCCCGATCTCGCGCAGTGGCTGGTGGAGCAGGGCATCGAGAGCATGTCGCTCAACCCCGATACCGTCGTGGCGACGTGGCTGCTGCTGGCGGGAAAATCGCCTGCGGGGGCGTGACGGAGCAGCCGTCTGTCATCCGCCATCCGGCTGATTGCCCGCGCTGCCTGCGAGTGATCTGATCGGGGCGTGCATCGCGCGCCACCCGTCGACGTCGCGCCGCAGCCGTCGCGGCTGCTCGGTCTCTGGATCGCAGCGGTCGCGTCGGTAAGCGCCGGCGTCGTCCTGACGCTGCCGTTCGATCGCTGGCTCCTCGGTTGCGGCGTGCTCGCGATCGCCGCGTGGGCCGCATACGCCATCCGGCGTCTTGCGAAGCGACGCCATCGCGATGCCGTCCGCCTGCTGCGGCTCGACGGCAATCTGGGCGTGCAGGCCGTCACGTCGGGCGCGCGCATCGTGAGAGGGCGCGTGCTGCCGGCAACATACGTCGGCGCCAGGATGACCACGCTCGTCTGGCGCGCGCAGGGCGAGCGCATCGCCCGCGTCGAATGCCTGCTGCCCGACAGCCTGCCGCCGGAACCAGCGCGCCGGCTGCGCGTGCAGCTCCGCTATGGCCGCAGCGAGGATTCCGACGGCGCGCCCGCGAGCCACGCCTGAGCGTCGATCAGCGCGCCGCTTTCTGCCTTCGGCTGGCCCGCGATCAGGTGCAGATACAGCGGCACCAGCAGGTCCGGCGTCGGCAGGCGCGTCATGTCCTCGGCCGGATGCGTCTGGCCCCGCAGCGGCGAGCGGATCGGTCCCGGCACCACCGCGTTCACGCGCAGGTTCTCGCGCTTCTCCCATTCGTCGGCGAGCTCGCGCGCAAGCGTTGCCACGCCTGCCTTCGTGACGGCATAGCCGCCCCAGTAGGCGCGCGGCTCCTGCCCGCGGTTGTCGAGCGTGAACACCACCGTGGCATCCTTCGCCGCGTTGAGCAACGGCACCAGGGCGCGCGTGAGTCCCATCGGCGCGGCCACGTTCACGCGAAGGAGGGCGAGCCAGCTGTCGAACGACTGGTGCTCGAGCGGACCCAGCGAGCCGAGAAGCGCCGCCGTGTGGATCAGCGCGTCCAGCCGGCCGAGCTGCGCTTCGAGCGCGGATGCCACGTTGGCGAAATCGGCGGCCTCCGCCTTCGCCAGATCGAGCGGAAGGATGATCGGCTCGGCGTGGCCTGCCGCGGTGATCTCGTCGTACAGCGCTTCGAGCTTGCGAACGATGCGCGCGTGCAGGATCACGGTCGCGCCTGCGGCGGCCGCGGCCAGCGCGATCGGGCGGCCGAGGCCTCCTGTCGCCCCGGTGAGAAAGACGACGCGATCGCGAAGGTCCGGCGCTGCGGCGAGGTGAGGAGCAGGGAGCGGCATGGCGGTCTTGTCGCGGCGCCGCCGATCGGCCGGCGCCTCCAGCCGATCATAGCCGATGACTTTTGCAACACCGCCGAATTCGCCCTCACCGTCGCGCGCCGACGCGCAATGTGTTGCGTAACGTTGCTGGCGGACGACGCTCGCGCTATAATTTCGGATTAGCCGTGGGGGTATAGCTCAGCTGGGAGAGCGCTTGCATGGCATGCAAGAGGTCAGCGGTTCGATCCCGCTTACCTCCACCACCGACTAGATCGCGGACGTGCAGCATGGGCGCCGCGAACTGCCTCGCGGTCCCTATCGTCTAGAGGCCCAGGACACCGCCCTTTCACGGCGGTAACGCGGGTTCGAATCCCGCTGGGGACGCCACAAAATCAAGTAGTTAGGTAGCTGGCCGACTGCGGCTTCGGGGTCGTGTCTAGATTGTGTCTAGAAAGCGACACAGCGGCTTATCGAAAACCCTCGATCGCCTCCCGGCGCGAGTAGTCGCGATTCTTGATCTTCACCCAGGTCGGCCGCTTCCCGCGCTGATACGGTGCGTCGTCCTGCTTGCCGACGATCCCCTCAATGTCT
>Ga0207691_10002037_pt1 | contig 19764 bp, 16 predicted proteins | sample KBSM13metaG_FD_184327 | JGI IMG/M metagenome (GOLD analysis project Ga0207691, IMG submission 184327) | Miscanthus rhizosphere microbial communities from Kellogg Biological Station, Michigan, USA - KBS M1-3 metaG (SPAdes) (version 2) | ecosystem: Host-associated > Plants > Roots > Rhizosphere >... | reverse complement strand
GTCGAGGATCGATTCCGGAACTCGCGGATGTCGTGTACCGCGCGACGTTCGCGTACGAGGCGGACCGCGACCTCGTCTCCATCTGGCACTCGGGCGCGACGTTCACGCCGCGCGGCTACGAGTGGCATGCCGCGTACGAGCGACGACGGCGCGATGACCTGTTCGCCTCCGTGGGTCGAGTCGATGCGGCGTTCATTACGGCATCCACATCGCCGCCGCTCACCAATGCCACCGCGCCGTGAAGCCGTTGCGAACGCATCGTCAACTTGGGTCAGCGCAATACCGCGGCCGGGTTATTGCCCCTGCGAACTGGTTCGGTATGGTTTAGAACGAGACCAAAGGGGAGAGCGTATGAGTCCGAAGACGAAGGGAAATGGCGGCCGTCAGACCAGCCAGACGAGCCAGGGGAATGGCGATACTCGCGGCGTGGCTCAGATGGCGCAGCAGGCAGCCGAAGGCACGCTGCTCTACGAGACGAAGAATCCGCTGCCCGCGGAAACGCGCGCGCGCTCAGTCGATTTACTGAATCGCCGGCTCGCGGACGCCGTCGATCTGCAGTCGCAGACGAAGCAGGCGCACTGGAACGTGAAGGGGCCGAACTTCATCGGGCTGCACAAGCTGTTCGACGAGATCTACGAAGACATCGGCGAATACGTCGATCTCATTGCAGAGCGGGTCGTGCAGCTTGGTGGCATCGCTGAGGGAACGGTGCGCTTTGCCGGGCAGCGTTCATCGCTGTCCGAGTATCCCTTGGTGCTCTCGACCGGCGAGGAGCACGTCGCCGCGCTGTCTGATGTGCTGGCGCAGTTCAGCGGAAGGGCGCGTGAGGCGATCGACCAGCTCGAGGAGTTCGAGGACCCCGATAGCATGGACATCCTCACCGAGGTGTCGCGCGGGGTCGAAAAATGGCTCTGGTTCGTCGAGGCGCATCAGCAGACTCGCCCGGTGTCGACGGAAGCCGCGCGGTCGCGGCGGTAACACTCGATAGAAAGCGCGAGGGTGAGTTGCAGCGTAGTACTCGCCCTCGCGCCCGGCGGGGGCGTCGCCTCACGCACGGGAACGATGTGTACTCAGTACGCGTACTTCTGATTGACTGACCAACGGGAGAGGTCAATGCGCACAGACACGCACAGCATCGTTCGCGAAGGTGCGATCTCCGGGTTCCTCGGCGCTACAGCGGTCGCCGTCTGGTTCTTCGTCGTGGACCTCATAGCCGGCCACGCGCTATACACGCCGAGCGTTCTGGGCGAAGGGTTGCTGAGCGTATTTGGGCGGTCGCCGGAGTCCCAGGCGGTGAACATCATTGCCTACACGATCTTCCACTATGCGGCGTTCACGCTGGTGGGCATCATCGCGGTCATCCTCGTGCATGCCGGCGAGCGAACGGCGTCGGTGCTCGCAGGGTCGATGATCTTGTTCGTCGCGATCGAGCTCGGGTTCTACGGCCTGGTCGCATTGCTGCAGGAGACTACGCTGGGGAATCTCGCGTGGTATCAGATCCTGGCTGGCAATCTCCTCGCGGCGGGGGTGATGGGGACGTACCTGTGGCGTTCTCATCCGGCGCTGCGGTCGGGCATTGTCAGCGCGCTGGACGGAACGGCCGACTAGTGGATTGTGAGTTGGCCGTTGCTAGCCGGCGATGCAGACCGTATTGCCAGAATTGGCAAAGGCGAAGCCTCCTGTGACGGGTGTGAGGCGCCGTGCGTTTGCCCATGCTGGCAATGAGGCCGGAATCGCCTGCTATCAACAGCTCACCGTCGCTCCGCTAGTACGAGGCCACAATCCGGATGGCGAGTAGACGAACTGTCTCGCTCGCCGTGCGCCTCCGGGTGGCGGACGCGGGCGTGGAACGCTTTCTGCTTTTCGGGAGAGCGTCGTAAGCCCGGAGTCCTCTCATGCGCTTGATCAGGCGCGGGATGCCGCTTGTCTACGCCGTGCTGGTTGCCAGCGCATGCGGCGTCACCGACACTGACGAGCCATCTCCCGTCGAAGCCGTGGTCGTCACGCCGCCGACGTTGGATGTCGGCGTCGGGGGCACGGGCGCACTCGACGCCGAAGTGACCGGCGTTGGCGGTGTCGTGCTCCGCGACCATCGGATCTTCTGGGCGAGCTCGAATCCGGCCATCGCGACCGTGTCGGACAAGGGCGTCGTCACGGGCGTGGCTGCGGGTCGCGTCGACATTGCCGCAAGCGCGGAAGGGAAGTCCGGCATCGCCAGCGTGACGGTGGTCGCCGCGCCGGCGAGAGTCGCGTCCGTGAAGATCGCTCCGGATGTCGTCAACCTCGTTGTTGCCGGCATGACGACGCTGGTCGCGACGCCATACGACAGCCGCGGCGCTCCGCTCTCCGGGCGCACGGTCGTGTGGACGACCAACAACGCCACGGTCGCCGCGGTCTCGCAGACCGGGCGTGTCACGGCGCTCATCCCCGGTTCGGCCATCATCACCGCGGTCATCGAGGGGTTCGCCGGACACGCCACCGTCAACGTGGCGCTCGTGCCCGTGTCGAAGGTGATCGTCTCGCCGTCCAACGTCGCTGTCGGTGTGGACAAGACGACTACTTTTACAGCCCGCGTTACGGATGCCGACGACAACACGCTCACGGGCCGGGCAGTCACATGGTCCGTCGGCGACACGCGCATCGCGACCATCGATCAGGCGGGCGTCGTGCGGGGTGTCCGTCGCGGGTCCACCACGGTGATTGCGACGTCCGAGGGGAAATCCGGTACTGCGACGGTGCGCGTGGAATAGTCACTGTCGAGCCCGTGCGGAGCGCCGATGGGTACGGTTCGTGCGAACGGTCTGCGCACAGCCATTCCCGTGAGGTACACGATGGGTCTGCTCGACAATCTTTTCGACAAAGACAAGGACCACGACAAGGACAAGCCCAAGGCGGACTTCTCGGACGTAGTCGCTGGCGGCTCGTCGACCGCGCCGCGCGCCGACGTTCCGAATGTGTCGTCGTCAAGCACCGCCGCGCCTAACGTCACCGACCGGGAGCGCACGTACACCGTGGTTGCCGGCGATACGCTCTCCAAGATCGCGAAGCACGAATACGGCGACGCGTCCAAGTGGCATCGGATCTACGAAGCGAACAAGGACACGATCAAGAACCCGGACCTCATTTATCCGGGACAGACGTTCAAGATTCCTGGCGCCTGACCGAGGAGAGCACCCTATGCACCTGCAATTTCACGCGCGCTCGACGCGCGTCATGGCGGCGACCGCACTGGCCCTCGCCGCCCTCACTGCCTGCTCGAAGGAGCAGAAAACGGCCGACGGTGATGTGACGCCTGGAGCGGCGGCCACGACGCCTGCTGCGACGACCGTCGCGGTCGCCGACGTCGATGTCGGGAAGGCCGTGTCGAACGCGCGGGTGATCGACAAGACGGACGACTTCAAGCCCGCCGACACGGTGTACACCTCCGTGCATACGACGGGCAGCGCGTCGGCCGCGACTGTGATGGCGCGCTGGACATTCGAGGACGGGCAGGTGGTGCAGGAGTCGAGTCAGGCGATCGCACCCTCGGGCGATGCGTACACGGAATTCCACATCTCGAAGGCGTCCGGCCTTCCGAAGGGGAAATACAAGGTCGAAGTGTTTCTCGACAGCAAGTCTGCCGGAACGAAGGACTTCGAGGTGAAATAGGGCGGCCGCTTCACAGCGCCATCAGTCGTACTCGAGCGCCTAACGCCGCCGCCGGTCATCACCCGGCGGCGGCTTTCGCTTACCATACGTGACGGTGAGGAGCTCGAGTAGCTGGACCGTGTCCGGTCCCTTCCATGCCCCCTCGTACGCGCTGACGTCCCGATGCCACCACATCGCGACCGTCGTATCGGGAACCACGATGAATGGCGACGGGGAGCGAAACGTCGTGTAGCCCTCGAGGCGGTGTGGCACGTCGGTGTCGAGCAGTCCGGCCAGTTGGAACTGCACGCGCCGAAGCACGCTGGTCGCCGAATCGATGAACGCCGTTCCCATCCAGTCGACGGTCGTGACACTCAGGGCTGGCTCGAAGTCGAGGTGTAACACGCGCCCCCCGAGCAGTGATTCGACTCCCCGAACGGCGAAGCAGTGGTGCTCCCAGAACACCGAGTCGGCAAGCGCCGAAAGGAATAGCAGCGGCACCGAGAACCCAGCGGCGTTGCGGTCGATGACGCCGCCGGGCCGGTATGGCTCGCCCCACCCGCTGGACGTCTCGTCCTCGGTGCCCTCGCGTACGTCGCGAGCACCGCCATTGCGATTGAAGTGGATCGTTCGCCGCTTCTGTTTGATACGAAACGGATACGCCTTGCGGAACGACTCGTAACGCTCGGCGCTCATGCGAAGCTGCCCCAGCGCGACGGCGGCCAGTGCCTTCGTCGCGGGGTCGGCATCGGTGGCACAATGCGTCGTCGCGCGAGTGGCCACGTCGGGAAGCATATAGGCGACGCGCGACAGTGCGAACGTCGCAGTGTCGAGCAGCGCCTCGGGCGCGGCCGGCCGCACGAGCTCGCGATCCTCGAACTGGAAGCCAAGTTGACGGACGCGGAGCCGTAGCCGGCCGCGGTCGGGCCAGCTGATGCGTGCCTCGCCGTCGCCGTTCGTGAAACGGTGCGAGGATGCGTCGAGGTCGATGATCTCTGCGTTAGGCAACGGTTGCCCGCTCGTGGCTTCCACGACCCGCACGAGCAGAACGGCGCTCTCCGTAACGCTAGCGGCGTGGCGTGATGCAGTCACGCTCGGATACGGCTCGAGGATGCCAACGCCGACTAATGCGATGACTGCGAACAGCCGTATGGTCATCCGAGCTCCGCTGGGTAGCGCGACAATATAGTTAGTGTGCCGATTGCAGTCGACTTGGAAACAGCTGGGCGCGCAGAGAACAGCAACTGCAACGGCTTTTTCACGCCGCTGGACGCGGGACGACTGCTTCATCAACCATCCGGACGGACCGCTTCGACACGACATCCAGCATCGAGAGTGTGGACGGAAACGGCCGGAAACGACTGAAAGGGCCTGATCCCATCTCGACCCGGACAGACCGTTGAGCGGCGGCCCGTTCCCTTTCCGTCACGGCTCGTTGCGCCACCCCGTGTCCTGCGATTGCCCATCCGCCCGATCCGATGTTTCCGGTCGTTTCCGTCGGCATCCTCTGTTCTGGATGGCTGGTGAAGCAGTCCCCGCGTCCTCTGCGGTGATTGGCTGTTGCAATCGTTGTCATCTGTCCACGCCCGTCACCGTCGGAATGGGGGAATGGCCGGAAGCAGCCGCGTGCCACCGGTGCCCTTGCTCGCGCGCAGGCCAGTACGCGAACTTGGCCTGCATGCAGCAATTCCCGAATGCCGGCGACCTCGATGCACGGCTCGTCCGCGAAGTCAGGATGGAAAGGCCATGACCGTCACCACGGCCGCACCCGCGGGAGCCGTGACGCGTCAACTCGCCGAGTTTCTCGCGACGGCGTCACAAGACGATCTCCCGCCTGACGTCCTCCACGAGACGTATCGCGCAACGCTCGATTGGTTCGGCTCCGCTCTGGCAGGCGCGCTCGAGCCACCCGCACGTTTCGCTCAGGGCGTCGCGCGCAGCCTCGGTGCGTCCTCCGACGCGACCATGCTCGGCGCCGGGCGCGCCTCGGCCGCCGCTGCCGCGTTCGCGAACGGTGTGGCCTCCCACATCCTCGAGCTCGACGACGTCCACAAAGGGTCCACGCTCCACGCCGCCGCGCCTGTCATCCCCGCCGCGTTAGGGATAGCCGAGCGTGAGCGAGCGAGCGGCCGCGCGTTCTCGCTCGCAGTGGCCGTCGGGTACGACGCCGCCTTGCGCATCGGCGAAGCAGTCAATCCGAGTCATTACCGCTACTGGCATCCGACTGGCACCGTCGCGACGTTCGGCGCTGCCGCAGCAGCCGCCTCGCTGCTCCGGCTCACCGCTGCGCAGATGCTTGACGCACTCGGCAGCGCCGGTACGCAGGCGGCGGGGCTGTGGGAGTTCAACGCCGACGGCGCCATGAGCAAGCATCTTCATCCCGGCAAGGCGGCGTTCAACGGGATTCTCGCCGCCGATCTCGCGCGCGCTGGCTTCACCGGCGCAACACGCATCCTCGAAGGCGACCGCGGATTCTTCCGCGCGACGTCGTCCGGTGCCGACGCCACGCGCATTACGGACGCGCTGGGGGATCACTGGAAGATCACGGAGAACTGCTACAAGCTGCACTCGTGTTGTGGGCACACCCACACGGCCATCGATGTCGCACTCGACATCCGCGCACAACGCCGTTGGTCCGCGCGTGACGCGCTCCACGCGATCTCCCGCGTGGATGTCGAGACGTATGGGCCGGGCTACGAGATCGTGAGCGATCCGAACCCGAGCACGCCGTATCGGGCGAAGTTCAGCATCGCCTACTGCGTGGCTGCGGCGTTTGTGGAGGGCAGGGTGAACCTCGAGCAGTTCAGCCCCGAGCGCTTTGGCGATGATGGCGTGATCGAACCGGCAATTGCAGCGCTCCTTCCGCGCATTCACGTGCGCGTGCGCGATGAGCTGACCGCCATGTACCCCGCGAAGTGGCCGACGCGGCTCACCGTAACGTTGCACGACGGCCAGCGTGCGGATGGCGCCAGCGACTATCCGCGCGGCAACCCGGAGAATCCCGTGTCCACAGACACGCTCGAAAAGAAATTCGTGGATCTCGTGGCGCCGCGGCTGGGCGATGCATTTGCGCAGCGTGCGCTGGGGACGGTCCGGTCGATTAACGAATCTCCGGACGTCCGTGAGCTGTTCGCGGAGCTGTTCACGCCAGAGTCGGCCTAACGAATGGCCGACATCAATCCCCGCGCACGCGAGTACCACGAGTATCGGGAATCCGTTCGCGATCTGTGCCGAGGCTTCGGCAGCGACTACTGGCAGCGCATGGAGGCGGACGCGACGTATCCGGAAGCGTTCGTCCGTGCGCTCACGGAAGCCGGGTGGCTGTCTGTGCTCATCCCCACCGAGTTCGGGGGCGGAGGACTCGGTGTCACTGAAGCGTCGGTCATTCTCGAGGAGATCAACCGGTCCGGCGCGAACTCGGGCGCGTGCCACGCGCAGATGTACATCATGGGCACGCTCTTGCGGCACGGGTCGCCAGCGCAGAAGCAGCGGTATCTGCCGCGCATCGCGTCTGGTGAGTTGCGCCTCCAATCATTCGCCGTCACCGAGCCGACGTCCGGAACCGATACGACGCGCATCAGCACGTTCGCGCGTCGCGAGGGCGATCGCTACGTCGTGAACGGGCAGAAGGTCTGGATCTCGCGCGTACAGCACTCCGACATCATGCTGCTTCTCGCGCGCACGACGCCGTTGCCTAACGTCAAGAAGAAATCGGAGGGGCTGTCGGTCTTTCTCGTCGATCTCGAGGCGGCAGGGCAGAAGGGGCTGACCGTGCGCCCGATCCGCAACATGGTTGGCCACGAGACGAACGAGGTGTTCTTCGACGAGCTGGAAATCCCGGCGGAGAACCTCATCGGCGAGGAGGGGAAGGGGTTCCGGTACATCCTCGACGGAATGAACGCCGAGCGCATCCTCATTGCGGCCGAGTGCATTGGAGACGGCTACTGGTTCGTCGATCGCGCTCGAACGTATGCCTCGTCGCGCGTGGTGTTCGATCGACCAATCGGCCAGAACCAGGGGATCCAGTTTCCGATCGCGACCGCCTACGCGCACGTTCGAGCTGCTGACCTCATGCGGTACGAGGCGGCGCGTCTATTCGATGACAGCCAGCCGTGCGGCGGTGAGGCGAACATGGCGAAAATGCTCGCCGCGGACGCGTCGTGGGAGGCAGCGAACGTGTGTCTGCAGACGCATGGCGGCTTCGGCTTCGCGGCCGAGTACGATGTGGAGCGGAAGTTTCGAGAGACGCGACTCTATCAGGTCGCGCCAATCTCGACGAACCTCATCCTTTCGTACCTGGGCGAGCACGTGTTAGGCATGCCGAGGTCGTTCTGACGGATTCGAGTGCGGGCCTCCAGGGGCATGACGCGCTGCCGCTCGCGGGTATCCGCGTCGTCGCGCTCGAGCAGGCCGTCGCGGCCCCATTCGCCTCTCGGCAATTCGCCGACATGGGTGCCGACGTCATCAAGGTCGAGCGGCCCGACGGCGGCGATTCCGCGCGCGCGTACGACGGCGCGTTAAATGGAACGTCTGCGTACTTCGCCTGGCTCAATCGCGGGAAGCGAAGCGTCGTGCTCGACCTCAAGCGATCCGAGGATCACGACGTGTGTGCGCAGCTGCTCGCGCGCGCCGACGTGTTCGTTCACAACCTCGCCCCTGGTGCGGTGGAGCGGCTTGGATTCGGGTACGAGGCGCTCGCCGAGCGAAACTCGAGGCTCGTGTGGTGCGGAATCTCCGGATACGGACCGGACGGCCCGCTGCGAGACAAGAAAGCGTACGACATGCTCGTGCAGGCGGAGTCCGGCGTCGTCTCGCTCACCGGTAGCGCGGATGCGCCGGCGAAGGTAGGCATCTCGATCGCGGACATCGCGTCGGGGCTGTACGCGTATTCGTCCGTGCTCGCCGCGCTGTTGCGACGCGGGCGCACAGGGAAGGGCGCGCGCGTCGACATCTCGATGCTCGAGTGTCTGACGGAGTGGATGACGCCGGCGCTGTACGTCTGGCACGGAATGGGTCAGGTCCCGGCCCGTGTCGGCGTCCGCCACAACATGATCGTGCCGTACGGCGCGTACGCGTGCGCGGATGGCTCGGTGCTGTTCGCAGTGCAGACGCAGCGGGAGTGGCGGCGGTTCTGTGTCGATGTGTTGCATAACGCGGCGCTCGCCGACGACGTGCGCTTCGCGACGAACGCGGAGCGACTGAAGCATCGCGTGGAGTTGGAGTCGATGATCGAGCATCGACTGCGCGTATTCCCGCGAGCGCAAGTCAACGCGTGGCTCGCGGCCGCCGATATACCCACGGGCGATGTGAACGACGTGCCGGCGGTGATGGCGCACACGCAACTCGCCGCGCGTTCGCGTTGGACGACCGTCGGCGCACCGGGAGGCTCGATCCCCGCGCTGCTGCCGCCACACAATCTTGGCGGCGCGGCGCCGCGGATGGGTGACGTGCCAGCGTTAGGCGCTCATACGGCGGAAGTGATCGCGGAGCTTGCTCGCGATCGGACGCATGATCAGGCTCGCGATCACGCTCGTGATCAGACTCAGGAGGCCAATCGATGACGGAGACCGCCGGAAGCGCCGGCCGATGCTACGAGGACTTCGAGGTAGGGCTCGTCATGCGCCACCCGCTGGGTCGCACGGTGACGGCGACGGACAACGCGTGGTTCGCGCTCATGACGGTGAACACGAATCCGATCCACTTCGACGCACACTACTCGTCGCAGACGGAGTTCGGGCGACCGCTCATGAACTCGTGCTTCACTATCGCGCTCGTGACCGGCCTGTCGGTAGCGGACGTCTCGCGCAACGCAGTGAACCTCGGCTGGGATGAGGTGCGGATGCCGTCGCCACTGTTCGAGGGTGACACGGTGTACGCGCAGTCCAGGGTCCTAACGACTCGCGAGTCCAAATCGCGACCAACAATGGGCATCGTCGAGATCGAGACGACCGGTTTCAAGCAGGACGGCACGGTGGTGATGACGTTCCGACGGACGATCCTCGTGTACAAACGCGGGCACGTCCCGGCGATCCCGTCACCCACGCCGCGGGCGTAGGTGGTGCGTTGTCATCCCGAGCGGCAGCGAGGGATCTTCTCGAACGACATCGTAGCCAGTCTAGCCACGATGACATCACAGAAGGTCCCTCGTCGCTAGCGCTCCTCGGGATGACACGGTCAGGTCTCCCGCACTCAGCGTCACCCAGCAACAAGCACCCACACCCAGCAACCAGCTTGCAGTTCATTCTGGTGCCGTTCCTCGCATCCCCAGGTTGAGTATCCGCTGCAGAAGCTCGGGGTACTCGATGCCCGCTGCCTGTGCGGCGGAGGCGAATTCCTCGCCTAACGCGATCTCCGGATTCGGGTTCGCCTCGAGGAAGAACAGCGTGCCGTCCGGCCGCAGCCGGAAGTCCAGGCGCGCGTAGCCCGACAGCTCCAGCGTGCGGTAGATGCGCTTCGCCAGGTGCTCCAGTCCCGCCGCCACGCCGTCCGGCAGGTCCACCGCCGCGCGCTGATCGATGCCGTGGCGCTTCTGATAATCGAGATTGTGCTTGGCATGCGCCGTCGCGATCAGCGGCGCGCCGTCAGGGGCGTGGTCGAACACCAGCTCGCGCGGCGGCAGGGCCGTCAGCCGGTCGTTGCCTATCACGCCGACATAGATCTCGCGCCCCTCGATGAACTGCTCGGCGATCGCGTCCGCCTTCAGGCGCCGGTGAACAAACGCCACCCGCTCCACCAGCTCCTCATCGCTCTTGACGAGCGATGCCTGCGCGATGCCTAACGACGCGTGGTCCGTGAGGCTCTTGACGAACAACGGCAGCTGGAGCGACTTGGGGCGCCGGACCTTGTTGCCGAGCGGAAAGACGTGAAACGCGGGAACGCGGATACGGTGATAGACGAGCAGCTTCTTGGACAGCGCCTTCTCGCGCGAGATCATCATGCCGCGCGGGTTGCATCCCGTGTAGGGCACTTGCAGCAGCTCGAGCAGCGCCACGACGTTGTGGTCGAAGAGGACGTTGCCGTGGAACTCCTCGAGCAGGTTGAACACGACGTGCGGCTCGAACTGCTGGACGGCGTCGCGGATGGGCAGGAGCTCGTCCTGGACGCCTAACGCACGGACGTCGTGCCCGACCTCGCGCAGCGTGCGGCACACGTCCCACTCGGTTTTCCAGTCGAACCGCTCGCCCTCGTCCCGGTCCGCCGCGTCGTCCGGCGGAACCAGCTCGGGGTGCATCAGCGCGAGTACGCGAAGCCTTCTCATGGGAACTGGGGACCGCAATGGGGACCGGGGACTGGGGGTTGGGGACTGGGAAGACCCCCGATACGCTCATACCGGTTGGCCGGGCGCTCCCACGCGCCGTCACCCCCAGTCCCCAATCCCCGGTCCCCAGTCCCGGCTATCAGAGCGCTATCCAATCCCTTCTCCCCTGGCTGTAGAGAAAGTGCATCGTCTTCACCGTCAGCAGCACTGAGAAGTCCATCACGATCTCCCGCTCCGGACCGACCACACGCAATCGCAGGTCTTTGCATCGCCCGATCATGTCCTCCAGCACCAGACCTAACGTATACTGGAACTCGCCCGTCCATTTCGCCACGAGGCGACGAATCTCGCCCTTGTTACGACGAAGGAAGCTCGCCGCCGTCTCCTGATGTCGATGACGCGGCTCGTCGGAGAAGAGACGCTTCAGGTCCGCGTCGTAGGTGTTCGGAAACGTGACCGTGTACTTCTCGCGGCGCGACTCGTAATGCTGCGCCAGTGTTTTCGTCATCTTCGATAGCGGCTCGATCACGCGTCGCGTCGCCACCAGCGGCTTCTGGTCGCAGATCTCGCTCATCAACGTATCGACGTACCGGAGCTTCCGAAGCGCCGGCCATCCCGCATAACGCGTGCGCCAATCCGACCGCGGTTTGAGCCACACGGCGAACGTCTCCGCGAAGTCCTCGTCCGGATGGCTCTGCGCGTACCAGAGACGCAGGTGCTGCACGTACCGTTTGCTCGACGGATTCGGTCGGTAGTACTCCGGGTACTTCGTCGATGACTTGCCGAACAGCTCGCGCCACTTGCGACGGCGATGCAGCTGGTAGCCGTGCTGAATCGCATGCCCCGTCTCGTGCCGCATGATCCGCATGCACTCCGCGCGCGACGCGCCTTCGACATCCAGGATCTGGTTGCGCTCGAGTCGTCGGAGCCGCGGGTGCGCGAGGTAGAACGGAACGGCGAATCCAGGGACGCCTCCTGGCGAGAACCACTCATCCGACAACCACACGTGCGGCTTGAGCGCGAGCGCGCGGGCATCGAGCTCCTCGTACAGTTGCGTGACACACGTCGCGAGCCACGTGCCTTCGATGGTCACGCCAAGGTCCTTGAGCCGGACCTTGAGTAGCCGATCTTCGCTGTAGCGCTCCCACGGAAAGCGTTGCACTGGGTCGGGAATCGGGAATCGGGAAATTGGGAATCGGCGCCGGAAGGAAGGCTGCACATCGTGCCACTCGGCCACAAGCATGGATCGGCTGCTTCAGGCGATTCCCTCGACCGCCTAGATTCCCCGCGTGCCTACGCTCATTCTCTCGGCCGCCCAGGTGCGGCAGCTGCTCGACCGTGAGGCGTTGCTCGTTGCCCTCCGCGACGCCTTCGCCGAATACTCCACGCGCCGCACCACCGCCGCGCAACGCGCCGGGTCGCTCCTCCCGGGGCCAGGCGGACGGTCGGTCATGGTGGTGTTTCCGGGCATCATCCGTGGCATTCCGGCATTCACCGTGAAGGTGAACACGAAGATACCGGGAGCGGCGCGCAGCGTCATCGGCTCGATTCACCTCGCGGACATGGAGACCGGCGCCGTGCTGGCGATCATGGACTCCATTGTCATCACCGCCGAACGTACCGCGCTCGCCGGGGCCCTCGCGTCCGACGTGCTCGCGCGACGGGACGCCACCCGCGTGGCGGTCATCGGCGCCGGCGTGCAGGGCGAAGCTCAGGTCCGCGCGCTGCAACTCGTCCGCCGTGTCGAGCGCGTAGAGGTCGTGGACTCCGTGCCTGGGCGCGCGGAGGCGTACGCGGCGCGGGTCGGGCCGGCGTTAGGTATCGAAGTCGTCGCGCGCGAGCACGTCGCCGACACGGTGCGAGACGCCGACATCATCATCACAGCCACGTGGTCGCACGAGCCGTTCCTGACACGCGCGATGGTGCGCGGCGGCGTGCACATCACTGCCGTCGGCGCCGACGAGCCGGCGAAGGGTGAAGTGGACGCGGGGCTGATCGCGAGCTCCCTGTTCGTTGCCGACGATCGCGATCTCGCCGCGCGCATGGGCGCCATCGCCGGTGCCGGGCTCGGCCCCGAAGCGATCCACGCCGAGCTCGGCGAAGTGATTGCGGGCGTGAAGGCGGGACGAACGAGCGAGGATCAGATCACGATCTTCGGCACGGTAGGACTCGCGTTCCAGGATCTGGCGGCGGCCTGGCAGGTGTACGGGCGTGCGAAACGAGAAGGCGTTGGGACCGTCATCGAGCTCGGAGCCTAACGAATCGACATCGCGATGGGAGCGCCACAGAAGGCGCGGCATCCGGCCGGGCATGGCCAGTACCAAGTGCGTCAGCCACCGCTCAGTAGGAGGTTTCAGGCATCAGGTCCGCGTCGACACGGAGCCGTGCGCAATGGCCGAACGGCGGCAGTGTCTCTGCTGCGGTTTCTCACCCTGATGCCTGAAACCTCATCCTGACGCGACTCAGTGCTGAGTCACTGGCCAAGCCGCCGAGATGATACGGGGTATCGCCGGATCGTCTCGTGAACGAGGCGCGGCGAAGGCGCGGCGAGTGGCTCTCCGTTTCGATAGTATTCAGCCGTGTCTCTCGCCGCTCAGCCTGAAGCCGTCCGCCAGCCGATGATCTCGCCCGGGATTCGGGCCATGGCCATCGGTGCCTTCTGGTTCAGCATCATGGGCCTTCTCGTGAAGCTGGCCGGCCGCCGACTCGGCAGCATGGAGATCGTCCTGTCACGTGGCGTCATCACGCTCGCTCTCAGCTGGTGGGCCCTGCGCCACGTGGGCGTTTCACCATGGGGAAAGAACCGGCGCCTCCTCGCCGTTCGCGGCACCCTCGGCTCCACAGCGCTGCTCTGCTACTTCTACTCGCTCGTCCACCTGCCGCTCGGCGAGGCGACGCTGATTCAGAACATGAATCCCGTGTTCGCCACGCTGCTCGCCGCCGTCATCCTCGACGAGTTCATTCGCGCGCCAGAGATCCTCTGTCTCGTGGCGAGTCTCGTCGGCGTCATGTTCATCGCGCACCCGTCGTGGCTGTTCGGTGCCGCCGTCGCCGCGCCCGCAGCGCCGCTGGACATCGCGATCGCGCTGCTCGGGGCGCTCTGCAGCGGCGCCGCGTACACCCTCGTGCGGAAGATGCGCGGTGCCGAGCACCCGCTCGTGATCGTGTTTTATCTCCCGCTGCTGAGCGTTCCTATCTCGTTGCCGTTCGCGCTGATGGAATGGCAGTGGCCTAACGCCGTAGAGTGGGCGCTGCTGCTCGGCGTCGGCATAACGACGCAGCTCGCGCAGGTGAGCATGACGCGCGGGCTCCAGCTCGAGCGGACCGCGCGCGCGACGACGACCGGCTATCTGCAGGTGGCGTTCGCGGTCGTGTGGGGCGCGCTGCTGCTCGGCGAGATCCCGGACGTGTGGACGCTCGCCGGCGCCGTCACGATCATCGGCTCGACGCTCGTGCTCTCGTGGTGGCACGCGTCAGCCGCGACGACTGACGTGGCGTAGGGTTCTCACGAAGTCGGGTGTCGTTCAGGCCACCGACGCCCCCACCGCGCTCATCCGCCGCACGGAATCGTTAGGTGCGATGCGGCTCCGCATCAGCTGCTCGAGCACGATCGCCAGACGATTCACACCATCCTTGATCTCGTCGTCGCGCACGCCGGCGTACCCGAGGAGCAGAGCGGGGGGGATCGGACGGACGGACAGCGGCGACAACGGGTACACGTGCAATCCTGCACGTTCGGCCGCGCGTGTGGTCGTGACGTCGTCGAGTCCGCCGCCTAACCAGCCGACCACCGTCATCCCGGCATCCGCGGGACGGACATCGAGCAGCCCACCGAACCGCTCGCGGGCGAGATTCACGAGCAGCACCTGGCGCTCGTGGTAGATCGCGCGCATGCGCCTGATGTGCCGCTCGAAGTGTCCCTCGACGATGAAGTCGGTCATCACGGCCTGCTCGAGGAACGGCGAGTGCATATCGCAGAAGTGTCGCGCCGCGGCGAAGACGTCGATCAACGCCGTCGGCACCACGAGATAGCCGAGTCGCATCGACGGGAACGTGACTTTACTGAACGTGCCGGAGTACAGCACGCAGCCGCTGCGGTCGAGACCCTGCAGCGCTGGCAATGGGCGGGACGCGTAGCGGAACTCGCTATCGTAGTCGTCCTCGAAGATCGCCGAGCGCGACGCGGCAGCCCACTCGAGCAACGCGAGTCGCCGCGGCAGCGACATCGTCGCTCCGAGGGGTAGCTGGCGAGACGGCGTCACGAAGGCGAGGCGAGCGTCCGGGGCCAGCGTCCGTCCGGCCATCACGTCCAGCCCATCCTGATCGACCGGCAGCGGGATGACGTTCGCGCCAGCCGCCACAAAGGCTCCGCGGGCGCCGTGATACCCCGGGTCCTCGTGCCAGATCTTGTCACCGGGTTCGATCAGCACGCGCAACGTGAGGTCGAGCGCCTGCTGCGAGCCGGACGTGATCATCACCTGATCGGCGGTGCACCGGACGCCGCGCGCGGCGCGGAGGTAGTCGGCGACGGCCTCGCGAAGCGGGCGATAGCCGAACGGCTCGCCGTAGGAGAGATCCCGGGCGGGTGTTCGCCCCCAGCGACGCGCCATGATCCGCCCCCACGTGTCCACGGGAAACACGTCGACGGCGGGGACACCGGCGCGAAACGCGCGCGGTCCCATGCCGACGGGTGCTGGCGTTCTTCGGAGGGCCGCGGCCGCCGCGCGAGCACGGTTGGACGGCACCAGCAACGATCTCAACGGCACCGCGTGATCGGCTTCGCGGGCGGCGGTACGGACGAACGAATCAGGGAGCGCCCCACTCACCCGCGTCTCCGCACCGCCGAGGCCCTCGATGTACCCCTCGGCTCTGAGCTGCTCGTAGGCCTGGACCGCTGTGCTCCGCGAAACGCGGAGGTCCGCCGCGAGCTGTCGCGTAGACGGCAGGCGGGAGCCGGGCGCCAGTCGACCGTCGAGGATGCACTGGCGGACGTGGCTGTAGATCTGGCGGTACAACGGCTGCCCCGACTTCTGGTCGATGGCGACGGCGAGGATGCGTCCGCGGCGGGCGCGAGGCGGCATCGGGCTGCTCCGATAAGGGGTGGCCGAAACTGGTATGGCCCGCACCTACCAGAAAGGCATCAGGGACCGGACCGCTGTTACATTGGGTCCACCCGTCCGCGTTAGGGACGAGCTGTCGGGGCTGGCTCGTCGGCGGTCCGCCGGTGGTGCTGGGGCGAGGCTGTCATTCCGAGCGAGCGACAGCGAGTCGAGGAATCGCGAACGTCCCGATAGAGAGCCCTCTCTACACATACGATCTCGATTCCTCGACTGCGCGTGCGCTCCGCGCGCGCTCCGCTCGGAATGACAAAAGTCCGCTCGGAATGACAACCCGCTCGGAATGACCGGGACCCTCGACGTTTAGCTTTCCGGACGTCGCCGGATCCTTCCGGCCCGACCGTCGCTCTCACTCATCGGAATGTCGATTCCGCTTCGCTCGCGCGTGCGGCGGCCAAAGGTGCGCCCGGAGCTCATAGGCACGCCCGAGGATCCGTACGCGCCGCTTCGATTTGCGTCGTTCCGGTGGTTCATCGTGAGTCTGCTTCCGGCGACGCTCGCGCAGCAGGTGCAGGCAGTCGTCGTGGGATGGCAGATCTACGCGCTCACACACGACCCGCTCGCGCTCGGGCTCATCGGACTCTCCGAAGCGTTGCCGTTCATCGGCGTCGCGTTGTTCGCCGGCCACGTGGCCGATCGCATCGACCGCCGCCAGGTCTCCATCGTCTCGCTCGGCGTCATGCTGCTGTGTTCAGCGACGCTCTTCGCGCTGTCGTTCCGCCTCCGGCCGGGCAGCGCGATCTGGCCGATCTACCTCGTCATCGCGGTGAGCGGGATCGCGCGCAGCTTTCTCACACCGGCGCGAGCGGCGCTGGCGGCCGAGTTGGTGGTGCGTGAGCTGTATGCGCGGGCGTCGGCGTGGCGGAGTGCTGCGTGGCAGCTCGCCGCGGTGGTCGGGCCGGCGCTCGGAGGATTGCTGTACGCGTTCGGCAGCGCGCGTCTCGCGTATGGCGTCGCGGCGTCGCTGTTCCTTGTGGCGCTCGCGTGTCTCGCGCAGGTGCGCCGTGTCGTGACACCAGTGGAGGCGAAATCGGAGACGGTGTGGGAGAGCCTTGGCGTCGGCGTCAGGTTCGTCCTGCATCAGCCTGTCGTTCTCGGCGCCCTGACGCTCGACATGTTCTCGGTGCTGTTCGGCGGCGCGGTGGCGTTGCTGCCGATCTTTGCCGCGGAGATCCTGCACGTCGGGCCGGAGGGGCTCGGCATCATGCAGGCGGCGCCCGCCGCGGGCGCGGTGGCGATGTCGCTCGTGCTCACGCATCGTCCGCCGATCCGACGTGCCGGACGGGCGTTGTTCATCGCCGTCGCGGGCTTCGGGCTGTCGATCATCGGCTTTGGGCTGTCGCGATCCTTCGTGCTGTCCGTCGCGCTCCTCGTGGCGAGCGGACTGTTCGACATGGTGAGCGTCGTCATCCGCTCGACGCTGCTTCAGGTGTTCACGCCGGCCCATCTCATGGGGCGGGTGTCGGCGGTGAACTCGATCTTCATCGGGTCATCGAACGAGATTGGTGCGTTCGAGTCGGGCGTGGCGGCGAAGTTGTTAGGCGCGGTACGCGCAGTGGTGTTCGGCGGGGCGATGACGCTGCTGGTCGTGAGTGCGACGGCGTGGAAGGTTCCGCCGCTTCGGCGGCTCAAGGAGATTCGTTAGTGCTCGACAGCGGCAGGCATTTGGCGGGCATCCGGCGGCGGCATGGCCAGTGACTCAGCACTGAGCGCGTCAGTATGAGGTGTCAGGCATCAGGATGAGAAACGGCGGCAGAGAGACTGCCGCCGTTGGGCCATTGCGCATCAGCTCCGTGTCGACGCGGACCTGATGCCTGACACCTCACCCTGAGCAGTCGCTGACGCACTTGGTACTGGCCATGCCGCCGCTGGATACCGGACCCTATCACGCTGTTACAAGCGCCTGGAGATCTCTCCGCGCTTTGCCATCCCCGTGATCGCTTCTGCTGCCCGAAATGCTAGCGCCTGGATCGTCATCGTCGGTTGTCCCGTGCCTGACGTGACGAAGCTGCTCCCGTCCACGATGAACAGATTCGCCACGTCGTGCGCGCGATGGAACTTGTCCACGACCGACGCCTTCGGGTCGTTGCCCATCCGGCACGTGCCTAACAAGTGGACCTGCCACGGCGCGTCCAGCCCGAACTTCCACGTGCGCTTCGCGCCGGCCGCGTCCAGCAGCTCGACGCAGCGTTCGAGGAAGAACTCGTAGAGCTTCACATCGTTCGGGTGCTCGGTGAACGTCGTGCGGATCGCCGGAAGGCCCCACGCGTCCTCGAGCTCCGGATCGAGCGTGATCGTGCTCGTCTCCTGTGGCAGCGACGTCGTGTGCGCGAGCGCGTACATGGAGCGCGTGTAGTACTCGCGGAGCATGCGCTTGTACTCCGCTCCCCAGCGGGGGCCGTCGGATGGCAGCGCGTCCATCGCGAAGCCGACCGGATACCAGTCGAACCGCGTGTCGATGCCGCCACCGCCCGCGAGCCCGTACTTCTTGTCGAGCCGATAGAAGTCCTGCATGTACCGGCTCACCTGCACGCTCTTGTGGCCGTTGACCTCGTGCTCGTACAGCCCGCCGGCGAACGCGCCGCCGTTGAACATGAGGTACTTACCGACGGCGCCGCTCGAGTTCGCGAGCCCGTTCGGAAACTGATTCGACGCCGACATGAGCAGGAGACGCGGCGTCTCCGCTCCGTTTGCGCACACGACGACCGCTTTCGCGCGCTGCATGACCTCGCGCTTCGCGCCATCGAAGTAGACGACGCCCGTCACCCGCGCGCTGTTGTTAGTCTGGATGCGGCGCACGTAGCTGTTCGGTCGGATCTCGCAGCGACCCGTTCGTTCGGCTTCCGGGATGACCGTCGCGAGTGCGCTCGACTTCGCCTTCCATTCGCAGCCGAACGACTCGCAGAAGCCGCAGTGCTGACACGCCGGGCGGCCGCGGTACGGCTGTGACAGCACGGCCATCGGCGCCGGCGCAGCGTGCCAGCCCAGCTTCCGGGCCGCGACCTCGAACAGAACGCCCGACGGTTTGACCGGGAGTGGCGGCAGCGGGTACGGCTTCGATCGTGGCGGATCGAACGGGTTGGCGCCGGCAAGCCCGCTCACGCCGACTTCCCATTCGACTTTGGTATAGTAGGGCTCGAGGTCTGCATAACGAATCGGCCAGTCTTCGATGCTCGCGCCGGCCACGGAGCCGTTACGACTGCGTTCCTCGAAGTCGACTTCGTGGAAGCGCCAGTAGTTCGCGGTGAAGTGCACGCTACCGCCGCCCACCATACGGCCATACGCGAGATAGTCGCGCCGCTCGGCCTTGTCGGCGGCGGACTTCCGGAAGGTCTGCGGCTGTTGCGTGAAGTCGTTCGTGAGCTGGTGTTTCTGGAACGACGCAAGCTCATCATGCTTGAAGTCCGTCTCGTGCAGGTACGGGCCCTGTTCGAGGACGACGACGCGGAAGCCGTTCGTCGCGAGCTCACGTGCCATGACGCCGCCCGCGGCGCCGGCCCCGACGATGACGAAATCCACCTCATCGGTGGGCGCGTAGCGGGCGGACGGGGACTGCCTAACGGCAGGCGTCACGTGGTCTTCCTCGGGAGCAATTGCGCCATGACGGCAGGCCGATCGTAGTACCCGAACGGCGGCGCCCACTGCATGCGATCCTCGAACCCAATCGCCTTCCATCCGCCCTTGTCACGGTTGCCGCCGTAGCTCGGGTGCGAGAAGTAGCCGGCGACGGTGATCGCGCGCAGCACGCCGAAACCGTCGGTC
>Ga0207691_10002036_pt1 | contig 19776 bp, 16 predicted proteins | sample KBSM13metaG_FD_184327 | JGI IMG/M metagenome (GOLD analysis project Ga0207691, IMG submission 184327) | Miscanthus rhizosphere microbial communities from Kellogg Biological Station, Michigan, USA - KBS M1-3 metaG (SPAdes) (version 2) | ecosystem: Host-associated > Plants > Roots > Rhizosphere >... | reverse complement strand
ATCCGCTCCCTCAACGTCGCGCTGCGCCAGGAGCTCGACCTTTACGTCTGCCTGCGCCCCGTGAAGCACTTCGCCGGCGTGCCGAGCCCCCTCAAGGCCCCGGAAAAGGTCGACATGGTGATCTTTCGCGAGAATTCGGAGGACATCTATGCCGGGATCGAATGGGAAGCCGAATCCGAAGGCGCGAAGAAGCTCGTCGATTTCCTCATTCGTGAAATGGGTGTCAAGAAAATCCGTTTCCCGGCCACGTCCGGCATTGGGGTGAAGCCCGTGTCGCGCGAGGGTACGGAGCGGCTGACGCGGAAGGCGATCCAGTATGCGATCGACAACGACCGCCGGTCGGTGACGATCGTCCACAAGGGCAACATCATGAAGTTCACCGAAGGCGGGTTCCGCGACTGGAGCTACGCGATCGCGCAACGCGAGTTCGGTGCCCAGCCGATCGACGGCGGCCCGTGGTGCAAGTTCAAGAACCCGAAGACCGGGCGCGAGATCATCGTCAAGGACGTGATCGCCGACGCGTTCCTCCAGCAGATCCTGCTGCGGCCCGAGGAATACGACGTCATCTCGACGCTCAACCTGAACGGCGACTACATCTCGGACGCGCTCGCCGCGCAGGTCGGCGGCATCGGCATCGCGCCGGGGGCGAACCTGTCGGACACGGTGGCGATGTTCGAGGCGACGCACGGCACCGCGCCGAAATACGCGGGCAAGGACTACGTCAATCCCGGCTCGGAAATCCTCTCTGCGGAGATGATGCTGGTCCACATGGGCTGGAAGGAAGCCGCGCAACGGATCACCGCGAGCCTCGAGAAAGCGATCGCCGACAAGGTCGTGACCTACGACTTCGCGCGCCTGATGCCGGGGGCAACGCAGGTGTCGTGCTCGGGCTTCGGCAAGGCGATGATCGAGCGGATGTAAGTCAGCCGCGGCGGGTCGCTGCCGGGTCGCGCGGCCGACGCGAACGATGTGGGCTACATCTCGTCCACGTTGTTCGCAGGCGTTGACGGGAGCCGCCCGAAGGCGCAAGCGAGCCGACGTTCGGCGATGCATGCGGACGCCGGAAACCGGGACGAGCCCGACGCGAGCTGCGCGCATCCATCGACGCCCGTTCTGCCGTGCCGGCGCGCGCTCGTGCCGATCCGATAGCCGCCTGTCCGTCGGCCAAATACCCATTACGCGCACGTTCCGGGCCGTCGTCAAGGCGCCGGGGCGCATTTGCGCCTCCACTTGAATAATCTGTTGCAATCATCAAACATAGACCTATCTAACGTTTGGCCGTAAATAGTGGACAATGGCTAACCAGCAGCAGGACGGCAGCATCCTCGAGGCGGAGGAAACCCGGCTCAAGCCGCCCCCGCTGTACAAGGTCCTTCTGCTCAACGACGATTACACGCCGATGGACTTTGTGGTTGTCGTGTTGCAGACTGTTTTTGCGATGAGCCGGGAAAGGGCCACGCAAGTGATGCTGCAGGTGCATCGCGAAGGAATGGGGGTCTGCGGGACGTACGTGCGCGAAGTCGCAACGACGAAGGTCGATCAGGTGATCGATCTCGCGCGGCGGCATCAGCACCCGCTGCAGTGCACGATGGAAGAGACGTAGGAAGGAGCAATGCCGGCGCCGCAAATCCGCGGCGCGGCGATTCGGGTGAAAGAGGCAATCGAATGATCGCGCAGGAACTGGAAGTTTCCCTCCATATGGCTTTTGTCGAGGCCCGGCAGAAGCAGCACGAGTTCATCACCGTGGAGCATCTCCTGCTCGCGATGCTGGACAATCCGTCGGCCGCCGAGGTTCTGAAGTCGTGCGGAGTGGACTTGGACGAGCTCCGCGGCATCCTTGCCGATTTCATCAGCGAGCACACTCCCCGCCTTTCTCCCCACTCGGACGCCGACACCCAGCCCACGCAGGGCTTCCAGCGCGTGATCCAGCGCGCGATATTGCACGTCCAGTCGTCGGGCAAGAAGGAAGTCACCGGCGCCAACGTTCTGGTCGCGATCTTCGGCGAGAAGGAATCGCACGCGGTCTATTTCCTCAACCAACGAGGCGTGACGCGGCTCGACGTCGTCAACTACATATCGCACGGCATCACCAAGAACCCGCAGCAGAAGCACGAAAAGGCCGAGGCGAAGGAAGAGACCGAGAACGGCAGCGAGGCGCAGGGTGCGCTCGAGGCCTACACGATCAACCTCAACACGATGGCGAAGCAGGGCAAGACCGATCCTCTCATTGGCCGCGATCACGAGCTCGAGCGCGTGATCCAGGTGCTGTGCCGGCGCCGCAAGAACAACCCGCTGCTCGTGGGCGAAGCGGGCGTGGGCAAGACGGCGATTGCCGAAGGCCTCGCGCGCCGCATCAACGAGGCGGAAGTGCCCGAGCTGCTGCGCGACTACCAGGTCTATTCGCTCGACATGGGCGCGCTGCTCGCCGGAACGAAATACCGCGGCGATTTCGAGCAGCGCCTGAAGGCCGTGCTGAAGCAGCTCGCCGAAAACCCGAAGTCGATCCTGTTCATCGACGAGATCCACACGATCATCGGCGCCGGCGCGGCATCGGGCGGAACGCTCGACGCGTCGAACCTGCTGAAGCCCGCGCTCTCGACCGGCGCGATGAAGTGCATCGGCGCCACGACGTACGGCGAGTTCCGGCAGATCTTCGAGAAGGATCACGCGCTGTCGCGGCGGTTCCAGAAAGTCGACGTTCCCGAGCCGTCGATCGCCGAGACCATCGAGATCCTCAAGGGTCTGAAGTCGCGCTTCGAGCAGCATCACGGCGTGAAGTACGCGCCCGCGGCGCTGACGACGGCCGCCGAGCTCTCGGCGCGGTTCATCAACGACCGCCACCTGCCCGACAAGGCCATCGATGTCATCGACGAGGCCGGGGCCGCGCAGAAGATCCTTCCCCGATCGCGGCAGAAGAAAGTGATCAGCAAGACGGAGATCGAGGAGATCGTCGCCAAGATCGCGCGCATTCCGGCGCGCAACGTCACCTCGGACGACCGCAACGCGCTGAAGACGCTCGATCGCGACTTGAAGAACGTCGTGTTCGGCCAGGACAAGGCGATCGATGCGCTCGTCACCGCCATCCGGATGGCGCGCTCGGGACTCGGCAATCCGCAGAAGCCGATCGGGAACTTCCTGTTCAGCGGTCCTACCGGTGTGGGCAAGACCGAAGTCGCCCGGCAGCTCGCCTATTGCCTCGGCATCGAGCTCATTCGCTTCGACATGTCCGAGTACATGGAGCGGCACGCGGTGTCGCGGATGATCGGCGCGCCCCCGGGATACATCGGTTTCGACCAGGGCGGCCAGCTCACCGAGGCCATCACCAAGCACCCGTACAGCGTGCTCCTGATGGACGAGATCGAGAAGGCGCACCCGGACATCTACAACATCCTGCTGCAGGTGATGGACCACGGCACGCTCACCGACAACAACGGCCGCAAGGCCGATTTCCGCAACGTCACGATCATCATGACCACCAACGCCGGCGCGCACGAGCTTGCGAAGGGCACGATCGGCTTCACGAATGCCCACGAAGCCGGCGACGAGATGGCGGAGATCAAGCGCCTGTTCACGCCGGAATTCCGCAATCGCCTCGATGCCACGATCTCGTTTGCGACGCTCGACCACGACGTGATTCTCAAGGTCGTCGACAAGTTCCTGCTGGAGCTCGAGAACCAGTTGCACGAGAAGAAGGTCGAGCCGACGTTCACGCCGAAGCTCAAGAACTTCCTTGCGAAGAAGGGCTTCGATCCCCAGATGGGCGCGCGGCCGATGGCGCGCCTCATCCAGGACACGATCAGGAAGGCGCTCGCCGAAGAGCTCCTCTTTGGGCGGCTCACGAGCGGAGGGCAGGTGACGATCGACGTCGACGACGAGGACAAGGTGCGCCTCGTGTTCGAGGAAACGAAGGAGCCCGCGCCGGTGGCGTGAAGCCAGGGGTCAGTCACGCGAAAACGGCGCCGAAGGGCGCCGTTTTTCTTTCGGTGCTCGAGTATGTCCGCGACGCGGGCACTGAGGATCTGCGTCGTTGCTAAGTGAGCATATCCGTCCAGATGTTCCTGGCCCAGTTCCACGCGTACCGGCCTTCGAGCTCGCTCATCGCGGGAGACAGCCCGCCTGCGCCCTGGACCGGCAGCACGGTCTTCTTTTCCTTGTCGTACTGGTGGACCGAACAGACGTGCACGACGTCCTTGTCCGTGATGAAGCTGTAGCACGTATTGGTCATCACGGGCGCGGGATTCGGCGCCTGTCCCGACAGCAGCGCCACGACGGCCGCGGCGCAGACTTTGGCGTGCTGGTTCGCCATGTGCCCCGACTTGGGCATGAGCGTGGCGGGTTGAATCGCGTCGCCCAGCACGTGGACGTTCTTCACTTTGACCGATTCGAAGGTCACGAAGTCGACATCGCACCAGCGGTCATTCGCGGTGACGACGCCCGCGGAGCGCGTGATGGCGCTCGCGCGCTGCGGCGGTACGACGTTGAGCACGCTCGCGCGAACGTTGTCCTGCACGTCGAACTTCGCCGTCCGCGTCGCCACGTCGACATCCGTCAGCACGTAATTGGGCCGATACTCGACGATGCCCGCGTATTCCTCGGCCCAGGCCTTCTTGAACAGCGGTCCCTTCGACGTGACGTCGGCGTTGCCGTCGAGGACCAGCACTTTCGATTTCGGTTTCGAGCGCTTGAAGTACCAGGCGACCTGGCACGCCCGCTCATAGGGGCCGGGCGGGCAGCGATACGGCGCGATCGGAATCGACAGCACGTAGACGCCGCCATCCTCCATCGCCTCGAGTTGCCGGCGCAGCGCGGCGGTTTGCGGTCCCGCCTTCCATGCGTGCAGGATCGTTTCCTGCGCGAGCGCGTTGTCGAGCGCGGGCACCTTGTCCCACATGAAGTCCACGCCTGGCGACAGGATGAGGCGGTCGTAAGGCAGATCGCTTCCGCGCGCGAGCTTGACGACGCGCTTGTCCGCGTCGATGGCGGTCGCGGTATCGCGGACGAACTTCACGCCATGCCGCCGGGCGAGGTTGTCGTAGCTCACCGTGATGTCGGCGAGCGTCCGGCTGCCGCCCAGCACGAGGTTCGACATCGGACACGAGACGAAGTCGAGGTTGGGCTCGACGATCGTCACGTCGATCCGCGCGTCGCTCCACATGCGGATGTACCTCGCGGCCGTGGCGCCGCCGTATCCGCCGCCGACGACCACGACCTTGCCGCTCGCCGGTCCCATGGTTGCGCAGCCCGGAATCGCGGCGAACGCCGAAGCCGTGCCGAGCGCCTTCAGGAAGTCGCGTCGCTGCGTGTTCATGCCGGCCTCCTCATTTCGCCGCCTGGAGAGCGAACCACGCGGCCACGACGTCGATCTGCTCGTCAGTGAAGCCCTTCGCGAGCTGCGGCATGATGGTTCCAGGCGTGCGCCCCGCCTTGAAGTCCTGCATCTTGCGGGCGAGCTCGTCCTTCGGCCTGCCCGCAAGCGAAGCGACCTCGCCGACGGAGACGCCGTTCGTCCCGTGGCAGTTGGCGCACGTGGCCGCGAGACTTCGTCCGAGATTGGGGTCGCTCGGTTGTCCCTCGCTCGGGGCAGCGGCAAGCATTGCGAGCGCACCAGCGACGATGAGCGGCGGCAAACGCATATCGGTCTCCTTTGTGCGTCGCGCGACTGCGCCACCCACGTTTGCACCGACGGCTGCGGGTGTCAAGCGAACGGCAATGCCCCGCGAAACGAGAAGAGTACGACGCGCGCGACGCGAGCCGGGCATCGCTATGACACGAAAAATGGAAACCGATTCCGAACGCGGCGACCGCTCCGGCACGCCTATCCTTGGCCCGGTGTGTCTGTTAGATAGCTCGTTAATTCAATGGGCTGGGACGCTCATACGGCTACAGAGAAACGGCAGCGGCACCGATCTCTTCTGCGGCGCAGCAGATTACCCACGGTAAAAGGTACACTGAATTCCGCATCATGGAATCAATTTTTAACACACTGATTTTAGGAAACAATTTGTATATTGCAATGCGATAAATCGCTTGTCAGCCGCCGCTGTCTTTGGTAGCTTGTCTCATATCACGAGCAGCTGACGACCGACGTCGATCGCAGTTGCATGAAGGGCCTGGTACCACAACCCCATCCATGCCCGCCCGACCGGCCGAGCGATCCTCGCTGGTCCGTGCAGTGAAGCGCCAGGCGACTGGGTTCGCCTCGCGTTTCACGCTGCGGAATCCGTGGCACCTCGGGCCGCGGAACCCGCTGACCAAGGTTCCGGCTCGCCTCTTGGGGCGGCCCGGTCTGGCCACGATGCATACGATGGGAGTCGTCGATGAACTACGATCTCGAAGCGGCAAGGCTCAAGAAGGACTGGGCGGAAAACCCGCGCTGGAAAGGCATCAAGCGCGGCTACACGGCGGAGGACGTCGTGCGCCTTCGCGGTTCCGTGCACATCGAGCACACGCTCGCGCGGCGCGGCGCGGAAAAGCTCTGGAAGCTCGTCAATGACGAGCCGTTCGTCAACACGCTTGGCGCACTGACAGGCAACCAGGCCTTGCAGCAAGTCAAGGCGGGCCTCAAGGCAGTCTACCTGTCCGGGTGGCAGGTGGCGGCCGACGCGAACATCGCGGGCGAAATGTATCCGGACCAGTCGCTCTATCCGGTCAACTCGGTGCCGTTGGTCGTGCGCCGCATCAACAACACGTTCATGCGCGCCGATCAGATCCAGCACATGGAAGGCAAGGGCGACATCGATTTCTTCGCCCCGATCGTTGCCGATGCCGAGGCGGGATTCGGCGGCGTGCTCAACGCCTTCGAGCTCATGAAAGCGATGATCGAGGCAGGTGCCGCGGGCGTTCATTTCGAAGACCAGCTGGCCGCGGTGAAGAAGTGCGGCCACATGGGCGGCAAGGTGCTCGTCCCGACGCGCGAGGCGGTCGAGAAGCTGATCGCAGCGCGACTCGCCGCCGACTGCATGGGCGTGCCGACGATCGTCCTCGCCCGCACCGATGCCGAAGCTGCAGATCTGCTGACGTCCGACATCGACGACAACGACAAGCCCTTTTGCACGGGCGAGCGCACCGTCGAAGGCTTCTACAAGACGCGCGCGGGCTTCGAGCAGTCGGTCTCGCGCGGCCTCGCGTATGCGGCCTATGCGGACCTGATCTGGTGCGAGACCGGCAAGCCGGACCTCGACTTCGCGAAGCGCTTCGCCGAGGCGATCCGGGCGCAGTATCCGAACAAGCTGCTGGCGTACAACTGCTCGCCGTCGTTCAACTGGAAGAAGAACCTCGACGACTCGACGATCGCGCGGTTCCAGCGCGAGCTGGGCGCAATGGGCTACAAGTTCCAGTTCATCACGCTCGCGGGCTTCCACAGCCTCAACTACTCGATGTTCAACCTCGCGCACGGCTACGCCAACAACAACATGAGCGCGTTCGTCGAATTGCAGGAAGCCGAGTTCGCCGCGGCGCAGAAGGGGTTCACTGCGGTGCGCCACCAGCGCGAAGTCGGCACCGGTTATTTCGATGCGGTCACGACCACGGTGCAGGGCAGCCAGTCATCGACGACGGCGTTGAGCCACTCGACCGAGGACGAGCAGTTCTTCGACAAGAAGAAGGCCGTCGGCGAGAGGAAAGCCGCCAACGCTTGATCCGCGATTTGCAGTGACGTCCCGAGCCGCGCCATCCGCAAGGGTGGCGCGGTCGTTTCGGGAAGACAATGGCGGTGGACCGTTGCGTCTTCCGGCGCTATCCTCCATTGGCGATCTTTCGGTCTCGCCCCAGTGAAGGCCTCGACCCGCAATCAACTGTGCCGCTGCGGCAGCGGCAAGCGCTACGCGCAGTGTTGCGGTAGGGTCATTCCCATCGCGGCCACCGCGTCCTTGCAAGGTGGCACGCGGGCGCTCGGCGAGCAAGACCCGCAAGAGCCGCTGGATGCAGGTCCCGCCCAGGCTCCAGCTACGCGTACTTGCGGAGGCTGCACTGCATGCTGCGACGGCTGGCTCACCGGCCGCGTCTACGGTTACGAGCTCGCGCCCGGCAAGCCGTGCCACTTTCGCGGGAGCGGCGGGTGCACGATCTACGAGAATCGCCCGCATGATCCCTGCCGCGGGTTTGTTTGCGGCTGGCTCATCAAGGGTAGTCCGTTTCCCGAGTCGTTCCGTCCGGACCGGCTGGGCGTGATCGTCGTCGTGAAGACGTGGCGCGATCACCTCGCGTACGTGCTGGTTCCGGCGGGAAAGAATCCCGATGCCGCACTTCTCGAGTGGATGCGCGAGCACAGCCTCAAGACGGGAAGACCCTTCCTGTGGAACCTTGACGGGCGTCAGCGGGGCTTCGGCTCGGAGGAGTTCCAGACCGACATTCGCGAGAAGTTCGCGCGGGGCGAGCCGTTGCTGCCGGGACTCAATCCGAGCCCCGGTGTGCCATGCCAGCTGCTGCCGCTCGATGCGGCGGTGGCGGATGCCCGCTAGCGTTTGAATTCATACAGGCGATGCGGCCGGCTTCGGGCGCTACGTCGCGAGTGTTCTTCGCGCTCTGGCCGGACGCCGGCGCATGCGCGGCGCTCGACGCGCTCGCGCGCACCTGCGCCGCGCAAGCCGGCGGGCGAGCCCCGGCGGGGGAGAACCTGCACCTGACGCTCGCGTTCATCGGGAACGTGACGGCGAGTCGTGCGCAGCAGTTGGGGGAGATCGGTGCGGTCGCGGCCGCGGCGGTGCCGCCGTTCACGCTGACCCTCGACCGGATCGGTGCGTTCCACAAGCAAGGCCTCGCGTGGGCGGGCCCGTCGTCGCCCGATGCCTCTCTGGAGCGGCTCGCGCGTAAGCTCGGAAACGAGCTTGCCGGCGCCGGATTCGAGCTCGAGCAGCGCGCGTTCCATCCGCATGTGACGCTCGTCCGTCGCGGCCGGACGCGACTGCTCGATGCCGCGCGCGTCGGGACCGCACTGGCGACGCCTGTCGTCTGGAATGTCGCGCGGATGACTCTCGCGGTATCGCAGCAGGTACGCGGGGGGTCGCGTTATCTCGCGCTGGACGAATGGGCGCTCGGCGCCTCGCGTTAGCGAACGCGGTCAGGCACATTGCGCGCGGCCCCTCGTCCGCGCGCGAACGCTGCGGGTGCCGGCGCTCTAGAATCCGCGACCGCCGGGCCCGACAATCGGCAACCAAGGCGCGATATGGGGGCGCGGCAGCTGGGCAGGCGGACCGGGACGGTCCGGTCGGTCCGGTCGGTCGGGGCGATCCTGGCCCGGGGGATGGCGCGGCACGAAGACATTCACGGGGTACGGGTAGTAACCCGGATACCACCCGAACGTGCAATCCGGCCACCCGGAGTTGCACCCGTAACTCGCGGGCTGCGGCGCGGGCGCTGGATACTGGGGGGCCTCCAGGGTGATGTACTGAATGATCGCCGGTGCCACCGGAGCGGGCTGCACCGCTCGATACTCGACCGGCGGGGGCGCGGGCCGCTTCGCGACCTCGACCTCGTTCTGCAGTTGCCGCACTCGCTCCGCCAGCAGTCGGACCTCGGCTTCGCGCAACGCTTCGCGGGCCTGGTCGCGAGCCACGGGCGTGCCCGCCGTTTCGAGCGCGACCTTGGTCACGCGAGCGCCCTCGGGAGGTGCCAAATTGCTGATGTTCACCCTGCCCGATTCATCCGTCCACGTGTAGATGTCCGCATGAGCGAGCGGGAGCGCGCATGCGGCGGCCAGAATGGTCACCGCTGTGGTCACCACCATGGGGAAGGCGCCTCGGAGGATACGCTTCTGCATGACCGGTCTCCGACGTTGACCGGGCCATTGTATTCCGCGGCGAACCGTCGAGGCGATGGGAAGATGTAACAGAGTTCTACAAACGCGCCATTTCAGTGCGCTTCGCGGGCGGCTCATCCGCCGATGAATCCGTTGCTTTCGGCGCGAGAGTGCAGGAACTCTCGGGCGAGCGCGACCGCGCCTCAGGCGACCGGAACGGTGTAGTTGAGCGCGAGCCGACCGCCGTCGGGGTAGATCGTCTGCCCTGTGAGATAGGACGCGTCGTCACTTGCGAGGAACGCGGCGACGGCGGCGACCTCTTCCGGCTCGCCGCAGCGGCCGAGCGGAGTTCGCGACAGGATTTTCAGGCGCGCCGCATCGTCCGTCAGCACCGCCTGTTTCGAGAGCTCGGTCAAGATGGTCCCGGGCCCGATCGCGTTGACGCGGATGCCGTGCGGCGCGAGCGCGACGGCCATCACCTTCGTCAGTTGGCCGATGCCGCCCTTCGAGACGACGTAGGGCACCTGGTTGGGGATGGCGACGACGGCGTTGGCGGACGACATGTTGACGATCGATCCGCGGATGCCTTGCTTCACCATCGACCGCGCCACGGCCTGGCCGCAGAGGAACATCGACTTGAGATTCACGGCGAGCACGCGATCGAAATCCTCCTCGGCCAGGTCCAGGAACTCGCAGGCGTGCGTGATTCCCGCGTTGCTGACGAGGATGTCGATGCGTCCATGCCGCGCAAGCCCGCGGGCGACGATCGCTTCGACGTCAGCCTTGCGCGAGACGTCGCCGCCGATGAACTCGGCACCCGGGATCGACGCCGCGGCGGCCGCGCCGGCCTTCTCGTCACGATCGGCGAGCACGACGGCAGCGCCGTCGGCGGCAAAGCGCTTCGCGCAAGCGAGGCCAATGCCGCGCGCGGCACCGGTGACGATGGCCACGCGATCCTGCAACCGGGAATTCGATGCCATGACGCAATCCTCCAGCGGTGGAAGGCGTTCATGTTACGCGTCGCGCGTCATTAGTCGCTACGCGTCGCCGCGCTATCGGTCTCTAAGTGTCGCCGCGTGCCACGGGCCGCTGCGGGTCGGAGCACCACTCGCTCCACGAGCCCGGATAGAGCCGCGCTCCGGCGCGCCCCGCGTGCGTCATCGCGAGGAGATTGTGACAAGCGGTGACGCCGGACCCGCAGTAGTGGACGGCGTCGCTCGCAGCGCGACCGGCGAGAAGCGCGTCGAACTCCGTCGCGAGCGCGGCGGCGGGTTTGAACCGACCGTCCGGCTCGAGGTTGTCGAGATACGGCCGATTGAGCGCGCCGGGGATGTGCCCGGCGACGGGATCGAGCGGCTCGACGTCGCCGCGATAACGCTCGCGCGCACGCGCATCCAGCAGCACGAACGAAGGCGTCGCGAGATTGGCCGCAATGGCTGGCGCATCGATCGTCGCGGGAACACCGCGGGCCACGAAGGTCGTCCCGCGAAATTCCGGAATCTCGGTCGTGACGGGCCGGCCTTCGCGCGTCCACGCGGCGAAGCCCCCGTCGAGCACCGCCGCGGCTTCGTGCCCCAGCGAGCGGAGCATCCACCACAACCGCGCGGCATACATGCCCGAGCCCTGGTCGTACGCGACGACCTGCTTCGTCGCGTCGATGCCTAGGCGTCCGAACACGCGCGCGCAGGCGTCTGCATCGGGCAGCGGATGGCGGCCGTTGCGCCCAGTCTTGGGAGCGGAAAGGTCGCGGTCGATGTGCGCGAAGCGCGCACCGGGCACATGTCCGAGGCGGTATGCGCTCTCGCCCCAGGCGTCCGGCTGCGCGAGATCGTGGCGGACGTCGACGATCACGAGCGACGCATCGCCCGGAACGCCAACCCGCGCGCCGAGCTCTCGCGTGCTGATGAGCGTCGTGAACATCGGCCGCCCGGCGGGCAACTTCCTGGCGCCCTCAGCTCGCCGGGAGTTGCGGCTCGAGCTCGCGGCGGAGGAATTCGTGGAAATGCTGCATCCCGTCCTCCATTGGCGACTGGTACGGCCCCTCTTCGCTGCGCCCCTGCGCGTAGAGCGCGTTACGCCCGGCGTCCATGCGCTCGGCGATCTCGTCGTCCTCGCGCGCGGTCTCGAGATACGCGGCCTGCTCGGCCTCGACGAACTCGCGCTCGAACAGCGCGATCTCTTCGGGGTAGTAGAACTCGACGACGTTGGTCGTCTTGTCCACGCCTCGAGGGATGAGCGTGCTGACGATCAGCACGTGCGGGTACCACTCGAGCATGATGTTCGGGTAGTAGACCATCCAGATCGCGCCGTGCGAGGGTGTCTCGCCGCGGGTGTAGTCGACGACCGCCTTGTGCCACCGCGCGTATTTCTCCGTGCCCGGGCGCGCGAGCTTGTTGCGCACGCCGAGCGATTGCACCGAATACCAGTCGCCGAACTGCCATTTCAAGTCGTCGCAGGTGACGAACTGGCCGAGCCCCGGATGGAACGGCTCGACGTGGTAGTCCTCGAGGTAGACCTCGATGAAGGTCTTCCAGTTGTAAGCGCACTCCTTGATCTCGATCCGGTCGAGCACGTGGTCCGAGAAGTCGAACATGTGCCGGGGAATGCCCGCGAGATCGCGTTCCACGTTGCGCTGGCCGTCGAAAAGGAGCCCGCGCCAGTTGGTGAGCGGCGACCGGCGCAGATGGAGGCACGGGTTGTCGGCGAAATGCGGCGCCCCGAGGAGCTGCCCCTTCAAGTCGTAGGTCCAGCGGTGGATCGGGCAGACGATGTTCGCGTTGTTGCCGCGGCCGTTCAGCATGATCGCCTGCCGATGCCGGCAGATGTTCGAGATGAGCTCGATGCCGCCGGCGTTGCGCACGAGCGCCTGCGCGTTGCCGCGCGATTCGAGCGCACAGTAGTCGCCGACATTCCGCGCCATGAGCTCGTGTCCGACGTAGGAAGGAGCGCGCGGGAACAGGTTCTCCTGCTCGGCGGCGTAGATCTCCGGATCGCAATACCAGGAAACCGGAAGCTGCGAGGTTGCGCGCCGCAGCTGCGCGACAGTGGCGAAATTGGACATCGGGCCTTACCTTCTCGATCAAACCAACCCAACCCAACAACCCGGGACGATTACGGCGCTCAGTTACCACTTTTGGCCGCCCCGGACCGCTTTGCTAAGTCGGCCGCGCGAAAAGCTCGCGTAAGGCCGCGTCGTCAAAAGATGCTAGTATAAAAGGGCCACGAGCCCCGGTCAATTCCGCGGCCGTCTGCCACGGTCAAATTCGTTGCAACATCTCTTGACATGGCCACCTCCGAAGTAGTTCCCGCAAGTTTCGAGGCCGCATTGGCGGAGCTCGAAGCGATCGTCACGGCCATGGAAGGCGGTCAGCTGCCGCTCAAGGAATCGCTTGTCGCGTACAAGCGCGGCGCGGAGCTTCTCCAGTACTGCCAGTCGACGCTCAAGGACGCGGAGCAGCAGGTGCAGGTCTACGAAAAAGGGTTCCTGAAGGCGTTCGAGGCGCCGGACTCCGACGCGACGGGAAGCGATGAATCCTGATCTCGCGTGGGCGGTCTGGTGCGGCGAGCGGCAACGGCGGATCGAGGACGTGCTCTCGAGCGTCCTGCCGGCCGCGGATCAACTCCCCGTCGCCTTGTCGAACGCGATGCGTTACGCGGTGCTGGATGGCGGCAAGCGCATGCGGCCGCTTCTCGCCTATGCGGCAGGCGAACTTGTTGCGGCGCCTCCTGAAGCGGTCGATGCCGCCGCCGCCGCAGTGGAGCTCGTCCACGCCTACTCGCTCATCCACGACGATCTGCCCTGCATGGACGACGACGCGCTCCGTCGCGGCAAGCCGTCGTGCCACGCCGCCTTCGGCGAGGCGATGGCGCTCCTGGCCGGCGATGCGCTGCAGGCGCTCGCTTTCGGCGTGCTCGCCGAAGGCCGGCTTCGGAATGCCGCAGGCGCGTGCGCTCTGCTCGCCGATGCGTCCGGCGTGCGCGGCATGGCTGGCGGCCAGGCCGTCGATCTCGGCAGCGTCGGCGCGACGCTCTCGCAGGACGAGCTCGAAACGATGCATAGGATGAAGACCGGCGCGCTGATCCGTGCGTCGGTGAGACTGGGCGCGGCGTGCGGCCGACCCTTGAGCGCCGGCGAGGCCGCGGCGCTCGATGCGTACGCGGATGCGGCGGGGCTCGCATTCCAGGTGACCGACGACGTGCTCGACGTGGAAGGCTCCGCGTCATCGCTCGGCAAGACCGCGGGCAAGGATGCCGCGCAGGGCAAGCCCACGTTCGTGGCGACGCTCGGCGCCGCCGCCGCGCGCAGGCACGCCGAGGCTCTGCGCGTGGAAGCGCGCGCGGCGCTCGCGCCTTTTGGCGGCGCTGCGCGAAGGCTTGCCGAGCTCGCCGATTGGATCGTGCTGCGGACGCATTGATGGATCCAACGGTGTTTCCATTGCTCGATACCGTCGACGGCCCAGCGGCGCTCCGCCGGCTCGACGCCGGCGTGCTGCCGGACCTCGCGCGCGAGCTGCGATCCTTTCTTCTCGAATCGGTGGCGAAGACCGGCGGCCATCTGTCGTCGAACCTGGGCACGGTCGAGCTCACGCTCGCGCTCCACTACGTCTTCGACACGCCGCGCGATCGCATCGTTTGGGACGTCGGTCACCAGACCTACGCGCACAAGGTCCTGACGGGCCGCCGCGCCGACATGAGCCGGCTGCGCATGATCGATGGGCCGTCGGGCTTTCCGCGGCGGTCGGAGAGCGAATACGACACCTTCGGCACCGCGCATTCGTCGACGTCGATTTCGGCAGCACTCGGCATGGCGATCGCCGCCAAGCGCAAGGGCGAGGATCGCCGCGTCGTCGCAGTGATCGGCGACGGCGCGATGAGCGCCGGGATGGCGTTCGAGGCGCTGAACAACGCGGGCATCGCCGGCGCCGACCTGCTCGTCGTCCTGAACGACAACGAGATGTCGATCTCGGAACCTGTGGGCGCCCTCAACGGCTACCTGGCGAAGCTCCTCGCGTCCCGGTTCTACAACTCGATGCGCCGCGGGGGCAAGGAGGTGCTGTCGAAGCTGCCGCCGGTGAAAGAGCTCGCGATGCGTCTCGAGGAGCACATGAAGGGAATGGTGTTGCCCGGCACGCTCTTCGAGGAGTTCGGCTTCAACTACATCGGGCCGATCGACGGGCACGACATCGGCATGCTCGTGACGACGCTCGCCAACGTGAAAGCGCTCAAGGGGCCGCAGCTCCTGCACGTCATCACGAAAAAGGGTTACGGTTACGCCCGAGCGGAAGAGGCGCCGATCCTCTACCACGGCGTCACGCCTTTCGATCCCGCAGTCGGCCTGGCGGCCAAGGCAGGCGCGAAACCGGCCTACACCAACATCTTCGGCGACTGGATTTGCGACATGGCAGCGGCCGATTCGCGCCTCGTGGGAATCACGCCGGCGATGCGCGAGGGTTCCGGGCTCGTCCGCTTTTCGCAGCAATTTCCCGACCGCTACTTCGACGTCGGCATCGCCGAGCAGCACGCGGTGACGTTCGCCGCCGGTCTCGCCTGCGAAGGGATGAAGCCTGTCGTCGCCATCTACTCGACGTTCCTGCAGCGCGCCTACGATCAGCTGATCCACGACGTCGCGCTGCAGAATCTGCCCGTCGTGTTCGCGATCGATCGCGCGGGCATCGTCGGTGCCGACGGTGCGACGCACATGGGTGCGTTCGACCTTTCGTACCTGCGCTGCCTGCCCAACATGACCGTGATGGCGCCCGCCGACGAAAACGAATGCCGGCAGATGCTCTACACCGCATTCATGCTCGACTCGCCGGCGGCGGTTCGTTATCCGCGCGGGAGCGGCCCGGGCGTGCCTGTGGCCGCGAAGATGACGGCGCTGCCGATCGGCAAGGGCGAGGTCTGCCGCACGACGTCGCGACGGACGAACCGGATCGCAATCGTCGCCTTCGGCGGCATGGTGAAGACAGCGCTGGCCGCAGCGGAAGAGCTCGACGCAACGGTCGCCAACATGCGGTTCGTCAAGCCGCTCGACGTCGATCTCGTGTCGCGGTTGGCGCTCGAGCACGACAACCTCGTGACGATCGAGGAAAACGTTGTCGCCGGCGGTGCTGGCGGCGCCGTCGGCGAAGCGCTGGCGGCGCAGGGCATCCTGATCCCGCTGCTGCAGCTCGGGCTTCCCGACGCCTTCGTCGACCACGGCGATCCCGCGCAACTTCTCGCCAACTGCGGGCTCGACGTCCGCGGCATCGTCGCGTCCATCAATACGCGGTTCGGCGCGCGGCGGACGGATCAGCTCGCGAAGCCGGCGGCGTAGCAACGCCCGCATGGCGAAGGCACGTCCGGTCGCGATCTTCCGCTTCTCCCGCACCGAGGGACCGGCCTACTTTGCCGAGTGGCTCGAGGCGCGCGGCATCGAATGGCAGCTCGTGGCACTCGACGAGGGCACGCCGGTGCCCGCCGATCCGCGAGCATTCGCCGGGATCGCGATGATGGGCGGTCCGATGAGCGTCAACGACGCTCTTCCCTGGAAGGCGCCGCTTTCGTCGCTGTTGCGCGCGGCCGTAGACAGCGAAGTTCCGGTCATCGGCCACTGTCTCGGCGGCCAGCTCCTGGCGCAGGCGCTCGGTGCGGAGGTGACCCGCGCCCCCGTCGCGGAGATCGGCTGGCTCGACGTCGACGCCTGCGGTTCCGCGGCAGAGCGCGAATGGTTCGGCGGCCGGGCGGCGTTCAGAACATTTCAATGGCACTACGACGCGTTCGCGCTGCCTGCGGGGGCGGTGCGCGTGCTGACCAATGGGTTCAACGCCAATCAGGGATACGTGGTCGGCGGGAGGCACATCGGCCTCCAGTGCCACGTCGAGATGACGCGCGAGCTCACGGAGACGTGGCTCGCGACCGGCGCGAAGGAACTGCCCGCCACTTCCACCGCCGCCACCCAGAGCGCCGCCGACATCCGTCGCGACCTTGCTCACCGCATCGAATCGCTGCACGCGGTCGCCGACGACGTCTACGCGCGGTGGGCGCAGGGGTTGCGTCGCTAGCCGCCTCGGTTGACCGCGGTGACCTCAAGGGGCCGTCGGCGCGCCCTTGGTCGGTATGCCTCGCCCTCAGGCGGTCGCCGAGCGCAACGGGCGCCACTTGCCCGGCGCTCGATACAGCAGGAACGCGACGATGCTGACGTTGAGCAGGTTCCATGCGATGCCGTTGACGAACGCGGCGCGGTAGGAGCCCGTGAGGTCGTACATCAGACCCGACAGGTAGCCGCCCAGCGCCATGCCGAAAAGGGTCGCCATGAGAACCGTTCCGACGCGCGCTCCTGCCTCCCTGGGCGTGAAGTATTCGCGCACGACGAGCGCGTAAGCGGGCACGATCCCGCCTTGGAAGAGCCCGAACAGCGCGGAGACTACGTAGAGCGTCGTGAGCCCGCCATAGGGCACGAACAGCAGGAGCGCGATTCCCTGCAGGATCGAGCCCAACAGGAGCGTGCGCAGTCCGCCGATGTGATCGGAGATCCAGCCGGAACCGAGGCGGCTCACGATGCCGAAGCCGAGCATCAGCGAGAGCATTTCGGCTCCGCGCGCCGCGCCGAAGCCGAGATCGCTGCAGTAGGCGACGATGTGAACCTGCGGCATCGACATCGCCACGCAGCACGCGACGCCGGCGACGCACAGCAAAGCCTGCAACACCGCCGGAGAAAATCCCAGCGGTCGCTCGGAGGGTGCCGCGGCGACGGGCAAGCCGTGCGCAGGCGCGTTGGATGCATCCGTGAAGTCTGCGTCCGGCAGGCGGCGCCGCAGGACAAAAGCGAGCGGCAGCATCGCGAAGAGGCAGAAGACGCCGACGCCTGTGTAGGCTGCGCGCCAGCCGGCGGTGTCGATGAAGTGCTGGAGGATCGGCGGCCACACGGTGCCGGCCACGTAGTTCCCGCTCATGCAGATCGCGACGGCGATGCCTCGGCGCCGCGTGAACCACTGCGACGTATCCGCGACGAGCGGCACGAACGTGGCCGAGCTGCCGAGGAAGCCGATCAGCGCGCCCTGCGCAACGCTGAATTGCCACAGGCTCGTTGCCGAGCCCGCGGCGATGAACCCGGCAGCGAGCCCCATCGTGCCCACGAGCACCGGCACCATGACGCCGAAGCGATCGGAGAGCCGGCCCATCAGAATGCCCCCGAAGCCGAAGCCGATCATCGTCAGCGTATAGGGGAGCGAGACATCGGCGCGCGGTGCGCCGAATTCGGCGGCCAGGCGAGGCAACACCACGGCGACCGAATACATGCCGGCACCGCCGATGGTCATGAGCAGCAGCGAAACGCCGAGCCGCGCCCAGGCGTAAGGCGATTCGACGGTGTGCCGCAGGTTGCGATGCGTATCCATTTCGAGGTGCCGAACTTATCATAGGCAATTGCGGAGGTTCGTCCCGACGCTTGTTGGCATGAGGTCACTCCGACGGGCCGCCGGGCTTCATAATTCAGGCGCCCGGCGTCCCCTCGGAATGACCTCACGCCATAGCGCTCTTCCCAACGACACGAATCCGCGCAGAGCCCGACTCTCTCACCCCTCCATGACACGCATCCGGCCGCTGCCCGACCACCTCATCAATCAGATCGCTGCGGGCGAGGTCGTCGAGCGCCCCGCAGCTGCGCTCAAGGAGCTGCTCGAGAACTCGCTCGATGCGGCCGCCACTCAGATCGACGTCGATGTCGAAGGCGGCGGCATCCGGCGCCTCCGGGTCGCAGACAACGGCGCCGGCATCGGCCGCGAAGACCTCCTGCTCGCGGTGACGCGGCATGCGACGTCGAAGCTCGCGACGGCGGACGATCTCGACGCGATCGCCACGCTCGGCTTCCGCGGCGAGGCGCTGGCGTCGATTGCCGCGGTGTCGCGATTCGCGCTCGCGTCGCGCGCAGCGGACGCGCCGCATGCGTGGCGCATCGAGGTCGATGGCGGCAACGTCGGTCCCACGGCGCCCGCAGCCGTCGCGGCCGGCACGACGGTGACTGCGCAGGAGCTCTATTTCAACACGCCGGCGCGACGCAAGTTCCTGCGTACGGAAGCCACCGAGTGGGGCCACTGCGACGAAGCGTTCCGTCGCATAGCGCTTGCGCATCCCGATGTCGGGTTCACGCTGCAGCACAACGGGCGGCTCCTGCATCGCTTGCAGGCGCACGGCCGGCGCGCACGCGTCGCAGCGCTCCTTGGGAGCGCGTTCGTCGAAGGCGCGGCAGCGGTCGAAGCCGAGGCCGGGCCGCTCTCGATCGCCGGCTTCGCGGTGCAGCCGGCCTATGCGACGCAGCACTCCGGCCAGTACGTGTTCGTCAACGGCCGCTTCGTCCGCGACCGGATGCTGGCGCACGCGCTGCGCGAAGCGTACCGGGACGTGCTGCATCACGACCGCCAGCCTGCCTATGCGCTCTGGCTCACGCTCGATCCGCGCCTCGTCGACGTCAACGTGCACCCTCAGAAGAGCGAAGTGCGCTTTCGCGAATCGGGCGCCGTTCATCAGTTCGTCCAACACGCGGTGACGCGCGCGCTCTCGGCCACCGGCGCAATGCAGCCGGCCGTCTCGGCGGCGGAAAAGCTCGGGCTCGCGGGAGCACTCGTGCCGCCCCTCGTGCCCGAAACGGCCACGCAAGCGAGGCGCGCGTCCTACGACTCCCCCCTCCAGGGATCGATGGTGCTCGGTGCCGCCGAATCCGCGGCATTCTATGCGAAGCTCTTCGGCGCGCGCGACGCGAAGCGCGACGATCTGCCCGATCTGCCGCAGACCGACGACGCCCATCCGCTGGGTTTTGCGCTCGCCCAGCTCCACGGGATCTACGTGCTTGCGCAGAACCGCGCCGGCGTCGTGCTCGTCGACATGCACGCGGCGCACGAGCGCATCGTCTACGAGCGGTTGAAGCGCGCGCTCGACGCGAGCGTCCCGGTGCAGCCCTTGCTCGTGCCGACGACGTTCGCGGCCTCGCCGCTCGAAGTCGCGGCGGCGGACGAGCATGCGGTCACGCTCGAAAGGCTCGGGTTCGCGATCACGATCCTCGG